>Ga0114973_10000373_pt1 | contig 33373 bp, 21 predicted proteins | sample M_140807_MF_Meta_FD_87025 | JGI IMG/M metagenome (GOLD analysis project Ga0114973, IMG submission 87025) | Freshwater microbial communities from Lake Montjoie, Canada to study carbon cycling - M_140807_MF_MetaG | ecosystem: Environmental > Aquatic > Freshwater > Lake | place: Lake Montjoie... | reverse complement strand
TTCGGACATCGCCACCGCGCCGAACTTCGTCCGATCGCGGATCGCCTCGAGAAACGCAGCCGGCTGCGGCATGCGGAGCAGCACGGCGGTTTCCTCCGGGAGGCATTCCCAGCTGGGCCGCAGATCGCCGGCGATTGCGGAGGTGGCAGTGAGCAGGAGAAAGACGGACGCGAGCCAGCCGGCGCGGAAGCGCATGACGAATCCTTTCGCAAGGGAGAGAACGTGGGCCGATGGAGTCGGCCGGCCCGCTACGGCGACGCTTTCGCCCCCTCGGCTGCCGGCCCATCGGCTTGATGCGGAGGAGGAAGGTAGGTGACGCCGTTCTGGGGCTGCGACTCGTCGTAGGGATACGTGTCGCGATGCACGATGAAGTCGATCAGTTCGTTCGCGGGGATGCCGAACGCCAGACCCTCGAAGACGGCCGCCCCTGCGCAGGCGACGGCGACCACCTCGCCGCGGGCGTTGAAGATCGGCCCGCCGCTGTTGCCCGGGTTGATCGCCGCGTCGGTCTGGATGAGCCGCATCTGGTCGATGGTGCGCGTCGTGCTGCTGACGATTCCCTGCGTCACGCTCCGCTCGAGGCCGGCGGGATTGCCAATCGCAAACACGAGGTCGCCGACACGGAGGTCGTCGCGGTCGTTGATCACGACCGGCTCCGGAAGCCGCCCCTTCGTCTCCTCGGGATCGAGCTGGAGGATCGCGAGGTCGCGGAGCGGCTGCAGGGCGACGATCTTCACCTTGCGAAACTCGGTCTTCTCAAAGCCCTTGTCGGTCTTCCGGAAGAGCGTCACCTGAATTCGCGTATTGTTCTCAACAACGTGGTAGTTGGTCACGAGGTGGCCGTCCGGGCTGATGAGGAAGCCGGTACCCAGGCCGCCGGGATTGCGGACCATGACCACCGCCTCGCCAAACCGCTTGACCAGTTCCGGCACCTCGCGGGCCTCGAGCCTGCCGGTGCGGAAGATGTCGTGCTGGCTCCCGTCTCCCCCCTCGGCCTCCGGCGTTTCGGATCGCACGTCGAGCAGTTTCTTGGCCGGAATCTGCAGCACCTCGAAGCCGAGGTCGAGTACGACGCCGTCGTCGTTTCGCCGCAGGAGCGGAGCCGTCACGCGGCTGCCACCGACGAGGGTCACTGTCACCATGTCGGCCGCACCAGCCCAGCTGCACCAGGCCACGGCCACTAGAAGAAGCCACCGCGCGGTCATCGTCCTGCCTCGCCTTGTTCGTCGGTGCGATCGTGTTCCCCGATGTCGTCGTGTTTCTCGGGGTGCCCGTGGTCCTCGGGACGATCCTCGGCCGACAGGTAGATGACGAGCCGATCCTGGCTGATCATCGCCAGATCGCGACCGCCGTCGCCGTCGGCATCAAGCCCGGCGATTCGCCGCGGTTCCGGCACCATGTCCTTCGACTCGCCTCCGTCGTAGGGATACTTCCGGTCCTCGAACACCTTCCATGTCACCGACCGCTGCAGCCCTTCGGGCCGGCGGAGCAGCGCCGTGAGTTGGTGCTTTCGGTCGTCGCAGAGGGCCACGTCGTCGCAGTGGTCGCCGTCGAGATCGCTGGCCAAGATCCGGTGGATCGTCGACTCGCTGACACCGCTGCGGCGGCCCACGCGGCCGTCGATGCTCTCGAGAAGTTTTAGTTCCCAGGGTTTGCCGCGCGACAGCCGCACCACCCGGTCCTGGTCGACAAGCAGCAGGCCGAGAACGGGATCCCATCGCAGACCGGTTCCGGCTGGCGGCTTGACGCTCGCCACCACCCGCATCACGCCCGCCTCGTCAGCCGCGAGCCGATGAAGGAATCCGCCGCCCTGCTCGAGCCCCCAGGCCTCGGACGGTTGGCCGGCGACCGTGGGGAGCGGCAGGTAGCTGGCGATCTTCTGCCCCTCCGTCAGCATCACCTGATCGACCGGATGAAGGTCGTCGCCGAGCCACTGGAGCACGCCGTCGGTGAGCCGGGCCTTGCGAAGCCTGCCGTCGACTTCGAGGAGCAGGTACTCGGAGAGATCGACCTTGGCGAGCAGCGCGGGAGTCTTCACATCGGGCTTGCCATCGACGAGCGTCACAAACTTGCCGGCCGTCGCATAGGCATCTTGGACGAGCAGCGCGTCGCCCCCCAGCCACACCACCTGCTCGACCTTGGGGCCGAGGCCCGGATAGTGGGTGACGTTGGGCTCGGACTTATCGGCAGGCCAGACGAACAGGTCGAGGTCGGAGCCGACTCGCTGCGCCCACCAGACGGTCGAGCCGACCGAGTCGAGGGCAAGGATTTTGCGGTCTTTGCCCTCGCATTCCCACGGCTGCGGGTAGGTGAGCCGGCCGTTCTCCCAGCGGCAGCGATGCAGATCCGAGGCATCCTTCGCCCAGACGAGCAGCGTGCCGGGCTGGCCGGCCGGCGCTGCCAGTGACTTCACGCCGCCGATCGACGGAAACGATTCCTCGGCGAGCCAGCCGCCGGCACCGAGACGGTGGATGCGGAGCCGGGGCTGCGCGGCATCGACGGCGACAATGGCAGGCACCGTGTCTCCGCCCTCGCCCACCAGCATGCCGCACCAGCCGCGACGGGCGGCACCGGCGAGCGGGAGTGCCTCCTGCCTGCCGACATCGGTGGGCTCACCTTCGGCGATCTGATACCGCCGGAGCACGCCCTTGTCTGAGCCGCCGAGCAGGTAGATGTCGGCTGGCCCCGACGGGCGGGACCCGATTTGCAGTCCTTCGATCGGCTGGTCGTGGAGTGTCTGCGCCGGCAGGAGGCTGCCGTCGCCACCGCAGGGATACCAGCGGACGACCTGCCGGGCCACGCTCGACCACTCCACGAGATCCTTGTCGCCATCGCCGTCGAGATCGGCGAGGTGCCAGTCGAGGCGGCCCCGACTCTCCCGTGGGGCGAGCCACACCGCCCGGCTGCCGCGCGTGAGTGGCAGCTGCTGGATGCCCTGCTCGCAGCTCACGAGCAGCTCGTGCCGGCCACCGGACAGGTCGCGGACGAGGAGGCATCCCGCCTTGCCGGTTGGCGTGCCAGCGAGCAGGTTCCAATCGCCGGTCTTCTTCCAGGCGGCCTTCGCATCGACCGCCTTGTCTGCCGCCTGCGAATAGATCGAGAGCCGGTTCGAAGGGGTGGTGAGCACGAGCAGTTCGGGCCGGCCGTCTCCATCGACGTCGTGGGCCACCGCATCGATCGGCATTTCGTCGATCGACACTTCGCCGTGCGTCCAGTCGGTCGCCAGCGGCAGTTCGTTGGGGCGATCGGGATCACCGGCGCCGTCGCGAACCCTGTCAGCCGCGGGTAGCCAGCGGTAGAGGTCGAGTCGTGCCTGCCGCGGGTTGACCACGATCACGTCGTCGCGACCATCGCCGCCGAGATCAGCGACGATCAGCCGCTCGGCCCGGCCCTCGAGCGGGATCACCCGCATGCCCTGCCAGCCGTCGAACGAGTGGGCTGCAGCCGGGCCGGTGGATAGAGCGGTGGCGGTCATCGCGAGGAGGGTGGCGACAACGCGAAACGGGGAGCAGTTCATGCGGCCAAGAATACCCCCGCGGCAGACCGGCTGCCACGAAGCCCGGGCTCGGATCATTCGAGTTCCGGGAGCATTTCCTCGGCGAGGGCCGCCTCGCGGAGCTTCTCCAGCGCCTTGGCCTCAATCTGCCGCACCCGCTCCTTGGTGACGCCGAGTGCCGAGCCGACTTCCTTGAGGGTCTGGGGCTCTTGCTGGTGGTCGAGGCCGTAGCGGCGAATGATGATCGTCTGCTCACGGGAATCGAGCCGGTCGAGGAACTTGCCGACCTGAGCGAGCCGGTCGTTGGCCGCCATCCGTTCCTGGAGCTCGTCCGACCGCCGGTCGGCGGCCGACTGAAGGAGTTCCATGTCGGCGGCCCGGAACCGGTCGCGGTGCTTGTGCTCGTCGGGGATGGAGCGAGCGTAGTTCTTCATGATCGCCCACGACGCGTAGGTGCTGAACTTGTTGCCACGCGCGTAGTCGAACTTCTCTACGGCCCGGATCAGCGACATATTTCCGTCGCTGACGAGATCAAAGAAACTGTCGCCTGGGGAGACACGCCGCTTGGCGATCGACACCACCAGGCGGAGGTTGGCCCGCACGATGCGGTTCTTGATCTCGACGATCTCGCCGTAGAGTCGCTCGATCTGATCCATCAGCCGGGCACTCGGCCGTTCGACATCCAGCTGCTCGCGGAGTGTCATCGCCTTGTGCTTGAGATAGTTGAACTTCCGGAACAGCCAGACCTCCTGCTCGCGGGTGAGCAGCGGCACCTCATAGAGGCTCGCCAGATAGGCGGGCAGTCCGCTGGGTCGCCGAACCCGTTTGGCGTCGGGAACTCCGGGGTACGGCTGTTCGACCACCTTCTCGGCGCTCGTCCTCGAAAACAGGGCGTTGGGGATGTTGTCGAGCGGCAACTGCATCACCTGCTCGGCCCGCTGCGCGAGGACCACACGGTAGATACTCGCCTTCGACCGGTGGTAGCGGCGGGCGATGGACTCGACGGGCTCACCGGCAAGATGGTGCTGGTAGATGCGGGCGCGGCTCTCGGGCCGCAGGTGGCCGTCAGCCGTGGGAAACACGGCGGTGTCGGGGTGCTCCTGGTCGTGCCGCTTGAGCGTGTAGCGGATCGTTTCCACGCTCCTGCCGAGCCGTTCGGCGATGCGGCGATGCACATCGGCCGGGCAGGCTCCCGCGACCGCAAGCCGCCGAGCCCACGAGACGATCTTCTCGTGTTCGTCGTCGTTGAGTTGGCTGAACTTGCTGCCCCGCTCGATCCGCAGCGGGTTCTCGCGAATGAACCGCTCGACCGCGCTGGCAAGAAAGCCAACCCGCCGCCGGCCATCGACCGTGTATCGCTGGGCGACAAGGCCATGGTCGCGCCACCGAGAGATCGTCTTGGTGGACACGCTGAACCGCCTGGCCAGTTCCTCGATGGAGAGCACCTGCTCGCCAGCCATGACGGCGCCACCCGGCACGACCGCGGGTTCTGCGTCCACGAGACAATCAGTGGTCATGTCTTCGAACGCCCGAATAAAGCTTTCACCTGCAGCACTGGAACGCATGATCATTCTCCTGCCGGCAGCCGTGCCAGCTGTTGTGGCGAATCGCGGCAAACGCACGGGCTTAATGCCCAGGCACCCGCCCCGCTCCGACCGAGTTGTGATCGAGACACACCGTCCCACGCGTGTGGCGGACATCCCTGACCGCCGTCCGTGCCTGAGGACGTGCTTTTTATACGGAGGGGGGGCCAAACAGGTTCATGGACAACTGGGATTCTTGAGACTTTTTCAATTGACAGCGGCGGCCTGGCTCGCTGATTTCTCACCTAAGTCCTTGCCTGCAAGAGACTTACGGCTTCGCGAAAATGTCTCGGGATTCTCGTTTGCGGCCAGCCCATGGGCGTCCGGTACACGAAACAAGCGGAAAAGTTCCACCAGACACTTTCGCTGAGGCGTGTCGGCGGCGGTGTCACGGAGAACTTTGGCATGCGGCCACCTCGCGGCGACGAATGCCCCCCTGTCGAGACGAAAAGAAGGAACTAGCGGGCCATTCTGGCGGCTGGGCGAACAAACACGGGGGAGAAGGGCAGATGGCTGTGACATCAATGAGCCGGGGCCGATCGCTGGCGGTCGTGCTGCTCACCGCTGCCTCGCTGGCTGGGGGCCCTCTGGCGTGGGCCGATGAGGAGCCTGTGGTCGACAGCCCTGTCACCGTGGACGAAACGATCGACGAGGTTCCCAAGGATGGTCCCGACGTAGGAGACGAGCCGCCGGCAGAGCCCCAAGCCGAAGCCGCCCAGGCAGCACAGGACTCGGGCGATCCAGACGAATCGGCCGATGCCGAAAAACCTGGTGTGGACGCGACTACCGAGGCCAGCGCCGAACCCACGGATGCAACCGTCTCGGACGCATCGGTTCAGTCCCACCGCGTTCGAATCAAACTCGACGTCACCGGTGAGATCTTCGCGCCGGCGGGCCGGGACGTGCCACCGGTGCGACGACCGATCGCGGTGGATGCCCGGTTCGATTTCGTCCAGACCGGCACCGGCGAGCCGAGCCGGAACGTGACGCGGCGATATCGCGACGCGGCCGCCGACGTGCGGGTCGATGATGCCGTTCGGGCAGCGCGGCTTCCGAATGATGCCCGCGAGATGCGGGTCTCACTGGAAGGCGCAACCCCGATGCCATCCTTGGAGACGGGATTCCTCACCCGCGAGGAACTCGATCTCCTGGAAACACCATTTGATCCGCTGCTGCTCGACCAGATTCTGCCGGTTGAGCCGGTGGCGATCGGCGACTCATGGACGGTGGCGGCTGACGCGGCCGCTGGGCTGCTCGCGATCGACACCGTGGAATCCGGCGGTCTCGATGCGAAGCTCATCGAGGTCGTTGATGGCCGCGCGACGGTGAAGCTTTCGGGAATCATCGACGGGGCCGCCGACGGGGTGCCGACGCACGTTGTCGTCGAAGGCACGTGCGCTACCGCCGCCAGCGATGCCGAAGGCGGCGTGCGTCTGGGAATGGGAATCACGAACCTCACCGTGACGCTCCAGGAGCGGCGCGAGGCCAGCCACGTCGCCCCCGGATTCGACGTCGAGGCCCGGCTCACGGTCGCCCTCGCGACGGTGGAGCGGGACGGGGCCGATGTCGCCGCTGCGGAACAGCCCGGTGTCGAGAGCCGCCGCCGCGGTGCCGGTAAGCCGGGATTCGTTTGGCATCGTGATGTGGCCGGTCGCTACGAACTCGTGCACGACGCGAGATGGCGGGCGATCGAGGACGGTCCGGATGGCCTCGTGATGAGATTCGTCGATCGCGGAGCCTTGGTCGCGCAGTGTTCGATCACCGCCCTGCCCCGTGCGCCGTCGCAGTCGCCACCCACGATCGCCGAGGTCGAACGCGATCTCGAGCGGTCGCTCGCCGGGCAGTTCGGCAGGTTCGAGCACTCGTCGGAGGCGACGCGGAGCGATGGTGTCCGGTTGGTGCGGGTCGTGGCGACCGGTCGGGCCGACGGCCTGCCGTTCCGCTGGATTCACACAGTGCTTACCGACGAAACCGGCCACCGACTCGTCGTCTCTTCCACGCTTGAGCAATCACTGGAGAAACGATTTGGAACCTCCGATCGGGAGCTTGTAGACGGCATTCGTCTCCCGGCCGAAGCGGAATCCGGGCCGGAAACCGCCGAAGATGACCGACTGACCTCTGGCCGTCAGGCCCGGCTGCCGCAGGAATCTCGCACGCCTTGACGCTGCCCGGTTTGACGGCGACACTCCTTTTCGTGCGGAAATGCCCCTTTCGTCCGCGTCGGGGTGCGTCCGCACTCCATATTCGACAGGAGATTCGCCGGCCCGGTGTGCGAGTAGCACGACGTCGTTCCGGTTGGCGATCATCCGATCCGCGGCCGGAGGCGTGAGCCATCGAGAAGCAGCATCGCATCAACGAGCAGATCCGGATCACTCCGATCCGGGTGATTTCGGCCGATGGCGGACAACTTGGGATCATCTCCACCGACGAGGCGATGAGCCTCGCACGTGAGGCCGGCCTTGATCTTGTCGAGGTGGCGCCCAACGAGAAGCCGCCTGTCTGCCGGATCATGGACTTTGGCAAGTTCAAGTACCAGCAGAAGAAGAAGCATCATAAGACCCACGTCCACCACGCGAAGATCAAGGAGATCCGCCTCCGTCCCAAGACGGGCGAGCACGACATCGAGTTCAAGGTCAATCAGGCGAAGGGCTTCCTCATCCACAAGGACAAGGTGGTTGTCTCGGTCGTCTTCCGCGGTCGTGAACTCGCCCACATCGACGAAGGCCAGCGTGTCATGAAGCAGATCGTCGCGCAGCTTGAGCCCGTCAGTAAGGTCGAGGCGCCGCCGCAGCAGATGGGCCGCCGGCTCGTCTGCACGCTCTCCCCCAAGTAATCACGGTCATCACGGTCATCACGCCCCGCATCCCACACCCACCGCACCAGTTCCCGCACACGTTTCCCGAACGAGGAGAGTTGTCATGCCGAAGCAGAAGACCCACAAGGGCGTCAAGAAGCGTTTCCGGATCACCGCCACCGGCAAGGTGAAGCATCGCCGCGCCGGCACCAGCCATCTCCAGGTCCGCCTGACGGCGAAGCGGAAGCGGAAGCTTCGCGGCACAGGCGTGTTGGCGGAGTCGGACGTGCACCGGATCCACGACGCCCTCGGCAAGTACAGCTACTGAATTCACGCCTGCACCGCCCTCGTGGTCGGTGCAGGCTGAGCCCGTGGGCCCGCCGTCCGGGCGGGCGGTTCGGTGGTGCTGCGTGGCGCTGGTTGGCCGGGTGCAGGCTGAGCCCGTGGGCCCGCCGTCCGGGCGGGCAGCGGGTTGGCGCTGCTTGCGGGCTCCGCGTGATCCTCGCGTACAAGCCCAACGCCGTGAGGCGTGGGACGCGGCCAGAACAGACTCGGCATCCTCTCGACCGCGCCCGAGGCCTTACGGCCTTCGGCTTGCACGGGCGGCTACCCACTGTCCGTACAAACCGTGAGGCGTGGGTACCAACCGCCACCAGACGCCGCCGGCCGCGAGCATGTCACCGCCGGCGGCTCGCCCTACCGTTTGATCTCGTGCCCGACCTCGCCCGCACCCCCGCTCACGAAAACCCGCCGAAATTTCCCAGCGCCCTTGCAATTGCGGCGATTGACGCCAGATTTTAAGGTTCCTTCATCCGGGCCCCAGAGGCCCCCAGCCGTCCAAGGTTTCGAGCCATGCGTACTAAGAGCGTCGTCCCGCGTCTCCGTGCCAAGAAGCGTCTCTTCAAGCGAGTGAAGGGCTCGGTCGGCGGTCGTCGCCGCCTGCTCCGCACAGCCAAGGAGTCGATCATCCGAGCCGGTGTATACGCACGGCGCGACCGCCGGCGGAAGAAGCGTGACTTCCGCCGCCTCTGGATCGTGCGGCTCAATGCCGCCTGCCGCGAGCGGGGCTTCCGCTATAGCCAGTTGATCGCGGGCCTCGTCAAGATCGGCTGCGAACTCGATCGTCGCACGCTGGCCGAGATGGCAGTGCTCGACCCGACCGGTTTCGATGCCATTGCCGCAGAGGTGCGGAAGGCCCTCAGCCTGCCGGAGCCGGCCGCGGTCGCGTGAAGCCGTGACAGCCGTGCCGCTCGACACGTTCCGCGCCGAACTGGAGCGGTTGCGCGAGGATGCAGAGGCAGCGCTCGCGTCGGCCAGTGACGCGGCGGCAGTTGAGGCTGCCCGGATTGAGTTTCTTGGCGCCAAGAGTGGGCGCCTCAAGGCAATCCAAAAATCGCTCGGTGGCCTCACGCCAGCCGACAAGCCGGCCGGCGGCAAGCAGTTCAACGAAACGAAGAACGCGATCACCGCCTGCTTCGAGGCGGCGCAGGTTCGAGTGGCGGTTGGGGATTCCGGGCCCGCGGTGGCGGCGATCGACGTCACGCTTCCCGCTGACCGCATTCGCCTCGGTCACCTCCATCCGATCACCAAGACGATCCGCCGCGTTCAGGAGATCATGGGCCGGTTGGGCTTCGAGAGCGTGGACGGGCCCGAGGTCGAAGATCAGTGGCACAACTTCGAGGCCTTGGCGATTCCGGGCGAGCACCCGGCTCGCGACCCGCTCGACAACTTCTATCTCGCAGTCGCCCGCGGGGCCGATCCGCTGCTGCTCCGGTCCCAGACGAGCACCGTGCAGATTCGCGTCATGGAGAATCGTGAGCCGCCGCTGCGGATCGTGTCGCTCGGCCGCGTCTACCGCCCTGACACCGCCGACGCCACCCACTACCCGATGTTCCATCAGGTGGAGGGCCTGCTCGTCGAACCCGGCACCACGATGGCCCACCTCAAGAGCGTGCTGCGGATGTTCGCCTCGAGTTTCCTCGGCGGCGACGTCAAGGTTCGCTTTCGGCCGTCGTTCTTTCCGTTTACCGAGCCAAGCGTCGAGGTCGACATGGAATGGGGCGGCCGCTGGGTCGAGATGGGCGGCGCCGGGATGGTCGATCCCGCGGTGCTCGAGTCGGTGGGCTACGACCCCGACACCGTCACTGGATTCGCCTTCGGGCTTGGGGTGGAGCGGATTGCCGCACGCCGCCACGGCGTGGAAGACATCCGCGACTTTTACCGCAACGACGTCAGGTTCCTGAGGCAGTTCTGACGCCATGATCATCTCCACGAACTGGCTGGCGGATTACGTTCAGGCCCCGGGCTCGGTCGACGACATGGTCGAGCGACTGCTCATGTCGGGGCTCAACCACGAGTCGACGACGGCGGTGGGCGACGACACGGCGGTCGAGATCGAGGTCACGAGCAACCGCCCGGACTGCCTCGGCCATATCGGTGTGGCTCGGGAGGTGGCGGTGCTCTTTGGCCGGCCGCTCCACGTGCCCGACCCGCGGCCGCTCGAAGGTGTCGGCGAGGCGGCGAGGAGCGTGGCCGTCGAGATTCGTTCACCCGAGATCTGCCCCTGCTACGCAGCACGCGTGATTCGCGGCGTGAGGGTCGGCCCCAGCCCGAAGTGGCTCGTTGATCGGCTGGCCACGGTGGGCGTGGCGAGCGTGAACAACGTGGTGGACGTCACCAACTATGTGATGCTGGAGAGTGGCCAGCCGCTGCACGCCTTCGACCTCGCGAAGATCCGGGGTGGCCGGATCGTGGTGCGGCGGGCCGTCGAGGGCGAGCCGTTCGTCGCCATCAACCACAAGACCTACACGCTTTCCGAGCGGATGTGCGTGATCGCCGACGCGGAGCGGCCAGTGGCGCTCGCCGGCGTGATGGGCGGGGCCGACACCGAGATTGCCGCAGACACGGTCGACGTGCTCCTTGAGTCGGCCCAGTTCGCGCCACTCTCGGTGCGGGCCGCCGCTCGTGGGCTCGTGCTCGCGAGCGCTTCGTCTTATCGTTTCGAGCGCGGACCCGACCCCGCGATGGTCGATTGGGCGAGCCGCCGGGCCGCCGCGTTGATCCTCGAACTGGCGGGCGGGTTGCTGGAACGTGGCGTTGTGGTGGCTGGGCAACTGGCGTGCGCTCCCGCCGAGATCCGGCTGGCCGCGGATCGCGTCGGCGAGGTGCTCGGCGTCGACGTCGCCGATGCCCGGCAGCGGCAGATCCTCACGGCCCTCGGATTCATCGAGGCCCGCGGTGCCGCGCCGCATGATCACCGCTGGCGAGCCCCCACGTGGCGGCGCGACTGCTGGCGGGAGATCGATCTCGTGGAGGAAATCGCGAGGATCGAGGGCTACGGCCATGTGCCCGAGAACGCCGTGATCGCGGCGCGACCCGTTGAACTCTCAGCCCGCGAGCGGACCGTGCGCCGTGCCTCCGAGGTGCTCGTCGCCGCGGGGCTCTGTGAGGCGATGACGCGAAGCGTGGTCGCCGAGGAGATGGCCGCGATGCCGAGTCCATGGGGCGAGGCGGCGCCGCTCGTGATCGCGCCACCGCTGGTTCGCGGCGCCGACCGGCTGCGGCGGAGTCTCCTGCCGAGCCTGCTCGAAGCCCGCGCCGGCAACGCCGCCGTCGGCGTGGACGACGCGGACCTGTTCGAGATCGCCCGCGCCTACCTCGCCCGTCGAGATGGTGACGACGCCGGGAGAGGCCCGGTTGAGGAGCCGCTGCTGGCTGGCATCGTGGTCGGCGGAGATTTTTCCCGGGCCAAGGGCCTGTGTGACGTCGTGCTTGCCGGACTGGGCCTCGACGGCGACGGATTTCGTCTCGGCTATCGACCCATCGATCTTGCACCGTTCGCGCGTGGCCGTGCCGCCGAGGTGGTACTCGAGCGATCCGGCCGCGCCGCGGAACGGGTGGCGGTCGTGGGCGAGGTGGCCGCCGACGTCGCCGGACGCCTCGGTCTGCCGGGCCCGGTATCGGCAGCCGAGGTGCGTCTCGACCGGCTCACGTTCGCGGCCTCGATCGAGCGGCCGCTCGTGAAGCCGAGTGATTTTCCTGCCGTGCAGCGGGACGTGAACCTCGTGGTGGACGAGGGCGTGTCGTGGGGCGACGTCGAGGCTGCGATTGGCGCGGCGGCGGGGGCCGTCTTGGAGGACTGCCGGCTCGTGCAGGTCTGGCGCGACGCCGACCGCCTCGGCGCGGGCCGCAAGAGTTTTGTCGTGGCGCTCTCCCTCCGCAGCGCCGCCGGCACGCTCTCCGGCGACGAGGCCGGCCGGATCGTCGACGGTGTGGTCGCCGAGTGTGGCCGTCGCGTGAACGCCGTCCTCAGGTCGTAGGAACACCGGTCGGGCTCGACCGGCTCACCCGTCGGGAGCGGTTGTTCATGCCCGAGCCGCGACAGATCACCGCCGCCCCTCACGGCCACGTGCTCACGAACTCCGGCGTCTGGTCGCCCGATTCGCGGTGGATCGTCTACGACACCCGCTCCGCGGCCGATGGCTCGACCTTCGACGGCACGCGGATCGAGCGGGTCGATGTGGCGACCGGCCGGGTTGAGATGCTCTATGAGTCGCGAAACGGCGCCTGCTGCGGCGTGGTGACGTCGAACCCAGTCGATGATCGGGTTGCCTTCATCCTCGGGCCGGAGTCGCCCACGCCCGACTGGACGTACGGGCCTGCCCGCCGCCAGGGTGTCGTGGTGTGGGCGTCGCGGCCCGGCGTGACGGAAAACCTCGATGCCCGCGATCTCACGCCTCCCTTCACGGCCGGCGCCCTTCGCGGTGGCAGCCACGTGCACGTGTTCTCGCACGATGGTGCCGCGGTGTGTTTCACCTACGAGGATGCGGTGCTCGAGGCGGCGGCAGCGGCCGGGACCCACGCGGAGAAGAGCCTTCGTGGCGTGGGGGTGAGCGTCTGCGGGAGGCCGATCCTGGTGCCGAAGACGCACCCGCGCAACCACGACGGCTCCGCCTTCACGGTGCTCGCGTCGCGACTCACCGATGCGCCGCGGCCGGGCAGCGACGAGATCTCGAAGGCATTCGATGAGGCCTGGATCGGCACGAATGGCTACGTCCGCGCCGACGGCTCGCGGCAGCGGCGGGCGATCGCCTTCCAGGGCGACGTCGTGACCGCCAAGGGTGTGACGATCAGCGAGGTGTTCGTCCTCGACCTTCCCGACGATCTCGCCGCGCTCTCCATCGCGGGCGACGGGCCGATTGCCGGCACGGCCGTCACGCGGCCCGCGCCGCCGCGCGGCGTCACGCAGCGGCGGCTGACGTTCACGGCCGACCGGCAGCATCCGGGCATTCAGGGGCCGCGGCACTGGCTGCGATCGAGTCCAGACGGGTCGCGAATCGCGTTTTTGATGCGGGATGACGCCGGTATCGTCCAGGTCTTCACGGTGAACCCCGCCGGCGGTCAGCCGCGGCAGGTGACGTACGGTGCGACCAGCATCGCCAGTACATTTTCCTGGAGCCTGGACGGCCTGCAGATCACGTGCGTGATCGACGGCAGCGTCTGTCTCGTGGCTGCCGACGGCGGCGAGGTGACCAGGCTCACGCCGCCGGTTCGCGACGGCTCAGCACCGCGGCCGGAGGCCTGCGTGATTTCGCCCGACGGGAGGCGAATCGCCTACGTGCGTCACATCGCCGGCAGCGACGGCCGGGCGTGGAATCAGATCTTCACCGTCGAGACACAGTAGGGAGCCCGGGGCTTCCCAGGTAGCACAGGTTGTCAACCTGTGTGTCTTTCCGTTTCGCACTGCGCTTGGTGCTCCCCCGTAGCACAGGTTTTCAACCTGTGTCTGTCCATCGCCGCGGCTCAGGGTTGCCCATGCCCCGTCGCCGGACGTTCGCGTCGGGCATCCTGCCAATCCTGTTCGGCACGGCAGATGCAGGGCGGGTCGACCCGCAGTTGACCTGCCTCGGTACTCCCCACGTGGGTGCAGGTTGGCAACCTGCACAAGTACCCCGCGGCGGCTCGGGGCTACCCATGCCCCGTCGCCGGACGTTCGCGTCGGGCATCCTGCCCTCCGCTCACTCGATGCCGGCTGCGCTCTCGGCATCCTGCCTTCGCTTGCCGCCAACGCCGGCTCTCGGAGCATGGGCAACCCCTCGCATGTCCCACGGTATGCCCGCAGAAATCCCCAAGCGGTAGTGAGGGGATGACACGCCGAAGCACTGATCCAGTAGCGGTGCCGCTTCAGCGGTCCGCGTACACCCGCGTGATCTCTTCCTTCGTGATCGGCGCGGGCTGGTCGGCGCTCGTGAGCTGCACCTGGATCCGCTGATCGCCGGCGCGGCGACCCTTGGCGCGAATGCGGAACACCGCCTCCTCGGCCGGGGCGAGCTTCGCAAGCGGCTCGAACGTGATCGTCAGGTTGTCGACGCGGTGGCCGCCGGGGCCCTGGGCCTCGACCGGCTCGAGGTCACCGAGGAGTGTGGCGGCGAGCCGCACGCCCGTGGCGGGCTTGGTGCCCTGGTTGCCGACGCGGACGACGTATTCGGTCACGCCGTCGATTTCGATCGGATCCTCGCTATCCACGACATCGAACGAGAGTGCGGCGAGGCCCTCGACGTCGCAGGTGTGTGAGACCTGATCGGCGAGGCCGTCGGCGCTGCGGGCGGCGGCCACGATCTTCTGCGGGCCGAGTTCGACCGGCATGACCACCATCTGGACTGAGCCCGTCTCACCCGGAGGCAGTTCCTCGAGGTTCCAGAGCACGCGGTGCGTGCGGTCGTCGTGCCAGCCAGCGTTGTTGGCCTTCACGAACTTCATTCCCGGCGGGAGCTGGGCCGCTAGTTCCACGGCCTGCGCTGGGGCGGTGCCGGCGTTGGTCATCGCGACCGTGCAGGTCGCCGGCCGTTGGAGGAACCGTCGCAGCGGCATGTCAATCGCGAGTTCGAGCGTGGGTGCCGTCACCTCGATCGGCAGCTGGTGGATCACCTCCACGCCACCATCGGCGCGGGCCGCAAGCCGGGCCGCATGGACGCCCGGGCCGCGGGTTCCGAGCACCAGGTCGATGGTGCGGGATTCACCCGGCCTCAACTGGCCGACGTCGAACTCAAGCTCGCGGCCTGAGCGGTGCGAGACGTTCTCGGGCAGGAATCCCTCGAGCACCACGCCGGTTGCCACACCCGTGCCGGGATTGGTGACGGTGATCGTGACCTGCAGGTCGCGGCCGATGAGAACGGGCTCTGGCGGTGTGCACTCGATCCGCAGATCGGGCTTCGTGGCCCGCGACCGGACTGAGGCGTCGGTTCGGAAGCTCACGCTGGCCACGCTGCCGACTTCGCCTTCGACCTGAGGCATCACCTCCATCGTGACGGCCGCCTGACCGCCGGGAGGGAGCGTGCCGAGCGACCAGAGGAGAGCGCCGTCGGCGTCGCCGGAGGCCGGGGTGACGGGGCTTGCGGGAGGCGTGGTGGCGACGAGCGCCGTACCCTGCGGGATGGCGTCGCGGAGGACGACCTCGTGGGCGGTGGCGCTGCCGACGTTTCGGACCACGATTTCGTAGCGGGCCGGCTTCCCGACGGAGATCTCGCGCGGGCCACGCTTCTCGACCGAGACCTGCGGAGTCTGCACACCCTCGAGCTGCATCGGTCCAGGACGTCCCTGGCCGGTCGGCGGCGGCTGTCTGGGAGTTTCGGCCGCAGGCGGGGGCAGCTCGGAATCTGCAGCGGCGAGTCCGCCAGGCATCACGGCTGGGGCGGCAGCGAACGGCGAGCCGCCGGATGCGGCGGTGGCGGTGACAGAGGGCGGCATCGGAGGCGTCGCGGCCGCCGGCTGCGCGGCCGGGGGCGGCATGAACGCCGGAGTCGTTGGCTGCGGAGGCATGGGTGCTGGCGGTGCGGGGCCGGAGAATGGCGGCGGTGCGGCACCGAAGGCGGCAGCCATCGCGGGATTCGTCGGCGCGGGGGCGACAGGGGCCGTCATTACGGGAGCAGGGGGCTCATGGGCAGCGAGATCCCCCGTGTCCTCGGGCAGGTTTTCCGGTGGGGGGGCGTTCTGCCCCGACGGGCTCGCCTCCGGGTTCGCGCGCGTCGCTGGGACGGGTGCCGGCGGAAAGTCGGTGGACTGCGACACCATCGGTGGTGCGAGATCGGCCGGATGAGAGGCTGGCTGCGGATCCGCAGGAACGTCGGCGGCCACCGTCATCACCGTGTCAGGCACCGGCTCAAGATCGGCTGCTCCAAACCGTGGGAGTGGCTGGGGTGTGGCGGCGTCGCCAGATGCCGGGAGCACGGCATCCGGCATGTCGAGTGATGTCGGCCGCACGCCATACCGCTCGTCGGCGGCGGAGTTCGAAGGTGTCTCGTGGCCCGCGGGGCGGCTGTTCCACCGGCCTTCTCTCGCGGTGGGTTGCGCCGGGGCCGTCTCATCGACGAGCGGCAGCATGTCGGGTTCCTGCGGCCGGGCCGCGGCACTCGCATCGTCTGGTGGGCGGGATGGTTCGTGCGAGTCGTGTGCCCGTGCCATCGTCGGTGCATCCGGCGGCGAGTCGCTCGACGCCCGTGGTCCGCGGCCGATGCCGAGCCCCCAGACGAGGCCGAAGCCGGCCACCGCGCAGAGAAAGACTCCGATGATGGCCGACAGGTTCGACGGCCGCGGAGGCACCACCAGATCCTGGCGCGATGGAAGGCGGTCTGGCTTCTTCGCCGACACGGCTTCGGGCGCGGTCCTGGGAGTGGTTTCCGGTACAGCTTCGGGCATGGATTCAGACATGCGAGAACCCTCATGGCCTCATGGCGGCGGCGGGGCGCACCTCGCCGTGTGCGGGAAGTAGCAAAGCCCACGGCCAGGGAGAAGGTCAGTCGGTCGTGTCGGCTGACCGGGAGGGAGGCGGAGATCAGGTCGACGCGAGAATCTGGCGAAGATGGAAGTGATGTTTCCCGAGGGCTCCCCCATAGTTTCCCGCCGAGATCGCCGGCACGTCCTCCCCGCTGGCGGCCCGGATGCCGGTGGCCATCGCGGCAGCCACGGCTTGCTCCGTCGAGCCGTCGATCACGATCTCCAGGCAGGCGGTTGCGTCGGGATGAAGGCTGGTGGGTTCACGACCCACGAGGCTCGGGCAGAAGGCCTCGTTGGTGGAGGCCCTCAGCGATTCGTAGATCGATCCGACCTTGCTTCCTGATCGGACGACGCCCCCCGGAAACGGTGTGATGCAGCCTGGCACTGGTTCAATCGCGGCCACGGCCCGGCGGGCGGCGTCGAGCGCGGCGTCGAGCGACCGGCCCTGCACGATGAAGTTGCCACCGCCGATCCCCTTGGTCACGCCCGCCGTCTCCTCGACGAGAAACTCGCCATCCATGACTGGAACCCGCCAGTAGCGGCGGCCATCGAGCACCTTCGTTTTCTCACGGCCGTCGCCGAAAAACCGTACGTGGCCGCCGAGCGGCACCCGCTCCGATTCGGAGGGCAGACCGTCGTAAACCGCCGTGGTCGGGCAGGTGAGGAAGCATTGGCTGGTCCGGTTGGCAACCGCCTTGGCGAGGGCCTCGGCGGAAAAAGCGAAGAGCAGGATCGAGGCCCCTGGACGGCCGTCCGGCGTGTCGTTCGCGGCGATTCGCCGTTCGACGCCGACCTCGGCATCGCAGCCGATCACGCTCGTGCCGTAACCGCATGCCGCCCGGATCGCAGCGTCGAGCCAATGGTCGTCGTGGGCGGTGACGAGCAGACGGGCGAATCGGAGGCGGAATGCCTCGGCGAAAGTGTCGACGACGAGTGTGGTGCCGATGTGCACGCAGGTTTCTCCAGGCAGGGCGGAAAGTGTCCGGTGGTGGGGTGCCGAGTTGAACCGGGTGTTCCCACCGTTGAGGGATCGCGTATCTTAGGGTTTCCTGCCGCGCGCCTGGGTTGCGGCTGGCTGAACGACCCGACGGGAAGGATGCCTGCCGATGATGTCGCTATTCCTCTGGGTGATACCCCGCCGGTTGTGGTCGGGAGCGGCGGTCCGCCGAGTTTCGCTCGCCTGCCTTGCTGCGGTCACGGCTGCGTCTACGTCCGGGGCCGAAGAGCCCGCCACCCCGCGGCTGGGAAGCCTTGGGGTGGCGATGGTCCCCCAAGATGCCGCCTTCGTCTCGTCGTCGCTCCGCGTCAGGGAGCAGTACGACGCGATCGTGAACAGCAACGCATTCAAGTCGATCATACAACTCCCTGCTGTCAGACGTGCCCTCGACTCGCTCGACGAGCAGCGGGTGACGCCCGGGAGCCCGTTCTCCACGTTCGACACGTTCATGCAGCTTCCGGAAAACGAGGACGCCGTCGAGCTCCTCGCCGACATGGCGGCGACCGACACGTTCGTCTACGGCGAGCCATCGTGCGTGTCGTTCTGGCGGCTCGTTCGCAAACTAGCCGACGCCCAGCAGCAGGCCGGCGTTGGCGAGGCAACCGGCGGCGAGGCTGACATCGTCGTTGAGTCGATCGAGGAGGATGGCGACGGAGAGCTGGAGGTTCGCGGCGCGGCGGTCGAGTCGCTCGACGCCGCCCGCCAGGCCCGCGCCGTTGTTGCGGCGCTCGCCGGCAACCTCGATCTGCTCGTGGTGCCCGATGTCGTCTGGGGCTTCAGGACCGCGAAGCGCGACATCGCCGCCGACCAGATCAACCGCCTGGAGGGTCTCGCCACCCTCATGCTCCAGGGCGACCCGGATCTGGCCCGCGCGGTGGCGCGAAGGAAGCTTGCCGGCAGCGAGATCCTCACGTTCACGCTGGACGGGGCCCAGGCGCCCTGGAAAGAACTCAAGCAGTCGGCCATCGAACTGACCGACGATGCCGAGGGCGTGGCGAAGGTCTTTGGAAGACTGCGGGAGCTCGACGTCGTGCTCGCGGTCGGGCTCGTGGGCGACTGGGTGATCGTGTCGCTGGGCGACTCGGCCGACCACCTCGACAAACTTGCCCTGCCGAACGGGGGACGAAAGGGAGTCCTCACGCTGCCGGCCTTCGCGCCGCTCGCGGAGCACGGCGACAAGCGGCTCACGGGCATCTCCTACATGAGCGAGTCGCTTTGCGACGCGGTGAACTCATCGCGGTCCGACATGGAGTCGCTCCTTGGGGTCGTCAACCAACTCGACGAATCGTCGGGCGTGACGGCTGAGGCCAAGAAAGACTTTCGCGGGCTTGCGGAAAAGGTCGTCGACGAATGGGGGAAGCGGCTGCCGGAGCCTGGCCCGTGGATGGCCTTCTCGTTCCTCTCCGAGCGGGGTTACGAGGGCTATTCCTGGAACTGGGCGCGGAACCAGCCGTTCGACGGCGCGAAACGACTCGATGTGCTTGAGCATGCCGGCGGTGCGCCCCTCGGGGTGATGGTTTCCAGGATGAAGAGCGACCCGGAGGGCATCAACGCGGTGGTTGAACTCGTTCGCGGGGCGTGGGCGCTCGTCCAGAAGCACGGTCGCGGTGAGATGGGGATCGATGAGCGTGAGAAACTCGACGCCTTTTCCGAGCACGTCGCGCCGCTGGGAGTGAAGTTCGCAGCGATCCTCCGTGACAAGATCGCGAAGTCGCTGGCTGACGGCCAGGTTGGCCTGGTGCTCGACTCCAAGGGGCGAACGAAACGGCTCCAAGGGGAACTGCCGCCCTCGGCCGAACCGCTTCCCCTCGTGGAGCCGGCGGTGGTGGTATCGCTCGACGATCCAAAGCTTTTCCGTGAGGGCCTTAGCGACTTGTTCGCGCTCGGCGACGAACTGACCGAAGCCCTCTGGCAGATGGATCCCGGATCGGTTCCCGAGGGCTACCGGATTCCCGAGCCCGAGAAGGCCAAGGTGGACGAAGGCTCGGTATGGTCGTGGAAGCTCCTCAATAGCCGCCTCGACGAGCAGATTCGCCCGGCGATCGGCGTGGGCGAGCAGGTGGCGGTCTTCTCGATGGCGCCCAAACAGGCGGGACGGATGCTCGTGGAAAGCCGACTCGAGACGGCCTCGCAGCTTGCCAAGTTCGACGAGCCGCTCGCATCCGCGATGGCCTTCGATGTCGCGGGGGTGATCGATGCCCTCGAGCCGTGGGTCACCTACCTGACTCGCTACGGCTGCGTGCAGGAGCGGGATGGTGTCGTCGATCCGGAGGTCGAGCTGACCGCGGCGGATGAGAACGAGCAGGCGAAGGAGGTGCTGGAGCACGTGCGGGTGGTGCTCGCCGCGGCGAAGTCACTCCGGGCGGCTGCGGCCGAGACGTCGTTCCAAGGAGACGCCCTGGTCACCCACTGGCAAAACGTGATCCGAGACACGCCGGCGAAGTGATCCTCGGCGCACCAATCGTGCCGCGGATCAGCACGTCGCCACCGGGGAACGACACGTCTTCGACCGCGAGCCGGGGCACGTCTGGAAGGGATGGCGGGCTGCCGGCCGAGCCGCCTCCGAGGATCAACGGCGCGACGAAGACCCAGACTTCGTCGATCTGATCGGCGGCGAACATCCCGGCAAGGAGCGTCGGCCCACCCTCGACGAGCAGGTTTGTCAGTCGCCGCCGCCCGAGTTCGGTGAGGAGTGCCGCCGTGCGGGCGGCATGGTCGGCTCCGTCGCCTTGCCAGATTTCACAGCCGGCCGCTTCGAGCGCCACCAGCCGGTCGCCTGGCGCCTGCGGTCCGACGGCGACGAGCACCGGCAGTTGTCTCGCCGTCTGCACGAGCTTGCTCGTGAGTGGCAACTGAGCCTGGCCGTCGAGCACGATCCGCAGCGGCTGCCGAGGGCCGGCCGCGGATCCCTCCACGGGCCTGGCCGTCAGTAGCGGATCGTCGGCCAACGCCGTCGCGATGCCGACGGCGATCGCATCAACGCGGCTCCGCAGGTCGTGGACGAGTGCCCGCGACGCACCGGAAGAGATCCAGCGGTCCTGGCCCGGTGCAGCAGCCAGTCGGCCGTCGAGGCTCATCGCCCACTTGGCGATCACCCAAGGACGGCCCCGCGCGACGAGCGTGCGGAAGGGTGCCGTGAGCCGCTCGGCCTCGGCGGCGAGCAGACCTGTCTCAACGTCGAGGCCTGCCGCGCGAAGCGTCTCGACGCCGCGGCCGGCGACCGCCGGAAATGGATCGCCTGTGGCGACGACCACGCGGGCGACCCCCGCTGCGCGAATGGCGTCGGTGCAGGGGGGCGTCTTGCCATGGTGGCAGCAGGGCTCGAGCGTGACGAAGAGCGTGCCGCCGTGGGCCTTGGTGCCGGCGGCGTGCAGCGCCACGACCTCCGCGTGCGGTCCGCCAAACCGCTCGTGCCAGCCCTCACCAACGATTTCGCCATCCCTGACAACGACAGCGCCGACCTGCGGATTCGGCTCCACAAAGCCGCGGCCGCGGGCCGCGAGTTCGAGCGCCCGTCGCATCGCCGCCTCGTCGAAGGGCCTCTGCGCCATGGGCCGTCAGTTTGGCGTCCAGATGACCTTCTTCTCGCCGCCAGCCGATGTCGACGACTCGCCGCCTGGCGTCCAGAGCTTGCCTGCCTCAGCGGCCGGCGCGGACGCGGGGAGCGCGGCACCTGCGGCGGGGCCGCCTGCACCGCCGGGCATGGAGCGTCCGGCGATGGCCGAGAGGTCCACGCCCGCCTCCATCAGCACCTCGGCGAAGGCCTGAATCACCTGCTGATCGCGGCTGTGCTCGCGGCGCACGTGCTCAAGCAGTCGCACCGCGTCTGCCTCGTCACCACGCTGCATCCGCACGCGGAGCTCGGCCACGTCGAGCATGCCGTCGTTGGCCTTCAGCGTCTTGGCGATGTCGCGAAGCTGGGCGAGGATCTCGAGCTTGCGGACGCTCGACGTGGCACGCTCCTCGAGCACGCCGAGAGCCTCCCAGCGATCGGCAGGTGTGGCATCCGACCGAGCAGCGAGCGCCTCGGCTGCAAGCCCTGCCGCCTTTTCGAAGCCGGCGTCGAGAGACGTCACCAGAACTCCCCGGAGTTCGTCGACCGAGAGTTTCGCCATGTCGAGCCGGTGCCACCGCAGCGGCGGCACGGCGTCGTCGAACGGATGGGCTGATTCGATGGTCGCCGGCGGCGCGATGCCGAGCCGCTCCCGCAGGGCGGTCCATGCCGCCGAGGCGTCGGGCCGCCGGGACGTTGCCTCGCCCTCGCTCACCAGCGCCTCGACTCGACGCGCGGCCAGGCGGTCGCGGAGGGCCTCGCGCGGTGTCTTGCCGAGCAACTCTGGCAGCGGCGTGTCGGGCCAGACGGCGAGGAACCGGTCCCAAAGCGCCTGCCGCTGCTCGTCGAGCAGCGAGTCGAAGACGGAGGGCTGCCCGGCTGGGGCAGGGGCCGGGGCGGCCGTGGGCGGCTTCATCCGGAACTGCGAACCCATCAGCCAGTTCGTCGGAGTGACCGCGGGAATCGACTCGGTCGTCATGTCGGCACCAAATGTGCAACCCAGCGCCTCCTCGACGGCGGGCCGGGCCTGCTCGATGTCGGTCGCAAAGCCCTGGAGCACCGCCTCCGGTTCACGATCGGTCTGCCGGCCAAAGATCAGGAGCGTTGCCAGCAGCCGCGCCGGCGAGCCATCGTCGTAGACCCGCCAGGCGGAACGCGGCGGCGCCGCGCCGCGCGAGACCCACTGGGCCCGGTCGAAGGCAGCCTGGTCGAACCGCCCAGCGTGGCGGATTTTGTCCTCCAGGAGGTCGATGGCGGCGCTGCCCTCTTCGCCCGCCGGCACCGCCAGCGGGGCGATCCGGCTGGCGAATTTCACGAGGGGTGAACGGTCAGGGTCAGCTTCCGTCTCCAGCGCGATCGCCCGCCCGGTCATCTCGACGGCGGCGTCCGCAGATGTGCCGTTCATGTTCGCCACCGCCAGCCACGACTCCGCGGCTTCAAAGGGCTGGGCAAGCATCTCGCAGATCACGGCGATGTTGGTGAACAGCGGCCGCGAATCGCCCGCCACTCCCTTGAGGCTACGGAAGGCAGTAAGTGCCTTCGACAACCGCCAGTGCCTCGCGTGGTCGAGGGCGGTGTCGAACTCGGCTCGCCAGGGTGAGTCGCCCTCGAGAGGCTCCAGCCGCATCCTGGTTCGCAGTGCCGCCGGTACGCCCGACGAGCCGACGATCGCCGCCAGGAGCCGCCGTTCCTCGTCATTGCCGAGCCCCGAGTCGCTGAGCCATTCGACGATCCCCTGGGCGAAGCCGATGTGGCCGAGCTGAGCCGCCGCCTGCACGAGCGTGGCGGCGATTCGTACGAGTTCGGCCGACGCCTCCTTCCCCTCGGCTGCGGCCGAGGCGCGGGCCTTATCAAACGACGCCGCGGCTTCCTGCATACGGCCGGAGAGCGCGTCGGTGATCGCGGCGTGACCGAGGGCTAGCGGGTTGTCGGGGAAGGCGTCGAGGAAGGCCTTGCTGCTGGCGGCCGACTCGTCATACCGCTTCGACGCGAGTTCCAGCTTCGTCCGCGTGGCCATCAGGCACGCTCGACGGGGGTGCTTCTCCTCCAATCGCTTCACCTGGTCGAGGGCGGCCGAGATCTGGTCGCCCTCCACAAGTGTGTCGAGTTGCTCGAGGTCGCCAACGAGGTCGGCGCAGCAGAACTTGATCTTCTTGCCGGTGCCGCCGGGACAGAGGGCGTAGGTGTCGATCGCCATGCGCGGAAGGGCTCCAAAGGCGGCGAAAACGCCGAATCAAACCTCGACCGAATGTACCAGAGGCACTTGGTTGCGAAAGCGGCGGCGGCGGTTGCCCCGCGCGACAAGCGGTTGCATACTTGTCGCGGCAGGCGCACGGTTGGCGGCCGCAAGCGCCCAAGGCTCGGTTTCGTGCAGCAGCCCCGCATCATCATCGTCGATTCTTCCGGCGCCACCGCCCTGCCCTACTCGCGGCTGGTGGCGCGTCTTCAACCGCTCGAGGTACGGGTGGAGACGTCGCTTGAAGCGGCGCTTGCCACGCTCTCCCGCGACTCCTGGGATCTCGGGGTGGTGACGGCCCGATCCGGGCCGACCGCCGACGTGCTCTATGCGGCCCTCCGCAAGGGTGATCCGCAGTTGCCGATGGTGGTGATCGACCCCCGGCCAAGCGTCGACACAGCCCGCGCCTGCCTGAACGCCGGAGCGGGTGACTACCTGGACATCGCCCTCGTCGAGAACGATCTCGAGGATTCGCTCGAGAAGCTCCTGCTGACGTCGCGGCGGCGGGCTCAGGAGGAGGTGCTCCGCCGGGCGGTGGAGAGGCCCTACTCGTTCGCCGAGTTCCTCGGCGAAAGCGGGGCGATGCAGCAGGTGTATTCGATCATCGATCGGGTGGCGACGAGTTCCGTCGATGTGCTCGTCACCGGCGAGACCGGAACCGGCAAGGAACTCGTCGCTCGGGCGATCCACGCCCGTAGCCGGCGAGCTGAGGGACCGTTTGTGCCGGTGGACTGCGGCGCGATTCCCGACGCCTTGATCGAGAGCGAACTCTTCGGCCACGAGCGTGGGGCCTTCACCGGCGCCGACGCCAGGCGCATGGGGCTTGTCGAGTTTGCCGACGGCGGCACGCTGTTCCTCGACGAGGTGGGTGAACTACCCCTCCCGTTGCAGGCGAAGCTGCTCCGCGTGCTCCAGGAGCGCCGGGTCCGCCGCGTGGGGGCCCGTCAGGAGAATCCGGTCGACGTCCGCGTGGTGGCCGCCACGTCTCGCGAGATCGACCAGATGGTGCAGCGGGGTGAGTTCCGCCGCGACCTCTTCTACCGCATCAACGTGGTGCGGGTCGACCTGCCGCCGCTCCGGACGCGGGGCGATGATATCGGTCTGCTGGCCGAGTACTTTGCCAACAAGGCCGCGCACGAGATGGGACGAAGCGTCGGCGGCCTCTCGACCGACGTTTATCAGGTGCTCAAGGGCTACCACTGGCCGGGCAACGTCCGCGAGCTGCAGAATGTGGTCCGCCGAGCGATCGCCATGACGAGGTCGCCGATCGCGGGGATCGATGACTTGCCTGACGATGTGGTGAGCGCGGCGGGCAGGACGGCCGGTGCCGAGACGGAGGCGGTCGGCTTCTTTGCCCAGCGGGCCGATCATGTGGCCCGATTCGAGAAGCAGTTCCTCACCGACCTGCTCGCCCGGCACCTCGGCGATGTGTCGGCGGCCGCTCGCGAGGCGCGACTACCGCGTGGCACGCTCTACCGGCTCATGAAGGGGCACGGTCTCGACGGCGGCCAGTTCCGCAAGTGATGCGGGTGTAGCACAGGTTTTCAACCTGTGCCGGATGTGCCGCAGGTTGAAAACCTGCGCTACGGGGTGCACGGGGCCACGCCGCGGCTCCGTGCCGACGGTCAACTCTTCTTCTGGCGGTTCCAGGTCTGGCCCGCCTTGTAGCGGGTGGCCCGCTCGATGAGTTCGTCGTTCTTCGTGATCCCGAGGACCTTGTCGAGCGCCTTGGTGAACTCCTCCTTGTGCGCGTCGCGGAGCTTTTGGTGGTGGGCGAGTTCCACCACGCTGCCGCAGGCCGATTCGGCCAGCGCCGGGTCATCGACGTAGGGCACGACGAACCGGAAGGTCTCGATCGTCCGGATCGCGTTGGCCCGCTCGAGGACCTTCGCCTTGTCTTCGTTGCGTTGGCAGAGAGCCATCGTCTTCACGAGGAGGTCGAGTTTTTGGCCGTCGTCCAGTTTGTTGTCGGGCAGGGGCGCGATCCGAATGAGCGTGCCGAGCAGCAGATCCTTCTCCTTCGGCTCAGTCGCCTTCCCGAAGAGTTCGAGGAGCCGGTCCTTGACGGTGGCGTCGGGCCACCTGGAGAGGGCGTCGAGCCCCTGTGGCCGCTTCGCCGGATCGGCGAGCATCGCGTCGATCATCGCCATCACCTTTGGGCCGCCGATGCGGGCGAGGGCGGGCAGGAGCACCTGGCGGCTCGCTTCGTCCGCAGCCTCATAGGAGGTGAGGGCCGAGCTGGCGGCTGCTTCGGCATCGCGACCGGACGTGCAGACCTTCACGATCGCCAGTTCGGCTGCCTTCCGCTCGTCGCCCGACGACTTCATGAGCGACGCCACCATCGCCGGGATCTCGTTCGGGCCGCCGAACGCGGCCAGACCGCGCATCGCCGCCTGGCGGATCGCGGCGTCGTCGTCACCGGCCGCGGCGACCAGGAGCGGCAAGGCGTCGCGGTCACGGCGTTCGGCGACGATGTCGAGGATCGTGGCCCGCGACGAGGCTGAACCGGTCTCCGCAGCCTTGCGGATCGCCGTCGCGGCATCGGGGCCGGAGAGGTCCACGAGCGCCCGCCGCGCCGTTGCCGGCATGGCACCCTCGCCAGCGAGTGCCGCCACGAGCGCCGGCACGTCGGCTCCGCGACCCAGTTTGCCCAGCACGCGGGTCGCCGCGAGCCGAACATCGGCGTCGCCCGATGACTTGAGGAGGCTTGAGGCGGCAGCCACGGCCGCGATGTCACCCCGGTCGGCCAGAGCCGAGAGAACTTCGACCTGCCGGCGTGGATCGAGTGCGGGCAGTTTGGCAACGAGGGCCTCGGTGAACCACGTGCCGTGGAGTCCGTACCGAATTCGCTCGAGAGCGACAGCCCGCAGATCGGCGTCGCCCCCCGCAATCGCGGCGAGCACGCTCTCGGCCGCCTGCTTGGCGGTGGCAGAGGGGGCAGGAGCGACAGGTTCGGCATGCGCCATCGGCACGAGCAGGGTGAGCGCAAGCCACGCCGCCATGAAGCCTCGGCGGATGGCCTGGCCGACGGTGTCATCGAGCGCGGCAAGGATCCCGCTGCGGGCTGCCATCCGTAGGGCACGGCCACGACGGGTGGTCGGCGCATCGCCGACACTGGCGGCGACCGCCTCGTAGATCGCTCTCGCGGCACCGCGATTACCACCAGCGAGCAGGGCGTCGGCACAGGCAAGCCGGGCATCGACCACGGCATCGGCGACCGGCCCCGGCTGAACCTTTGCCGCGGCGAGCGTGGCGGCCGCCTCCGCGGTGGCGATTCGGCCGAGCGCGGAAGCCGTTGCTGCTGCGATCTTCGCGTCGCCGGAGAGAAGGGCCGCCAGCGGCTTCACGCTCGCGGTGTCGCGACGGTTGGCGAGCGACGAGATCATGCCGACGACCAGGTCACCGCTGACCTTGCCGAGCGCCTGCCGCAGGGCATCAGCCGCTGCCGGAGCCGGGATCCGCTCGAGGGCGAACCGGGCCATGTGTGATTCATCGGGATCGGTGAGCAGTGGCGCGAGCGCCGGCACCGAGGCTGCCGTGCCGATCATCGAGAGCTTCCGGCAGGCATAGTCTTTCGCCGCCCGCGACGAGGCTCCCGAAATGATCGAACCGAGCCGCTTCTCCAGGTTGGCTGTCAGCGCGGCGTCGCCGTGGGCCGCCACCACGGCGGCATCGATCACGCCGAGTGGAGCGGCATCTCCGCCCCAGTCGAACGCGGCGAGCGCGGTGAAAGGACTGTCGAGGGTGGTTGTATCGAAGGGCATGGTGGTTCTCCGGGTCAGAGTGTCCAGGGTTCGCGACGGGCGCGGTCGAGCAGGCGATTGGCCTCCTCGTCGTTGATGAACCGCTGCGCTGGGCGGTCCCATTCAAGCGATCGTTCGAGCCGCTGGGCGATGCCGACCATGTGTGGTGCGGTCATCGTGTTGACGCAGAGTTCGAGGTCGCGGAACGGCCGCTCGCGCGTCTTCACGCACTCGATGAAGTCGCCGTAGATCCCACCGTTGCCCCTGTAGGAAGGCACCGGCTGGGGGTTGATCGTCATGCCGTCGCCGCGAATCGTGATCCCCCGGTCGCTCGATACGGTCGTCTTCGTGTCGGCGGGCCGAAGCTGCGGCGGCCGATTGCAGTGGAGTTCGACGCCATTCGGGTATACGAGCGAGATGTACGCAGCCTCCTTGCCATCGGCTGACGCCGGGTGCCAGATCACCTTCGCGGGCTGCAGATGGAGCAGGCTCGCCGCGAAGATCGTGCCGCCGAAGTTGTGAGCTCCCCAGTCGGTGAGGCTGCCGCCGGAGTAGTCGACGTACGACCGCCAGCTGTTCCCGCCGGTGCCGAAGTTGCCGTCACAGCGACCGGGGTTGTAAGGCTCCCAGGGGGCGGGGCCCAGCCAGAGGTCCCAGTCGATGTCGGGGGGCGTGGCGACGGCCGACAGGTAGCACGGCATCGACCGCGGGCCGGTGGTGAGATCGATCGACGTGATCGTGCCGAGTTCGCCCGCCCAGCACGGGTCGACGAGCCCCCGGTAGTCCTCCAGCACCCGTTGGCTGCCGCCGGAGACCACGCGGCCGTAGCGTCGGGCCGCCTGGATCATCAGCGGGCCCTCGCGGAGCGTGAGCGTCTCTGGCTTCTGGAGGTAGATGTCCTTGCCCGCGCGGCAGGCGGCGATCGTCATGATCGAGTGCCAGTGGTCGGGCGTGGCGATGTGGACGGCGTCGATGTCGTCGCGGGCGAGCAGTTCACGGAAGTCGACGTAGGCCGCGCAGTCCTTGGAGCCATACTTATCGTCGACGCGGCCCTTGGCGTCGTCCCGGAACTTTTGCCGCACGTCGCAGACGGCGACGTACTGCACATCGGGCCGGCCGAGGAAAGCCCCCTGATCCCCAGAGCCCATGTTGCCGATGCCGATGCCCCCCATCACGATCCGGTCGCTCGCCGGCGGGGTGACGGCATCACCGAGCGCCTTCGAGGTGATCACGTAGGGCGCGGCCACGGCGGCGGCTGAGGCCTGGAGTGAAGCCGCGAGGAAGCGGCGGCGGTTGGGCGAGGATTTTTTCGGCATGGGGCCCTCTGCGAGTGCGGTGCGACGATTCGAACTGTACCGGCGTCCCGCGGGCGAAACAAACCCCGGAAACGGGTGAGATCGTCCTTCCGGCCCGCGTTGCGTGGACGAGTGGTGTACCAACCCGGTGGTGCGAGCCCTCAGCCTATTCGGTCGGTCGATCGACCTTCGCTGGACGTTTGATCCCGAGGAGCGTGCGGTCGGCGAAGTCGGCGAAGCGCAGCCAGTCGTATTCCAGAAGATCGTGTTTGCCGGTGCGGACGTGGTAGCCGATCGTGCGGCCCACGGGGGTGTTGACCGGTGGCCACTCGGCTGTTCCAAGGCCCTCCGTTCCAAACAGTGTCCAGACTGGGCTGGCAGCGACGGCGGCGAGGAACTCGCCTTTCGGGTCGGCCCAGCGGTCTTCGACGGCGCTCGCCACGTAGAGCGGACGCGGTGCCGTCATGGCGAGCGTCACATGGGCGTCGACGGGTAGGTCTGTCTCGCGATCGGCATAACTCGTGAAGGCAGGACAGAACCAGTGGGGAAACCGCCGCGTGATCGCCTCCACCGTTTCCCCGTAGTTTCTTCGTTCGAGCGCCGCGCCGCCGCAGCCCGACTCGTTGGAGACGACCATCGCAAACCGCTCGTCGCAGGCGCCCGCCCAGACGGCCGCCTTGCCGTTCCGCGAGTGGCCCACCACGATCGCCTTCGTGGCATCGACCTCGGGCAGCGTGATGAGCCAGTCGAGGACTCGCGAGAGCTGCCAGGCCCAGGTGGCGATCGCACCCGGCTCATCGGCCCGTGCAGAGGCGCCTGCAGTTGGTCGGAGGTATGCCAGCGGGCTCTCCGCGCGGCCGTCGGCACGATCAGGAAAGACGTCGCCGTAGCAGGCCGTGGCCACGCCGTACCCGCGATCGAGCAATCGCTCGACGGGCCAGTGCTTCGCATCCTTGGCTCGCGAGGCTTCGGTGGCCCGGTTGCCGACGATCTCACCCCGTTTGTCGTCCGGCAGCCAGGCTTCACACATCCGGATGCCGGGGTCGGGATGTTCGGCCTGATTGCCCTTGAAGTTGAGATGCAGGAATACGGGCACGGGCCGGTCGCTCTTTGGCAGGTAGACGAGCACATCGGTCGTGACGGCCTGCGGTGTGTCGCCGAGCCGCAGTCGGGCCTGGAGTCGGGTGGCCTGGATGCCGTCGGCCATCGTCGCCTCGGTGCGATCGACGTCGCCGACCACGCTCACCGGCACCGCGGGCAGGCGGCGGCCGTAGACGTTTGTTTCAAGGAGCGCGAACTGGTGCGGCCGCCCCGTTGTCCGCCAGGCATCGGCCGTCGCCACGGCCTTGCCGTCGGGGCCGGCGAGCACGTCGGGAAGTGTGTAGGCCCGGACCGCCGACTCGTCGTAGTTGGCCTGCTCGGCGGCGTCGATCACCGTCATCGAGATAGCCCCGCAGAGGATCGCCCTCACGGTATGGCGAGAAGTCGGCATTGTAATCCCCCGTTCCGCAGCAGCGTGGTGTCGCCGTGTCGTCAGTCGGTCGGCCGCACAATGTTGTAACCAATGACGTCGAAGCGATGAGGCATTGCAACAGTCCGCAGAAGGCCTCGATGAGCCTTCTGCCGCGACTCGGGGTGACGGTGAGAGGCGAGTTTGAGTGTCGCGCCGCCGCGACGCGACACCAGCGGATTCACACTCGCGCGACAGGTTTTGGCAGGTGGCCTACGAAAACATCGAGGTTTTGCCGTGTTTAGCTTTGGCACGCGGTGTGCAGGTGGATTCTCTTGGCGGGAGTCGGTCGGCGCGATCGGCTCGGGATCATCACCTTCGGCACCGCGACGCGGGCCGATCACAGTCGAGGAGACCATCATGAAGAAGATCGAAGCCATCATCCGCCACTTCAAGCTCGAAGAGGTCAAGGACGCGCTCAATGCCCTGGGCGTGAAGGGCATGACGGTGACCGAGGTTCGCGGCTTTGGACGTCAGAAGGGCCACACCGAGACGTATCGCGGTGCGGAGTATTCCGTCGACTTCCTGCCGAAGGTGAAGATCGAGGTTGTGGTCAGCGACGACGAGTCGCAGGCCGTGATCAGCAAGATCATGTCGACCGCCCGGACCGGTCAGGTGGGTGACGGCAAGATCTTCGTGACGAACCTCGCCGAGGTCGTCCGAATCCGCACCGGCGAGACCGCCGCGTCCGCGATCTGACTGTCACGGCCGCGGGGCCATCCACGGCCCCGCGGCCGGCATCCAGCCGACCGATCGCTCCCTGTGATGGAATCACATCCGCACCATTGCACGGTGAGCGAGGGGCTGCCCGTGCCCGGGAGCCGGCGTTGCTGGCCGAGCGAAGCCACGATGGCGAAGCGAGGGCAGCATCGAGTGAGCGGATGCCACGACGGCATCCGTGAACGTCCGGCGATGGGCATGGGCAGCCCCTCGCGGTGCGGCAGGCATAGACAGGCGAAACCCCATCGCACAGAATCCGCGGGAGCCCGAACCTCTCCCGGAGTGATCGCATGACGAAGTGGCCCGTCCACGGCAAGATCGATGGCCCCATCGTCATGATCGGTTTTGGGTCGATCGGCCGGGGCACGCTGCCGCTGCTCGAGCGGCACTTCGAGTTCGACCGCTCCCGGCTGGTGGTCATCGACCCGGACGACAGCAGCCGTGAGATCCTCGACCGCCATGGGGTCCGGTTCATCCATCAGGCTGTGACCCCTGACCGCTACCGGCATCTTCTTGAACCGTTGCTCACCAGCGGCGGCCAGGGATTCTGCGTCAATCTGTCCGTCGATACCTCGTCGCTCGCCATCATGCGGCTCTGCCGAGAGGTCGGATCGCTCTACATCGATACGGTGGTCGAGCCCTGGCCGGGCTTTTATTTTGACCGCAGCGCCGGACCCGAGGCTCGTACCAACAACGCCTTGCGGTCGACTGTTCGCGAGGAGAAGGCCCGCCATCCCGGTGGCACCACCGCCGTGTCGTGCTGCGGGGCCAATCCGGGCATGGTCTCTTGGTTCGTGAAGCAGGCGCTGGTGAACCTCGCCCGTGACTGCGGCCGCAAGCTCCCCACGCCGTCCCCCGCCGACCAGGCCGGCTGGGCCCGCCTGATGTGTGACCTCGGCGTCAAGGGAATCCATATTGCGGAGCGTGACACGCAGCGATCGCGAAATCCCAAGCCGATGAATGTGTTCGTCAACACGTGGTCGGTCGAAGGTTTTCTCTCCGAGGGAATGCAGCCTGCCGAAATGGGCTGGGGCACCCACGAGAAGTGGCTGCCGGAGAACGGTCGTGTGGAGACGATCGGCTCGCGGGCCGGCGCCTACCTCCTCCAGCCCGGCGCCAACACCAGGGTGCGTTCCTGGTGCCCGACTCCCGGACCCCAATACGGCTTCCTCGTCACCCACAACGAGTCGATCTCGATCGCCGACTACTTCACGGTGCGCGATGATTCGGCATCCGCTCGCGACGGCGTCGTCTACCGGCCCACCTGCCACTACGCCTATCATCCCGCCGACGACGCCGTGCTCTCGCTGCATGAACTCTTCGGCCGGGCTGGTGTTCGCCAGGAGCAGATTCACATCCTCGACGAGAACGAGATCGTCGACGGGATTGATGAACTGGGAGTGTTGCTCTACGGCCACGAGAAGAATGCCTACTGGTACGGTTCGCAGCTCTCCATTGACGAGACTCGCGAGCTGGCTCCCTATCAGAATGCCACGGGCCTCCAGGTTTCCTCCGCCGTCCTGGCGGGGATGGTGTGGGCGCTGGAGAACCCAACCGCCGGCATCGTGGAGGCGGACGAAATGGACTTCCATCGGTGCCTGGAGGTCCAGCGGCCTTACCTGGGGCCCGTCACCGGCCATTACACCGACTGGACGCCGCTCGCCGGCCGCCCCGGGCTGTTCAGCGAGAACATCGACCCCGGCGATCCCTGGCAGTTCAAGAACGTCCTTGTTTGATACGGGTCACACTTGATCCTCGCGCGTTGGAGGGCCACCGCAGCCGGCCGGCGACATGCTCGGCGCCGGCGGGACGTGTGAGTTCTCTTCTCAAACGCTTCGGAGCGACCGCCACGGGGCACACGTCTCACCGGCTTCTGCGCGTGCCTCCGATCCGGCTGCTCCCCCTTTCGGAATCGCACATGCAAGCGATGATGCCGCGAGCCCAATGCGAACCGGGAAGACACAGAGGTTGAAAACCTGTGCTACGAGAAGAGGCAGCGAGGGGCTGCCCGTGCCCGGGAGCCGGCGTTGCTGACAAGCGCAGCCATGGATGGCGGAGCGAAGTCAGCATCGAGCGAGCGAAGCCCAGGATGCTGGGAGCCGGGCCGCGCCCGGCGACCGTAAGCCGGAGCCGACGCCGGGACGGCGGCGACAGCGCGACAGTCGCATGGGCGCAGCAAGCGTCCGGTGACGGGCATGGGTAGCCCCGAGCCTCGTGAACGCGCGAGCATCAAGTGTGAGCCGTATCAGGCCGGGAGCGGACGGGTCATCTCCACCGGCACGACCCACTGATCGTATTGCTCTGGTGTGACATAACCCAAGGCCACCGCGGCCTCCTTCAGGCTCGTTCCCTCGACGTGGGCCTTCTTGGCGATCTTCGCCGCCTTCTCGTAGCCGATGTGGGTGTTGAGTGCCGTCACGAGCATCAGCGAGTCATCGAGGTGGTGCTTGATCCGGCCCAGGTTCGGCTCGATGCCGGTGGCGCAGTGGATCCGCATCGAGTCGCAGGCGTCGGCGATCAGATCCGCGCTCTCGATCACGTTGTGGACCATCAGCGGCTTAAAGACGTTGAGCTGGAAATGACCCTGCGACCCGGCGAAGGCGACGGCCGCGTCGTTGCCGAAGACCTGCACGCAGACCATCGTCATCGCCTCGCACTGCGTCGGGTTCACCTT
>Ga0114973_10000372_pt1 | contig 33377 bp, 26 predicted proteins | sample M_140807_MF_Meta_FD_87025 | JGI IMG/M metagenome (GOLD analysis project Ga0114973, IMG submission 87025) | Freshwater microbial communities from Lake Montjoie, Canada to study carbon cycling - M_140807_MF_MetaG | ecosystem: Environmental > Aquatic > Freshwater > Lake | place: Lake Montjoie... | reverse complement strand
CGGCACGCGCGCCATGCGGCGGTAGGTGCGGACCGCACCGGAGCCGATGTCGCGGGAATGACAGTCACGGTCGTGACTGGATATCCCGCCCTGCGGGTCGGCCATTACACTCGGGCTGCCGCATCCGCGACGGGCAGGACCTGAATATGCGCAAGATCACCGAGCCGGCACGCGAAATCGACGTCGTCCACGAAACCGACGTTCTGGTGGTGGGCAGCGGCCCCGGGGGACTCGCCGCAGCGCTGGCGTCGGCCCGGGCCGGTGTCCGCACCACGCTGCTCGAGCGCAACGGCTGCTTCGGCGGCAATATCACTCAAGTGGGTGTCGAGGGGTTCGCCTGGTACCGCCACGAGCAGACCATCGACTGCGAGGGGATCGGTATCGAGTTCGAGGAGCGCGCGAAAGCCATGGGCGCCGCACTGCCGGAGCCGCAGTCGATCAGTCACGCCCTCGACGCCGAGATGTTCAAGTACGTCGCCGACGTGCTCGTGCAGGAGGCCAGCGTGCAACCGATGCTGCATCGCCAGTTCGTCGCGCCCATCGTCGAAGGTGGCATGGTGCGGGGTGTGATCACCGAGAGCAAGGCGGGTCGTGAGGCCATCCTTGCCCAGCGCGTCATCGATGCGACGGGCGATGCCGACGTCGTGGCACGTGCCGGTGGGCGCGTCAACAAACCGCCCAAGGAACAGATGATGGCCGTGTCGGTCATGTTCTCGATGTGCGGTGTCAGCAAGCACAAGTTCATCGCGGGAGTGAAGGCCGATCCGCAGGCCTACAAGGATTGGCGCGGCAATGGTGAATGGGATATCCAGACCACCGGCAAAGAGGACGAGATGTTCTCGCCGTTCCTGCGCAAGCCGTTCAAGCAGGCCGTCGACGCCGGCGTGATCCCCGCCAACCTCAAGACGCTGGCCGGCACATGGGGCACGGTCAGTGACCAGGGCGATCTAACCTATCTCAATCTGATCCACATTCCGGCGCTGGACGGCACCGATCCCGCTGACCTCACCCATGGCGAGATCGAGGGGCGCCGGCAGGCGATTCATGCCGTGGCGGCGCTGCGGCGATTCATGCCGGGCTGCGAGGACGCGAAGCTGCGCAATTTCGGTATGACCATCGGTATCCGCGACACGCGCAAGATCGACGCGTTGTACAACCTCACGGATCACGACGTCCGGGAACAGGGGCGCTTCGATGACTCCATCGGCATCTTTCCGGAATTCATCGACGGCTACGGCATCCTGATCCTGCCGACCACCGGCCGCTACTTCCATGTTCCTTACCGCTCATTGGTGCCGCAGGGTGTGGGTAACCTGATCGTGGCCGGACGCTGCATCGGCGGTGACAAGGTCTCGCACGCCGCAGTGCGCAACATGATGTGCTGCGCAGTGAGCGGGCAGGGTGCGGGCGTGGCAGCGGCACTGTCGTTCAAGACCGGCCAACCCTTCCAGACCCTCGACGTGCGTCAGGTGCAGAACGAACTCAAGCGTCAGGGCGCGCGTCTGCATTGACTGCGGATCTGATCGCGGTTGCAATCCCATCATGGCGGCAGAGCAATACGACTTCGTGATCGTCGGTGGAGGTTCCGCCGGCTCGGCCCTGGCCAATCGCCTCAGCGCCGATCCCGGTACCTCCGTGCTGGTCCTCGAGGCAGGGCGGCCCGATTTCATCTGGGATCCGTTGATCCACATGCCGGCAGCGTTGTCGATGCCGATCGGCAAGCGTCTCTACGACTGGCGCTACCAGAGCGAGCCGGAGCCGCACATGAACGGCCGGCGGATCGCGCATGCGCGCGGCAAGGTGCTCGGCGGGTCGAGCAGCATCAATGGCATGATCTTCCAGCGCGGCAATCCGCTCGACTATCAGCGCTGGGCGGCCGACCCCGGCATGCAGCAGTGGGATTACGCGCACTGTCTGCCGTACTTCAAGCGCATGGAGACCTGTATCGCCGGTGCCGACACTTGGCGCGGTGGCGACGGTCCCCTGCAACTGGAGCGTGGCCCGGCCACCAATCCTCTGTTCGCAGCGTTCTTCGCTGCTGCAGGTGAGGCCGGTTATCCGGCCACCGACGACGTCAACGGTTATCGGCAGGAAGGCTTTGCCAAATTTGACCGTAACGTCTTTCGTGGCCGGCGTTACAGCGCCGCGCGCGCTTATCTCCATCCCGTCATGGGTCGCCGTAATCTCACGGTGAAGACGCTGACGCACGTCACGCGCGTGCTGTTCGAGGGTACGCGTGCCGTGGGTGTGGACTACGTCCGGCGTCTGGGCGGCACGCGCTCCGTGCGCGCCCGTGAAGTCATTCTCTGCGGTGGAGCAATCAATACGCCGCAGCTGCTGCAACTCTCCGGCATCGGGCCAGCGGCACATCTGCAGTCGCTCGGTGTGCGCGTGGTGGCCGATCTGCCCGGCGTGGGTGCCAATCTGCAGGACCATCTCGAAGTCTACGTGCAGTTCGCATGCCGGCAGCCGGTGGCCGTGGATCCGTCGATTTCCTGGTTCAAGCGGCTCGGGGTGGGTGCGCAGTGGTTGTTCCTGCGCACGGGAGTCGGAGCCACCAACCACTTCGAGGGCGGCGGCTTCTGCCGCAGCAATGACGCGGTGGATTATCCGAACCTGATGTTTCATTTCCTGCCGATGGCGGTTCGTTACGACGGCTCGGCACCGGCCCGAGGGCTCGGATATCAGGTGCATATCGGGCCGATGTACTCCGATGCGCGTGGGACAGTGCGCATCCGCTCGCAGGATCCGTGGCAGCATCCCGCGCTGCAGTTCAATTATCTCTCGACGGACCAGGATCGTCGGGAATGGATCGAGGCGATCCGCATCGCGCGTCGTATCCTCAATCAGCCCGCGCTCGGTCCCTACAATGACGGTGAGATCTCGCCGGGGCCGACGGTTGAATCAGACGCCGAGATTCTGGATTGGGTGCGGCGCGATGCCGAAACGGCATTGCATCCCTCATGCACAGCGAAGATGGGCATTGGTGCAGATGCCGTGCTCGACCCGTACTCCATGCGCGTGCACGGCGTGGCGGGATTGCGGGTTGTCGATGCCAGCGCGTTCCCTTACATTACCAACGGCAACACCTATGCCCCGGTGATGATGGTGGCCGAGAAGAGCGCCGACCTGATTCTCGGTAACACTCCGCTGGCACCGCTGCCAGTGCCGTTCTACCGGCTGCGTGACGGCAGCCCACTCTACCCGCCAGGTGATGCGCGCAACGGCGGCAGCGCGTGAGGAATCCTGCCTGATGCTTTGCAGTCCGCGGCCTGTCGAGGTCGGTACCTCGCTGACGGATTGCTTCACGAATGACTGACTCTGGAGACCGACTGCATGACTGCGAAGATCATCGACGGCAAAGCGATTGCCGAGCAGACCCGCGCCGAGGCGGCCGTGGCGGCCAAGGCTCTCAAAGAGCGTACGGGTGTCGTTCCGCATCTGGCGGCCGTGCTGGTCGGCAACGACCCGGCCAGTGCCGTGTACGTGCGCAACAAGGAAATTGCCTGTCAGAAAGCTGGCTTCAAGAGCACGCTGCACCGCCTGCCCGAGTCGACCACGCAGTCGGAACTGCTGGCACTGGTCGCCGCGCTCAACGCAGATCGTGACGTCCACGGCATCCTCGTGCAGTTGCCATTGCCGAAACAGATCGACTCCACGGTGATACTGGATGCCATCCACCCGTCCAAGGACGTCGATGGCTTTCACCCGGAGAACACCGGCCTCATGTTGCAGGGTCGTCCGCGCTTCCTGCCCTGCACGCCGGCCGGCGTGATGCGCATGCTGGCGGTGTCCGACATCGCCACGGCCGGCAAGCATGCAGTGGTGATCGGACGCAGCGACATCGTCGGCAAGCCCATGGCGGCATTGCTCGTGCAAAAGGGTGCCGATGCCACGGTCACCATCTGCCACAGTCGTACCCGCGATCTGCCGGCTTACTGCCGTGAGGCGGATATTCTGGTGGCTGCCATCGGTATCCCGGAGTTCGTCAAAGGCGATATGGTCAAGCCCGGCGCGGTCGTGATCGATGTCGGCATCAATCGCGTGGGTGACCGTCTGGTCGGCGATGTGCACTACGACGCTGCCGCCCAAGTGGCCGGAGCCATCACGCCGGTGCCTGGCGGCGTGGGCCCGATGACCATCGCGATGCTGCTGCAGAACACGCTCTTGGCGGCGACGCAAATCAGCGCGCGCTGACTCGTGAGACCGCTCAGCTGAGTCGTACCAGTCGGCCGGGCCGCGCATCGGTCAGACAGTCGTCGCGACGCACGCATCGCCCGGCCACCCAGGTACCGAGGTACCCGACACCTTCCTGCAGAAAGCGCCTGCCGCCTGCCGGCAGGTCGCGTACCAGCCGCAGCGTGCCGACGTCGAGCCGGTCTGGGTCGATGAGGTTCAGGTCGGCACGCATGCCCGGCGCAATCACACCGCGGTCGGTGAGGCCGAGATGGCGCGCGTTACGCGAACTCAGCAGTTGCACCGCGCGCTCGCGGGAGAGCGGCTGCCGCGTGTCGCCCTGCACCCAGTGGGTCAACAGGAACGTACTGAAGCTGGCATCGCAAATGGTCCCGACGTGTGCGCCCGCATCACTGAGCCCGAGCAGGGCCCGCGGGTGATCCAGCATCTGGCGTGCCGTATCGAGTGAGCCGTCGTTGTAGTTGAAGATCGGGAAATAGATCAGATTGTCGCCGTGGCCGGCGGTGAGGTGGTCGTAGATCACCTCGAGCGCCGTACAACCGCGTCGGCGGGCCTCGGCCAGCAGACTGCTGGCGATATCTGGCGCATAGTCCGGTCGCGCCGGCATGGCGAACATGCGGGCGGCGATCGACTCGATGCGGGCAAGCAGCAGGTCGACCAGCGGCGGCACGGCTGAGCCGTCACCTGCGATCCGTTCGGACCGTTCAGCCAGAATGCGCGCACGGCAGTCGGGTTCACGCAAGGCGGCGGCTCGCTGCGCAAGGGGCAGATGGGCGAGCTGCTTGTAGCCGGGAAAGCCCATGAAGGGATGGAAGCTGGCGTCCAGTCCCATGATCACACCGATCCCGCGTGGCGCAGTTTGGAGATAGAGATCGGCGCCGCGTTCGACTGCCGCCTCGACCTGCGCCTGTATCAACCGCCATTGTTCTCCGCCCGGGTCGCGCTGCAGCCAAGTCATCGACAGCGGGCGACGTGCAGCCAAGGCGAGTTGTTCCACCAAGGCGAATTCGCGGGTAAATCCGTCAGGCCCCTGCAGCAAATCGAAATCGCTGACCACCTGCAGGACGCCATGTCGCAGGCCCGCAAACGCAGCTGCAATGCCGGTCAGTTCCACGGCGCTGGCTTCCGAAGCCGGCGTGGCAAGACCGGCGGCGGTGCGATGATTGTCGGTGCGCCCGGTCGAGAAGCCGGCGGCGCCCGCCTGCAATGCATCGCGCAGCAGCAAGCGCATGTCAGCGACGTCCTGTGCGGTAGCCGCTTCCCGAGCCAATGCGCGCTCGCCCATCACGGCCATGCGCAGCGGGTCGTGCGGGACCTGCACCAGAAAATCGAGACTGTGTGGCAGTCGATCCAGTGCAGCCATGTATTCGGGAAAGCTCTCCCAATCGAAACGGACACCCTCGGCCAGTGCCGCTCCCGGGATATCCTCGACGCCCTCCATGAGCGCGATCAATCCGGCAACGGCGCGTGATCGGTTGCCCGGCTGCAGGGGCGCAAAGCCGACGCCGCAATTGCCCATCAACACCGTGGTCACGCCGTGCTGGACGCTCGGACTGAAGGTCGGATCCCAGCTTGCCTGGCCGTCGTAGTGCGTGTGCAGATCGATGAAGCCCGGCGTGAGCCACGCTCCCTGTGCGGCGATGACTTCGCGCGCCGCGGTACCGCATTTACCGACTGCGACGATCCTGCCGTCGCGGATGCCGACGTCGGCCGTACGGGCAGGTGCACCGCTGCCGTCGATGACCGTTGCCCCGTCAATGCGCAGATCGAGCATCTTTAGCCCTCCACCAGAATGCGAGCGACAGTCCCGAGATCAGGTGCCAGATCCCCCACAAGGCAGCGATGACCACCATGCGCGGGTTGCCGTGAAACTGGACCGCGATGATGCCGAGCGCAAGGCCAGAGTTCTGCATTCCTGACTCGACGATCACGGCCCGTCGCTCCGCTTCCTGCAGGCGGAAGGCGCGCGCGCAGCAGTGACCGAGCGTCAATCCGAGGAGATTGTGCAGTACCACCAGCGTCACGGGCAGCAGCAGTTGCAGATCGAGCGTCGCGCGCTGGGTGTATAAGCCGACCAGAATGAACGTGAGCAGCGCCAGCATGCTGGCCCGCCGCATGGGCGTACGGATCCGTACCGTCCCATGGGGCCAACGCTCCGCCACCCAGAGCCCCACGAGCATGGGCACACCGAGCAAGAGCAGAAGATTCCACCAGATACCCGCGGCGTCGATCTGCAGTTCATGCAGCCACGCGGCGGTGACCGGATTGCCCGCCATCATCCAGGCAAAATTGAAAGGCGTCAGCACCAGCGCCATGACGCTTGCGATCGCAGAGAGGCTGACCGACATGGCGGTGTTGCCACCCGCGTGATGAGTAACTACGTTGGACATGGCGCCGCCTGGGCAGGTTGCCACCAGAATCAATGCGGCCTCCGTGGCCGGCGACAGGTTCAACAGGAGTGTGGCGAGCCATGTGGCGACCGGCAGCAGCAGAAACTGTGCGATCAGACCCGCCGCGATGCCGCGCGGGGACTGGGCCACGTTCAGGAAGTCGACGCGCCGCAACTCCAGTGCGACGGAGAACACCAGCGCGGCCAGTACCAGACTGAGTAGCCAGCCCTGATCAACCACCGTGGGTCACCACCCGCAGCGACTTGAAATTGGACGGCGCCGTTGCGCGACTTTTCAAAACGAGTAGACCTGGGTGCTTTCGCTCACCAGCCAATCATATGACAGAGCGCTGTCGCTGCGGCGCAGTCGCGCCACGACAGTATGGGTTGAAGTATCGGCAGATGACGGGAGGGTGCTCGATGGGTGCGATTTTCCAACCGACCTCAACGCGTGCGGGTAGGCTGCGCGAAAATCCGGGAGTCTGTGCATGGCGATGGAACAATACGACTTGTGCGTGATTGGTGCGGGTCCGGCCGGTTTTGCCGCGGCCATGCGTGCGCATGACTTGGGCAAGCGAGTAGCCCTGATCGAGAAGGGACGGATCGGTGGTGCGGGCATCCATCATGGTGCCTTGTCCTCGAAGACCATGTGGCACCTCGCCAATGATTACGAGATCGCCCATCGCGTCGACCGGGGCTACCAGGCACGCGAGGTGGACGTTGCCTATGCCGAGGTCTGTCGGGTGGTCGATGCGGCAGTGGCCGAGCGCGAGGCGCTGCTGGAGCAGCAATTGGTGCAACTCGCGCTGCCGCATCGAGAGCACGGCGGGGTGGTCCATCTGCTGCGCGGTGTCGCGCGTTTCGAGTCGCCCCATCGTGTCGCGGTGACCGACGGGCAGGGCGCGGTATCGTCTGTGCAGGCGGACCATTTCCTGATCGCCACGGGTTCCAGACCGCGCATCCCTGCCGAAATCCCGGTGGACGGCCACACCGTGGTCACCAGTGACCAGATCCACTCTTTCACGGAATTTCCGCAGAGCATGGTGATCGTGGGTGCCGGTGTCATCGGCTGCGAATACGCCACCATTTTTGCAAATTTCCGCCGTACCAAAATTCACATCATCGATCGCCACCCTCGGGTCTTGCCGTTCGAGGACGAAGACGTCTCCGAGGAAGTGACGCGCAATTTCGAGGCGATGGGTATCGTCGTGCACCGCGCCGCACGTCTCGAGAGTCTGGCGGTGGAGGACGGCAAGGTCGTCTACGTAATCAAGACCGCATCCGGTGAACGGGAGACCATCCGAGTCGACAAGGCGCTCGTTGCGGTGGGCCGCATTGCGAACACGGCCGACTTGGGGCTCGAACGCACGGGAGTCCAGTTCGATGCCCAGGGCGGGCTCCTCATGCAGAACACGCGCACTACCGTCCCACACATCTATGCAGCCGGCGATGCCACCATGGACATCGCGCTGCTGAATATCGCCGAACTCGAAGGCCGCCACGCCGTCGAGGCAATGTTCGGACTCGCGCCGCGGGCGATCGTTTATGAAGCGCTGTCGACCATCATGTTTCTCAAGCCCGAAGTTGCCACTGTGGGACTCAACGAGACCATGGCCCGGGCCCAGCAGGTGCCCTATCGGGTCGCTGTACTCGATAATCGGCTCGTCAGCCGCAATACGGCCATGCGGGAGACGCGCGGCTTCGTCAAATTGCTGGTTGCCCAGGATTCCGGAACGATTCTCGGTATACGTGCCCTGGGACCGCAGGCCTCCAGCGCCATTCAAGGCATTGCCTTCCTGATCAGCATGGACGCCACGCTCGGCCAACTCGATCGTTGCGTGCATCCCCACCCTGCCATCCCTGAGGGCGTGCAGGAGTGCGCCCGTCTGCTGCTCGGTCGATCCATACTGAAACCGGAAGTGTTCGTACCGAAGGGGTTGATGCGAATCGGTGACGGTTGATCCGACGCCTTGTGTGATCTCGCGTGCGATGGGTTAGTGTAGGCGCCCGATCCCATGTTTGATCCCAGGTGCGCCATGGCCAACTTGCCAGACGGTTACCCAGCCGATGCGTTTGCAGCGTTTGCGCTGCTCAAGTCCCGACAGACACTCGCGGTCGAGGATCTCCAGGTGCTCGCCATGATTGAATGCTTCGGCGAGCAATTCTATTTCGTGCTCGCCGAGGGCACCCAGCACGATGAAGCCAGGGCGTTGCTCAAACGTAATGGTCAGGAGGAGCGTGGCCACGCGCATCGGCTCCTGCAGGCCATCGCGCTCAAGGGTGGCGCACCCTTCGTACTGCCGGAGCCAGCGGACAATCCGTTCATGGCCATGGCGCCACGCGAACTGGCCATTTCGTCCGATTTGATCGCCGCGCTCGAGAAAGGCGAGGCCGACGGCGACCTGACCTACCAGGCATGGGCGGATGCCGAGCCGAATGCGCAGGTCGCTGCCTTGCTGCGGCTCAACGGCAGTGAGGAGACCCGCCACGGCGAACGGGTCGCGGTAGTCAAACGTCTGCTGCAGCAATGAGGGTTGCTGCCGCTTTCGGGTTGGTCCGTCGATCGTGGGGTACCCCATGACCGTGTCAACGACCTCGGCTACTCTGCTATGCGGCATTCGTCTGCTGGGAAATGCGTTGCAATGATGGGTGAGCGGACAGGTTGATTCACCAATGGGCTACTGGTGTTATCCCTTGAACGGCTTGGCTTTCACATGACACGCAGTCGCGCCGAAGAACTGCTCGGCAGTCAATCGCTGGGCTGGAAATTGCGTGTCGCCGGCGTGATTTTGGTCTACGCCTGCACCATCTATGCCTTCGCCAGTGGAGTCGAGACCACGCAACTACAGGATTTTCCGCACCGTCCTGTGCTGAGCTGGATCTATTACGCGACCAGCCTGTTCGTACTGGGCGGCACTGATATCGGCACGCCCGCCAGCGGACCGCCGTTGGCGCGTGATGCGCTCTGGTTCGCATTCTTTGCCGCACCTCTGATCACGACCACTGCGTTGGCGGAAACGCTGCTCAGCCTGCTCAGATCGCGCGCGCCGAAACCGCCCGAGCTCAGTGGACACGTCATCATCATCGGCAATGATCCGCTCTCACATGCCTATATTGATGCCGTGCGCGCCGCTGATCCCGCGCGGCCCGTGCTCCTGCTCGAACACGTCGACGAGGATGCGCCGGGTGCCGTCAGTGCACCGGACGAACGGCAGGTCAGTCGCCTGCGTGGCAATGCCACCAAGCCGGGGACGCTAGAGACTGCAGGTGTGAACCGTGCTCGGTGCGCGGTGGCGATCACCGCAGCAGACCTCGTCAACCTCGAGTGTGCCTGGGCGCTGCACGCCGCCAACCCGCAGTTGCCGGTTGCTGCCAACGTTGCGGATCTGACGCTGCTGCGGCCCGTCAATCGGCTGGTCCGCGAGCAGCGAACCCAAGCGGGTAATGGGCGTAGCCCGGTGGTGTTCAGTACGCATCGCATCGCTGCGTTGTATTTGTTCGAGAATTCCTTGCAGCCGCACTTTGAGGGTACAGGCTATCGGGACCGGGTGGTGATCGCCGGATTTGGACGTCTGGGTCAGACTCTCCTGGAACTGCTGGCCGCGCTGGCATCCGAGGATCTGGCCAAGGTGGTCATCGTCGACCCGGAAGCATCGCGACGCTTTCGGCAATTCACCGCGGACGTGGACCTGGGTGAACTCGCGATCGAGTTGGTGGACGGCGTACTCGAGGACCCGGCCACATGGGATACGGTCTCCGCCAAGCTGATGGCCTCTGAAGGGCCGCCGCTCTTCGTGCTGTCGGATGTCAACGTGCTGAGCAACTTCCGCGCGGCCATGTTGCTGCGCGGACGGTCGCCGGAAACGCGCGTATTCGTGCGGTGTTTCGAGCGCAGTTCATTCACCAACAATCTGGCGGATCAGCTGTCGGTGGAGTTGCTGTCGGTGGAGGATGTGCTCCACGGGGCGTTGAAGGATCACTACGAGGCACTGGCGAGCGCCTGAATCCCGGCTCCTCCGCGTGGTGTGTTCGCGCCGCGTGCCGTGCTCAACGTTTGAAGGCGGCGAGCGCCGAGGCCTCGTCGTTGTGCAGATCGAGCAGGCTCTCCAGCCCCGAGATTTCCAGGACCTTGAGTACACCCGCAGATGCGCAACAGAGCTTGAGTGCGCCTCCCGCGGCACGCAGCTCTTTCGCGGTCTTGATGAACACCCGCAGTCCAATGCTGCTGACGAATTCCACTTTGGCGAGGTTCAGCAGCGCCTGAGTGCGGTCAGCAAGCAGCGTGGGGAGATGTTCGCCCACGGCGGCCGCCGTCTGTGCGTCCAGCCGCCCGCTCAAGTCGAATACCACGATCCCTTCTTCATCGCGGGTGGTGATGTGCACGTGGTATGGCCTTGTGGTTGCGGGTCGGGGTGATGGTTCATCATCGCCGGTAATGTCAGCTCGGGCAATCGTTTCGCCGTACGACCGGTCTGCGGCCGCTACTCGACTCAACTGCGCAGCCGCGCTCCCCGGGGGTCCCATGCCGGTTCGGTCAACAGCCGGGCGGTTCGCGTCTCGCCAACGACGTCCACCGTCAGCGCCGGTGCGGTCGTGACCACCGCACGATCGACATAGGCGAGCGCGAGGCTTTTGCCGACCCAGTGGCCATAGGCGCCTGAGGTGGTGTAGCCCACCAGCCGACCGTTGCACTTGACCGGCTCGAAGCCTGAGGCATCCGCGTCGGTCGCATCGATGTCCAAGGTCACCAGCACGCGTGCCGAGGGCGTATCTCGCTCCCGCAGCACGCCCTCACGACCGATGAAGTCGCCCTTGTCCAGGGCCACATGCCGGTCGAGTCCGCACATGCCAGGCGTTGCCGATTGGGTGAATTCGGTGGACCAGATGCCGTAGCTTTTTTCGAGGCGCAGGCTGTCGAGTGCTCGGTTGCCGATGTTGCGCAGCCCGTTCGCTCGACCGGCCTCCAGCAGTGATTGATAGAGGGCGCGCTGCTGTGCGGCTGGGACGTTGATCTCGTAGCCGAGTTCACCGGTGAGTGAGATACGAGCCACCACCGCTCGGGCGAGGCCTACCGCCATCTCTGCGCAGGACATGAAGGGGAAGGCGGCATTCGACAGGTCGCGATCGACCAGCTGGGCAACGATCTCGCGTGAAGCCGGTCCCGACAGTGCGAAGCCGGTCCACGCATCCGACAGATTGGTGAGCGTCACGCCCCTTACTGGTAACTGCTCCCGGAACCAGCGGCCATGCCATTCCTGCAAGTAGTACGAGCCGATCAACCAATAGCGGTCAGGGGCGAGACAACTGACGGTGAGGTCACCCATGAGTCGGCCGCCGTGTCCGAGCATGGGCGCAAGACGCATGCGTCCCACGGCCGGCAGACGGCAGGCCAGCAGTCGGTCGAGCCAGTCGCGTGCGCCCGGGCCGCTGACTTCATAGCGGGCGTACACGGAACTGTCGAACATCCCGGCCCGCTCGCGCGTGGCCCGGACTTCGGCAGCCACGAAATCGTGCGCATTTGAACGGCGCACCGTGGGCTTCTCGACGAACTCGCGTTGCCCGGGCGAGAAGAATTGCGGCGTCTCCATGCCCCAGGTGCAACCGAACAGTGCGCCGTCCGCAGCGAGCAGGTCATGGACAGGCGAAGTCTTCAGCGGGCGACCTGCCGGCAATTCCTCATTGGGGTAGGAAATGACGAACCGTCGCGCATAGAACTGCCGCGTCATATCCTTGAGATAGGTGTCCTGGGCAGCGAAGGCGCCATAGCGCGCCACGTCCATGCCGAAAATGTCGTAGCCCGGATCTCCGTCGATCATCCAGTTGGCGAGCGCAAGACCGATGGCTCCACCCTGCGAAAACCCGCCCATGCAGCCGCAGGCCACCCAGTAATTGCGCAGGCCGGAGACCGGCCCCACCAATGGGTTGCCGTCCGGCGTGAACGTGAACGCGCCGTTGACCCAGCGACGAATACCAACCTGCTGCAGTGTCGGGAAGCGTGCAAAGCCGATCTCCAGTTCGGGCAGGATGCGTTCGATATCCGGCGGCAGCAGATCCATGCCGTAATCCCATTCGGCGCCGTCGGTCTGCCAGTGTCGCGGGTTGCGCTCATAGACGCCGAGCAGCACCCCTTTGCGTTCCGGCTGCATGTATGTGAAGCCCTCGAGGTCGGTGATCGAGGCGATCTCCCGGCCGAGCGCCACCAGTTCCGGCACGTCTTCGGTGATCAGGTAATGGTGCTGCATCGGAATCACCGGCAGATCGAGACCCACCATGCGTCCGACCCGGCGCGCCCACAGACCTGCTGCGTTGACGACGTGCTCAGCGGTGATCGTTCCCTGCTCGGTCACCACTGTCCAATGACCATCCGGCCGCGGCTGCAACGCGAGCACGCGATTGCGCAGGATCACTTCGGCGCCACGCTTCATCGCGGCACCGGCATAGGCATGAGTGGTTCCATGCGGGTCCATGTAGCCTTCATGCTCGTCGTAGAGGCCGCCCTTGAGATTGCTCACGTCGACGATGGGGCACAACTCGCGGATTTCCTCGGGCGTGACGAGCCGCGTTGCCATGTCCATGGTCTCGTACATGGCGCGCTCGGCCTTCAGCATCTGCCATCGTTCCTCGGAGGCCGCGAGACTTACCCCGCCGGTCATGTGCATACCGACGCTCTGGCCGCTCTCCTTCTCGATCTCGTCGTAGAGGCGAATGGTGTAGCCCTGCAGGGCCGCAATGTTCGGGTCATCGTTCAGGGCGTGGAAGCCGGCTGCTGCATGCCAGGTCGAGCCAGCCGTGAGCTCGGTCCGCTCGATCAGCGCAACGTCCGTCCAGCCGAATCGGCTCAGGTGGTACAGGACACTGGTGCCGACGATGCCGCCGCCGATCACGATCACCCGGTAATGCGATTTCATCCAGATTTCCTCAATCCATATGCGCTTGAAGCCAACGCCAGAGGGCGGGCGCCCACAGGCGTTCGACATGCAGTCGCCAGCCTGTGCCGCGGCGCATCATCGCGACTTTCAGACCGCCGAACAGCATGCGTGATGATTCCAATGGTCTTGCGACGGTCGACTCGAAATCATATTCCGTTCCCTGCGCCAGCAGGGCGCGGCCGCCGGGTCCAGTCATCTCGAACACCAGCATGCCATCATGCAGTTCGCTGAGGGCCACCCCCGTCTGCCAACCGGCGCGCAACTCGATGTAAGTCTCGCTGATCAGCAGCACGCGGTCCGGTCCGAGGCGCAACGCATAGCGCGACGCCGTACACACTTCGCGCGGTCCGACGGGAGCCGCACAGTCGCACGCGCGCAGCACGGCGTCGACGTCGCCGCTCGCGATCCAGATCGATCTTGGGGCATGCACCGTGACCCGTACGTCCCGGCCGACGAGTTCAGCTGTGTTCCATGTCGGAGGTGCCGACCAAAATGCGCCGCGATCATGCATTGAGTCGCGCTCCCGTCGGATCGAGCTGGCAGGCTGGAACCACGGTGCCGCGTAGTCTGCTGCCCAGGTGTTCGAATTCGAGCTCGTCACCCATGCGACGCATACCGTCTTCGATAAGTGCCAGCGCAATGGGTCGCTGCAGGGCGACGCTGCGGTAGCTGCTGGTGATGAATCCGATGCTGCGCATGCGACTGTCGCGTGTCGTGACCGCGTGCGCGCCCACCGGCAACGGGTAGACGGTGGTGGCGGCGATTCCCACCAGCTGCCGTCGGCCTGCTTTGCTCGCCGCCGGCATGAACAGGGAACGATCGCCCACGTAGGCATCGCTGCGCTTGAGGCGTGGCCCGTCCATGCCGATATCCTGTGGCATGGTTTCGCTGTCCGTGTCCTGGCCCACGAAGATGAAGCCTTTCTCCGCGCGCAGCACGCCCAGCGCCTCGACACCCAGTGGCAGCGCACCGGCCTCGCGTATGCGTCGCCAGAGTGTGCCGGCCAGGCCGGCCGGCACGGAGATCTCATATGACCGCTCGCCGGTGAAACTCACCCGGGCGATGCGCGCGGGCCCGCCCATGAATCGGCCTTGGGTCGCGCTCATGTGCGGCAGCTGCGCATCGTCTAGATCGAAACCGAGTTCGAGTGCTGCGAGCACATTGCGCGCCTGCGGTCCCGATACGGCCATCGTGGCCCAATGCGCGGTGGTATCGTGCACGAATACCTGTCGCAGGTCGAAGTGATCCTCGCGCCATTCATCGAGATGCGCGGTCATGGCCGCCACATGACTGCTCGAGCAGGACACCACGAAATGCTCGGGCGCGAGTCGCAGTACCACGCCATCGTCCCAGATGGCGCCGCTCTCGGCGAGCGCCAGGCCGTAGCGCAGCCGCCCCGGCGCGAGCGTCGACATGCGTGTGTAGAAAATGAAATCGAGCAGGGCGGCGGCCTGTGGCCCGATCACGTCGATCTTGCCGAGCGGCGAAGCGTCGAGTACCACCGCTGACTCGCGTGCCGCGCGGCATTCTGCGGCGATGACGGCTTCGTCGGGACCGTACCAGGCAGGACGCAGCAGGTTGCCGTAGTCGCGGAAATACGCACGTTCCTTGCGGTGCTCATCTTCAGCGGGCAAGCGGCGTACGGGAGATTGCAGTTCACCGAGTTCACGGCCGGCAACCGCTGCCATCGACACCGGTACGAATGGCGGGCGGAAGGTCGTGACGCCGACCGCGCCGATGTCCCGGCCGGTCCCCGCGGCCAGCAGCGCCAGTCCGTTCACGTTCGAGGTCTTGCCCTGATCAGTGGCCATGCCGAGGGTGGTGTAGCGCTTGAGATGCTCCACCGCGGCGAAGTTCTCGCGTACCGCCAGTTCGACGTCCTTGCTGGTGACATCATTCTGCAGATCGACCCAGACCCGTCCCGCGCTGCCCGCGTGCGTGAGGTCGGGCGCGCCACCCCAGAAGTCGCCGACGCTTCCCGTCAGTTGCGGGGCCTCGCCGCTCCCGCCACCGGCAAGGCTGCCCTGTTGCCACGCCTGAGTCAAACCAAGTGCGCCGTTCGCGGCACCGACCACGTGCAACCCGTCGACTTCGCGATCCGGTACCAGCGCGCCGATATGGTCATTCCAGCGTGGCTTGCCGCGGGAGTGGCAGTAGAGATGGATCAGCGGTGTCCAGCCGCCGGCGACCGCGAGCAGGTCGGCCTCGAGCGTTACGCCGGAATCGAGCCGAGCTCCCGTGACATGTAGCGCACCCGTGCTGCCCACCACGCGGGTATCCAAGCGGACATCGATGCCAGCGCCGCGCGCGCAATCGGCCTCCGCACTGGTGGCGCGGCTGTCAACTACGGTGCAGTCGGCGCCTGCCTCACGCAGTGCGTGTGCCAGAGCGTATGCCGAGTCATTACCCGTGGCGATGACAGCGCGTGAGCCGCAGCGCACACCGTAGCGACCGAGATACTCGAGTGCCGCATCTGCCAGCATCACCCCTGGACGATCGTTGCCCGCAAAGAGCAGCGGACGCTCGACGGCGCCCGTGGCGAGCACGATTCGACCCGCCCGCACCTCGAGCAGGTGCTCGCCGACACGATCCGCTGCGGTCGGGTCGCAGCGTTGCAACAACAGCAGCCGGTTGTGGTCGTACAGCCCGAGCGCCATCGTGCGCAGGCGCACATCGACGCCGAGCGCGGGCAATGTGCGCGTAACTTCGGCCAGCCACTGTGGCGCCGCCAGGCCCTCGATCTGGGCCGCGCGATACAGCAGGGAACCGCCGACCGCGGTGCGGGCGTCGATCAGCAGCACACGTGCGCCGCGCCGTGCGGCTGCCTGCGCCGCGGCGATACCCGCCGGGCCCGCGCCGACCACGCACAGATCGGTCTGCAGATGGCTGCGCGGCACGACAGGTGCGCGCGCCGTGGGGTCGAGCCGTCCCAAACCCGCCAGATTGCGGATGGCGTGCTCGTACCACATCCAGCGCGGCCACATGAAGGTCTTGTAGTAGAACGCAGCCGGTATGAAGCGCGCCAGACGATCGAGATAGCTGAGCCGGTCCCGTTGCGGCGTACCGTTGGCGTGTATCGAACGCAGTTGCATGCCGTCGGCAAGCCATTCCAGCGTTGCCCGCGCGTTCGGATCGTGACGTTCTCCATGGCGCAGATCGAGTACGGCGTTCGGTTCCTCGCTGCCTGCGCTGACGATGCCGCGCGGACGGTGGTATTTGAAACTGCGTCCCACCAGGCGTACGCCATTGGCCAGCAGGGCAGACGCGAGCGTATCGCCTGCATAGCCTTGCAGCGCCTCACCGTCGAAGCTGAATGCCTGCGGTCGACTGCGGTCGATCGCGTTGCCCCCCTGTGTCGTGCGTTGCGGGCCGCTCATGGCGTCATGGGCCGTGAGTCGATGACCGCATGGGTCACCGTATCGCGCCGCAGTTCCAGCCAGCGCCCGCAGCCCGCCGAGTGCAACCACAACTCCGCCGCCGCACCGCGTCGATTGATTCGGAAGTGCAAATACTGCGCCCACTGCGCATCGCTGACCGCGCGTCCGGGCCGTTGCCGACCTGCATCGCCACCGTAATGGAACTCGGCTTCCGGTCGGGGGCCACACCAGGGACAGGGAAACAGCTGCACTGCGATTCCCCTAGTGAGCCACGCCCGCGTGACCCTCATCGATGAGGTCGCCGCGGCTGAAACGTGCAAGATCGAATGGTGCGGACACGGCATGGTGACTGCCGGTCGCGAGCAGATGGGCCAGCAGCGTACCGCCCGCCGGGATGGCCTTGAACCCGCCGGTGCCCCAGCCGCAGTTGATGTACAGGCCATCGATCGGTGTGGGGCCGATGATTGGTGAGTTGTCAGGGGATGCGTCCACCGTACCACCCCACTGGCGCATTAGTTTGAGGGTGGCAAAGGCCGGGAACATCTCCAGCAGCGGCGCGATCACCGAACGCGTCACATGAAAACTGCCCCGCTGAGCATAGGATGGGCAGCGGTCCAGATTCCCACCGATCACCAGTTCACCTTTATCCGATTGGCTGACGTAGGTGCCGTTATAGGACGAGGAAACCACCTGACCGAGGCAGGGCTTGAGCGGCTCACTCACCATCGCTTGCAGGGTGTAGCTCTGCAGTGGCAATTCAAAGCCCGCCAACGCGGCGACTGCACTCGAATTGCCGGCAACCGCCATGCCGAAGCGTTCCGCGCGCACGCTGCCGCGACTCGTCTCCAGTCCCGTCAGGCGGCCGGCTGCCATCGTGAAGCCAGTGACTTCGCAGTTCTGGATGATGTGCACGCCCAGCGAATCGGCGGCGCGTGCGTAACCCCAGGCGACGGCATCATGACGTGCGACGCCCGCGCGGCGCTGCAGCAACGCACCCCGCACCGGCCAGCGAGTGTGTGGCGAGGGATCGAGCAATGGGACGAGTCGACAGGCCTCTTCGCGACTCAGTAGTTCGATGGGAATGCCGTTGATTCGCATCGAGTTCGCGGCACGCGCCATGGTTTCGAGGTCAGACTCGCTATGCGCGATCTCGATCATGCCGCGCGGCGAGAACATGATGTTGTAGTTCAGTTCCCGCGTCAGACCTGCGTAGAGATCGAGCGACAGGTCGTACAGGGCGGCACTCTGCGGATGAAAATAATTCGAGCGGATGATGGTTGTGTTGCGTCCCGTGTTGCCGCCACCGATCCAGCCTTTTTCCAGGACCGCGACGCGGCGGATACCGTGGGTGCGGGCGAGATAGTACGCTGTGGCGAGGCCGTGACCCCCGCCCCCGATGATCACGACCTCATACTCTGACTGCAGGTTGCGATCTGCCCACGCCGGCTGCCAGCCACGCTGGCCCCGCAGGCCCTCGCGCAGCAATCGCCATCCGGAATATCGCCCTTTCCCCGCCATTTTACAGACTACTCACCTTGTCGGCCGCGGCGACGCCGAGCGGCCACCCTGCCTCGCGTCCAGCCCGTTAGCTTGCCACAGGCAGCGGCGTGATTGCGCCGGTTCGCAGTACCGCTGGATCGTAGGGTGTGCGTGCGAAGACCGTGCGGACCGCATCGGCGAAGCTTTCGAGCGGATCGCTGCGATAGGCGGGGTCAAAGGACGACTGATCCCAGCGCTCGCAGAAGGCGGCGGTATTGTCGAAGCAGGGGTGGGCGCGATGCTGCTCGCGTGCGTGACGATCCCAGCCGTAGTGTTCCGCAAAGTAATACAGTTGGAAGATGCCGTGGTGCGCGACCGTCCATGTGACCTCGTCGCGTACGTAGGGTCGCAGGATCTCGGCGGCCAGCCGATCGTGGTTGTTGGGCGCGAGTGCATCGCCGACATCGTGCAGCAACGCCGCTACCACCCAGTCTGTGTCAGCCCCGTCGCGACGAGCCCGGGTGGCTGCCTGCAGTGCGTGCTCGAGACGCGTCACCTGATAGCCGCCCAGCGTTTCCTCCTGCTGGCGCGCGAGTTCGCGCAGCAGACGCTCGGCTGTGGCGGCAACAAACGGCTGTTCGAGTTCACGCAGCAGCAGGTAGTCGGCGCGCGTGCCATCCTTCATCGCCGTGAACGAAACGGTGCGTGCATCACTCGGCATAGTCGGGCTCCGTGCTGTCCAGCAGTTTCTTCATTTCATCGAAATGTGCCTGCGCGTAGCTCGGGTATTGCTCCCAGTCGCGAGCCGTCGCTTCTGCGAGTGCATCGCTCATGACATTGAGGGGCCGCTGGGTGGAGTAGGCGAGTACCAATGTTCTGCACGCCATTTCGAGGTAGTACAGCGTGTCGTAGGTCTCCGCAACGGTGGCGCCGACCACCAGCACGCCGTGGTTGCCGAGCAGCATCACTTTGCGGTCGCCCAGCACCTCGCTCATGCGATGTCCCTCGGCCCGGTCGTCGACGATGCCGCCGTAGGCGAGGTCGATCGCCACTCGCCCATGGAAGCGCGCGGTGTTTTGATCGATCGGCAGGATGGTCGGATCCGCCAGGCAGGCGATGGCCGTCGCGTAGGGCGAGTGCAGGTGCATGATGCAGCGCGCCTGCGGGCGGGCGGCATGGAGGGCGCCATGGATGCACCAGGCAGACGGGTCCGGTGCATCCGGTCGCTGCATGGTTGCGGCATCCTCGCTGTCCAGCAGTTGCAGATCGCGCGCGCGGATACGCGAGAAATGACGCCAACGCGGATTCATCAGGAACTGCCTGCCGTCGTCGGACACCGCCAGACTGAAGTGATTGGCGACCGCCTCGTGCCACTGGTTGCGGGCCGCCAGCCGGAAAGCGGCGGCAAGGTCCACACGCATGGCCCAATCGGCCGTTTGTCTGGGCTTGGATGCGGCGAGGGTGGTGTGTTGCTGGGTGGCTGCCACGGCTGCGTCTCCCGAGTCCGGCCGAAATGAAGCGGGTCTTTGCTCTAATCGATTCTGACAGTACGCAGATCACGGAACCAGAGCCAGTTGCTGGCAGAGCGCGGCCGCTTCTGTGAAGATTTCACCATGTTGGGTTACACCTTGGCCATCCCGGCCGCAATCGTCGCGCTCGATATCCGCCAGAGGCTCATAGGACCTGTGGTCCGTGCCTCATTCGGCCTAGCGTCGTCGTCGATTGATACACCGCAACGCGATCAGCCGTCGTGAAGGGCTTGCTCGGGGCATTGCGCTCGGGCGCGTGGTTGTTGCGCGGGCCTGCTGGTGAGGGTCGGCCCGAGGCCGGCGTGCTGTTCATCGGTAGCGCGCCACACAAGGCATATCTTGCGCGCGCCTTTTTCGCCGATTCGTGTCAGGAACAATTTCTCGGCAAGCTGGATCTGCTCCGCCAGCGGCGGCTGTTACACAGCAACTGGGTTGATTGCGATCTGGCATTCATCGAGCGTGGCCCGGGTCTGCTGCAGCGCAACTTGTTGCGGCGACCCGAGGATCTCTTCATCCCGGCCTGGCTCCAGAGTGTGGCCGATTTGCCATTGCACCCGGGCGGCCACGCGGCCAAATGGCGGCGAGCGCGACGCGCTGGCCTCACATGGAGCGTGACCACCGACGCCGATGTGGTCGGTGAGTTCCACGACGCCTTGTACCTGCCCACCATCCGCGCCCGTCACGGCAGCGGGACCCTGGCGATCGGTCGGGCCGCAATGTTGGGTATCGTCAGCTCAGGACGCGGGGAACTGCTCACGGTCAACCACGGCGGTCGCTTCATCGCAGGGCAGCTGATCCTGCGCGAGCAACCCCCACGCCTGTGGGCATACGGCATTCGCGATGCGGATCCGGGACTGCTGAAGATGGGAGCACTGGCTGCCATTTACATGTTTGCCTCGCAGCACGTGAGCAGTCAGGGCTATTCCAGCCTGCACATGGGGATGTCTCGCCCGTTACTCAACGACGGCGTGTTGCGTTATAAAGCTCGCTGGAATCACCGTATCATCGCTCACTTGGATACCGGGTTCGTGGTGCGAGTGCTTAAACCCTCGGGTGCTGCGGCGCTGCTGGCGGGGAATCCGTTCGTCCACGTGCAGGCAGGTGTCCTCAAAGGGGCGCTGTGTCTGGCTGACGTCATGATGACCGACCCCTTGGCTCAGGACGCTGCGGCAGCGCGGGAGCAATTGATGCAATTACACGTTGATGGTCTGGCGCAGATGCAGTTACTGCGCATGGACCCGGCCGGCTTGCTGACTCCTGTTGTGTTGCCGGCGGCCGACGAGTCGGCCGGTTCGCTGCCCGCAGCAGGACCGTGAATGCTGGGTAAACTCCGCTACGTCTATTCGCTATGCCTGCGGCGACAGCAGCAGGGGCATCTGTCAGCGCCGCGCCAGATGGCGGAGATTGCGTGGCTACAGATGACTCGCGGTGTCGGTTATGCCGTGTATCACTATGCCGGCATGTGGGATCGCGGCGCGAGCTGGGACTACAAGACCAGCTACCTCAGCCAGAACGACTATCTGCGGGCGGTCTACCGCGTCAACGAGCGCAAATATCACGGCATCTCGCAGTACAAGCCCATCGAGAAGGCGTACTTTCGCCAGTTTGGTATCCGCACGGTGGGGTATTTAGGGACCTTGCACCCGCAATGGGGCTGCACGCCGGATGGCGGGCCGCTACGTGACGGGGTGGAACTGGCGACGCTGTTGGCCGGCTCGACCGGTCGTCGGTTTTGTTGCAAACCAGTGCAAGGCGCCAATGGCAAAGGATTTCATGCCTATCAGGTGATGGACGCCGCGGGGGTGAGTGACCTCGCCGATGGCCGCTCGATCTCTTTTGCTGAGCTGCACGAACGCCTGTTGGCCGAATCAGCGGACGGGTGGTTGCTCGAGCAGTACATCGAGCAGCACCCCTTGCTGCAGCAGTTCAATCCGAGCAGCGTCAATACGATCCGGATGTTTTTATACCGGCGCAAGGATGGAACGGTCGTGCAACTCGGCTCGTTCCTGAAGACCGGACAGCCCGGCGCCCTGATCGACAAGACCGAGGGCGGTGGTGCAGCCGTGTTCATCGATGCCAAAACCGGCGTGCTCACCGACGGCTTCGACTGGTCACCGCAGATGCTGCCCCAAGAGCGTCATCCGGCGGGTGGGATACCTTTTCGCGGCGTACAGATTCCCTACTGGCAGGAAGCCGAGGCACTGGCGATCCGTGCGCTCGGCTGTTGTCCCGGCACACGTTTCGTCGGCGTGGACATCGCCATCGCGGCGGACGGTCCGCTGATGGTCGAGATGAACGTGCAACCGGATTTCGACTGCCTGCCCGTCATGCGCATCCCGACGGTACCCCTGTTCGACAGTTGATCCTCGTCCGTCCCCGTTGATCCACAAAAGAAAACGGCGGCCCGAGGGCCGCCGCTGTCTTTGCGCCGAGTACGCCTGCGATCAGCTGACGCGACGGCGACGGGCGCTGGCGCCGAGGCCCAGCATGCCGAGGCCGAGCAGAGCCAGCGAACCCGGCTCCGGAACAGTCAGGAAGTCCTGATAGGTCGGGTTTTCCAACCGGCCGACGCGATGGGTGATGGCCTGCGTGGCCAACAGAAGGTTCAGGTCGACCCCAGAGAAGTAGAACTCGGCGTCAGCATCGGTGCTGGCGATCGAGTAGCTGCCGCTCTTGAGATCGAAGGTACCTTCGGTCTCGTAGATGATTTCCCAGATGGAGGCCTGCACCCAGGCGGACGACGCTGCATCGAAGGGGAAGCCGCTTGCGATCGCAAACGACAACAACTTCGACAGGTTGTCAGCCGTGGTCTGACCAAAGGCGGTGATGCCATCGACCGGCGTGTACTCATTGGACGCACCGAACGAGAGCGTCTGGCCGATCTGGACGCAGTAGGTCAGGAACGGATTGCCATCGTAAGTGCCGGTAAACTGGCCAGCGCTGCCGCCGTGGGACGGTGCACCGCCGGTAACCGGGACGGGGGGCGTGTAAGCCCAGTTGTCGATTACCAGCGTACCCGCGAAAGCCGAGGCGGGTGCGGTGGCAACGGCGGCCAAGGCGATCGCCTTGAGCGCTGTCTGCTTGAGTTTCATTACGGAGTCTCCTTGTTTGTGTTTGTAAATTGTCATTCCATTTTCAGGGCCGCTGATCGGGCGCCCTGCCTTACTCAAGCATCATTCGTGCCATCAGTGGCAACTCGCTGATTTTTAAGAGATTAAGCCTCCTGAACGGGGGCCGGATGGGGACCGACCGTAAATTTAGCTGACGGCCGCCGGCGACTTATGGTGAGTCTGGGAGGGGGTCGAGGCCCCGTGCAGCGTCCGGCGGCGGGCGGCGCGGGTTGGGCAGCGCCGGGCTGCCATTGCCCCAAAGAAAACGGCGGCCATGAGGGCCGCCGTCGTCCAGTCAAATGACTCGGTCGTCGTTCAGGCGCCGCGGCGGCGAGCGGCGCCAAGACCCATCAGACCCAAACCGAACAGGGCCAGGGTGCCCGGCTCCGGAACCGGCGCCCACAGGTAGTCCTGCTTGACGTCGTTGACCAGCTTGACGATGTACACCGACGGCGCGGTGCTCGCCAGGAAGTCAAAGCTAAACGCGGCCAGAGCAGCCTGTGCGTCCGCATCCGCGGTGCCCAAGCTGAAGCTGCCGGAGGTCAGGCCGAAGGTGCCGCTGGTCTCATAGATCAGCTCCCAGACCGCGGCCTGGATGATCGCCGACTCGATGGTGTTCGAGGGCAGGTTGTTGGCCTTGGCGTAGGTCATGAGCTTCGACAGGTTGGTCGCCACCTCGGCGCCAAAGCCCGTCACCGCATCGACCTCGGAGTAGGTCTCCAGCGCGCCCGAGACCGGCGAGCCGATCTGCACGCAGTAGGTGAAAATCGCGCTGCCGTTGTAAGTGGCGTTGAACTGGCCGACGGAACCGGAGATCGCCGGATCGCCGCCCGTCATCTGCACATAGCCGAAGGTGCCGCCCGTGACCTGCAGCGTGCCGGCGAATGCGGACACCGGCAGGGATGCGAAGGCCACCAATGCAAGCGCCTTGAGCGGCGCCATCTTGAACATTTTCATTTTCTTATTTCCCCAGAATGGTAGCGAGGACTGGACCGGGGAAGGAATTGCAGGAATCGTGCCGAACCCGCTAAGTGCTTGATCGGTATTAAGTCTCTTAAACGTAATGAGAAGTCGCGCGTGCTGGTTCGTAAATTTTTTCGACGTGCGTCACAGTTCGGAATGAAATCATCGAACATAAGCTGAGCGCAGATCCCGCCTGAGACGGCGCCGCGCGGGCTCCCGGCCCGCGCGAGCAACTCATTCCGACGACGACTCCGAGCGACGTCGCCGAGCCCGACCCTCGCCACCAGCACTCGGCAGTGCATTGGTGAGCGGCCCCACCTGCGCCACGATCTCCTCGACGCTCGGGCTGGGTGCCGGCACGCGGGCGTCCAGTGCTCGCCGCATGGCAGCCAGGTGTGCAGGGGAGGTGCCGCAGCACCCACCCACGATGCGTGCGCCCGCGTCGGCAGCGAGGCGGGCATAGGTGGCCATCAACTCGGGCGTGCCGGAGTAAACGATCTCCGCACCGCGAAACTGCGGGATACCGCAGTTGCCCTTGGCCACCACGGGGCCATGGTCCGCCGAGCACATGGACTTCACTGTCACCAGCATGTCGCTGGCGCCAACGCCACAGTTGGCCCCGTAGGCGAGCGGTGCCACCGGCAGATCGGCAAACACGGCGCCGAGCGCATTCGGGAGCAGGCCCATCATGGTGCGGCCGGCCGTATCGAACGAGCAGGTGCAGACATAGGGTGCGCCGATGCTGATGGCGGCCTCGGCCGCCGCCCGGATTTCCTCCGCCGAGGAGAGTGTCTCGATCCAGATCACGTCGACGCCACCCGCGATCAGGCCTTCCATCTGCTCGCGGAACGCGGCTACGGCGTCGGCATGAGTGAGGGCGCCGAGTGGTTCGAACAACTCACCGGTGGGTCCGACCGACCCGCCGACCACCACCGGGCGCGGTGCGGCGTCCGCGACCCGTCGCGCCAGCTGGGCCGCACGCTGCGCCAGTTCGAACACCCGATCCTCTGACTGATGCAGCTTCAGCCTGTAGCGTGTGCCACCAAAACTGTTGGTCAGGATGATATCGGCGCCGGCGTCGACGAACCGCTGGTGCAGGTCCATCACCTTCTCGGGCTGCTCCACATTCCATAATTCCGGCGGATGGCCCGCCGGCAAACCGGCCGCAAAATAATTGGTGCCGGTGGCACCGTCGGCCAGCAACACCTCGCGCTGGGCCAACAGATCGACAAGTGAAGAGCGCATGCGTGATACCCGCTGGAGTAGTCAGCAGGCAGTTTAACCGGGGAGGGCGATGAAAGCTGCCCGACCCAACCAGTCGACCTGTGTTCAGAACCGCGGGGACCCGTCCGCCGTAATTTTTTTGAAGCCGGCAGCAGCCCTGACTCATCCAAAAGGCCGACTGCGCAACCCGGGCAGATGGGGCATGATGAGGGTTCTCCATCGCGTCATCTGGAGTCGTCCATGGCCGCCCAACCTGCCACAGTGCTGCCCGCCCCGCCGCCCATGCTGGACGGGGGTGCGCCGGTGCTCGGTCATCTGGTGCCGTTCTTCCGTGATCCGGTCACGCTGCTGCGCCGCGGCTACGAGTCCAAGGGCAGCATGTTTACGCTCAACCTCGGCGGGCGGCACATGAACGTGATGCTCGGTCCGGATCACAACAAGTTCTTTTTCGAGGAAACCGACAAGCTGCTGTCGATTCGCGAGTCGATGCCGTTTTTCCTCAAGATGTTCTCTCCCGAGTTCTACAGCTTCGCCGAGATGGATGAATACCTGCGCCAGCGCGCGGTGATCATGCCGCGCTTCAAGGCCGTCGCCATGAAGCAGTATGTGGGCATCATGGCTGGCGAAACGCTCAACCTGGTCGATCGACTGGGTGAGAGCGGCGAGTTCGACTTGATCCCGACGCTCGGACCGCTGGTGATGGACATTGCTGCGCACAGCTTCATGGGCAAGGAATTCCACGAGCGCATGGGGCATGACTTTTTTGAGTTGTTCCGCGATTTCTCGGCTGGCATGGAATTCGTGTTACCGCTGTGGCTGCCCACCCGTGCGCAGATACGCAGCCAGCGGGCCAAGCGCAAACTGCACGCCATCCTGCAGGAATGGATCGACAAGCGTCGGGCAGCGCCGCTCACCGAGCCGGATTTTTTCCAGGGCATCATCGATGCGAAGTACCCGGACGGCCGCCCGATCCCGGACGAGATCATTCGTCACCTGATCCTGCTGCTGGTTTGGGCGGGACACGAGACCACTGCCGGGCAGGTCAGTTGGGCGCTGGCCGACATCCTGCAGAACCGCGATTACGAGCAGGTGCTGCGCCATGAGATCGGTGGCCTGCTCGGCGCGAGCGACGGCCGCGACATCGGCTGGGAGCAGGCGACGGCCATGCGCCAGATGGATTTCGCATTGCGCGAGACCGAGCGGCTGCATCCGGTCGCGTTCATCCTCTCGCGCAAGGCCAATGCCGATTTCGAGCGTGGCGGTCACCGGATCCGCAAGGGAGACTTCGTCCTGCTCGCACCCTCCATCAGCCACCGCATGCGCGAACTGTGGGTCGATCCCGACGCCTACAATCCCGAGCGCTTCAACGCCGAGCGCGAGGATGCGCAAATCACCAGCAACAGTCTGATCGGCTTCGGTGGCGGCATGCACCGCTGTGCGGGCGTCAATTTCGCGCGCATGGAGATGAAGATCGTGATCGCTCTGCTGCTGCAACATTTCGACATGGAACTCATCGACGAGGCCAAGCCCATCTCAGGGGCGGGCACCATGTGGCCGGCGCAACCCTGCCGGGTGCGCTATCGCAAACGTGATCGCGGCGCCGTCGCCGCGAGTGCGGACGTGGCGGCGTTGGCCCGTGCCGCAGGCTGCCCGGCGCACGCCTGATGGCCAAAGTGACTTACGTGCAGCCTGATGGCACGGCGCGTACCTGCGTCAACTTCGAGGGCATGACGGTCATGCACCTCGCCGTCGGCAATCTGGTCGACGGCATCGATGCCTTGTGCGGCGGTGTGATGCAATGCGGCACCTGTCATTGCTACGTTGACCCGGCCTGGTCCGAGCGTGTGGGACCGCCCCGCGAGGGCGAAGCGTCGATGCTGGACGCGCTGGCCGACCATGTCGAGGTCCGGGCTACGAGTCGTTTGTCCTGCCAGATTCACATCTCCGAAGAACTCGACGGGCTCGTGGTGCACGTGCCGGCGCAGCAACCGGGTGTGTAGCAGCCACCGCGGGTGATTCGGCAGCGGGTGCCGTGCGGCGGGATCTTCGCCCCCCAGCTCGGCGGAAGATCGGCGCACTGCGCGGCCACCATCCGGTGTCTTGGAGCGTTGTGGCATCATGCAGACATACCGCGGTCTAGGAGCATCATGTCGCAATCCACTGCAGCCACGCGTCGGGGTCGCGAGACGCGCCGTATCGCACGGGCGCAGCAGGGTGCCGCCAAGCTGCCGTATATTCGTCGGCGGATCCCCACCGTTGAACTGCTGAGCTCCGAAGCCGTCGAGGTCATCGAGCACAACGCCGAGACCATCCTCGAGGAGATCGGCATCGAATTCCGCCGCGATCCCGAGTCGCTGCAACTGTGGCGGGCGGCCGGTGCCGACGTTCAGGGCGAGCGCGTGCGAATACCGCGTGGTCTGTGCCGTGCGCTGCTAAAAACTGCGCCCCGCGAGTTTGAATTGCAGGCGCGCAACCCCGCGCGCAACGTGCGCTTTGGCGGCGATGCCACGGTCTTCTCACCCGTGGGTGGACCACCCTTCGTCGCGGATCTCGAAGGGGGACGGCGCTACGGCACCCTGCAGGACCTGCAGAATTTCATCAAACTCGCGCACATGGCGCCCGCCATCCATTTCTCCGGTGGCTGCATGTGCGAGCCCATGGAAATTGCGCCCAACAAACGCCACCTCGACGTGCAGTATGCGTTCTTCCGCTACAGCGATCAGGGTTGCGAGGCCACGCCTGAAACGCCAGGCCATGCGCTCGATGCCGTCCGCATGGCGCAGGTGTTGTTTGGTCGTGAGCGCGTCGATCGGCAGACCGTGGTGCTCGGCAACATCAACTCGAATTCACCCCTGACCTTCGACGGTCGCATGCTCGGTGCGCTGCGCGTATTTGCAGCCCACAATCAGGGCACGATCGTGGTGCCGGCCGTGCTGGCCGGAGCGATGGGACCGGTGACCACCGCCGGCTGCATGGCAGAGATCCTCGCCGAGACCATGGCGGGCATGGCGCTCACGCAGCTCGTACGGCCGGGCGCGCCGGTGATCCTCGGATCATTCGTCGGCGCGGTGTCGATGCGTACGGGGGCGCCGACCTTCGGCACGCCCGAAGCGACGCAGATGATCTTCGCCACCGCGCAACTCGCTCGCCGACTCGGCGTGCCGTGCCGCAGCGGTGGTTCGCTGTGTTCGTCCAAGGTGCCCGATGCGCAGGCCGCCTTCGAGAGCGCACATACGCTGCTGCCGACGCTGCTGGCCGGCGTCAATCTGGTGACCCATGCGGCCGGCTGGCTGGAGGGCGGCCTCGTGGCCAGCTACGAGAAGTTCGTGATGGACATCGACCAGCTCGCGATGATGCAGGTGCTGGCTGCAGGCATGGACCTCAGCGAGCGCGGCCAGGCCATGGACGCCATTCGTGAAGTGGGGCCGGGCAGCCATTTCCTCGGTTGCGAGCACACCCAGGCCAATTTCGAGACGGCGTTCCATCAATCGAATATCGCCGACTACTCGTCTTACGAACAATGGTCGGCCGAGGGCAGCCTGACCGCGGAGCAACGCGCCAACCGTGTCTGGAAGCGGATGCTCGATGAGTACGTCGATCCCGGGATGGATCCTGCCCTCGACGAAGCGCTGCGTGAGTTCATGGCACGGCGCAAAGAGGTGCTCACGGACGCGATCGAAGAGGACTGAGGAGCTGGGAGCAGACATGAAACGAAGCTTTGCCTCATCCGGTGACCGTCGGCGCGGCGGCTTGACCCTGAGTCGGCGGCATTGAGCGCCTGTCGCCTTCGCAGCTGGGTTTACGTCTCTGACCACGGGCGGATCGTGTCCGATCCGCTTCCCAGTGGCACCCCCGTATGGCCGTGAGCGGGGTGCAGTCCGGACAGATGGAGCCGGCGGAGCCGCCGGCCGAGCGCCGGCGCCGCTATTTCCGGTTTTTCGTCATCGTGCTCGGTGCCGGGGTGATGTACCCGCTGATGTATCTGCGGCAGAACTTCGAACTCAGCATCCTCGAGGCGTTTCATATCACGGCGAGCGACCTTGGCGAGCTCTATTCCTTGCTCGGTATGGTATTCACGCTGGCCTATGTGCCGAGTGGCTGGCTGGCCGACCGGTTCTCACCGCGAGTGATGATGACGCTGGCGCTGGCGACCGTCGGCCTGCTCGGTCTGTGGTTCTCCACCTACCCGTCGTTTGGTGCTCTCAAGATCATTTTCCTGGGGTGGGGCGCGGCGGGTGGACTGCTGTTCTGGGCGTCGATGATCAAGGGCGTCAAGATGCTCGCCACTTCCAGTGAGCAGGGGCGGTTCTTCGGCATACTGGATGGCGGGCGCGGACTGGTCGAGGCGCTGCTGGCCTCGGTAGCGGTTGGCATGTTCCGCTGGATGTCCGGCCCGACGGATCCCGGCGCGATCCGTCTGCACCCGGTGATCTATCTCTACTCCTTCGCCTGTCTCATCTTTGCCGCGCTGATCTTTTTCATGCTCGATGATCGCGGTGCGCCGGCCCCGCAGACCCACGGTGCGGCCGCTCAGACTCGATCAGCCGACCAAAGTCTGTGGTCGGACTTCATGCTGCTGATGCGCATTCCGCATTTGTGGGTGCTGGCCGGGATCCTGATGGCGGGTAACCAGCTGTTCTGGGCCACCTACTCGTTTTCTGCGTTCCTCCAGATCAATTGCGGCATGACTGCGCTCGCGGCGGGTTCCATCACGCTGACCAAGCTTTGGATGCGACCCGTCGGTGGACTCAGCGCGGGAATTCTCGGCGACAAACTGCGCAAGGAGAACGTGCTCACGGTGTTGTATCTGCTGGCGTCTCTGGCGATGCTGGCGTTTGCGCTGCTCCCGCTCAGCGGGCGCATGTTTGCGCTGACAGCACTCGTGCTGACAGTGGGCTACCTGATTTATGCCATCAAGGGTCTCGGCTGGGCCTTGCTCGATCTGTGTCCCGTGCCGTCACGACTCACCGGTCTCGCCATAGGCATCATCTGCTTCGTGGGCTACATCCCCGACGTCACCATGCCGCTGCTGGATGGATTTCTGTCGAGACATTTTCCGCGCGACCAGAGTCTGCGCATCTATTTCACCTTGATCGGCGCGAGCGGAATCGTTGGCGCCCTGCTGTGCCTGCTGTTCCGTCGACTCACCCAGCGTGATACTCAACGACAGACCTGAGGCGCAAGGCAGGCGATGAATTTTCGACTGCAGGCGGTTGTTCCATGAATCAGGCGGTGGCTCCATGAATGTCGAGATGATCGACCTTGGCGGCGGCCTGCGGCTCAAGGCCTGCTGCAACGGGGCGGGCCCGCTGGTCCTGATGCTGCACGGTTTTCCCGGGCTCGGTTATTCGTGGCGTCATCAGATGGACCCGCTGGCACGCGCGGGCTTCCACGCGGTGGCACTGGACGCGCTCGGCTACGGTGGTAGCGATCGACCACTCGCGATCGAGCACTACACATCCGACAGGCAGAATGCCTACCTCGATGCAGTACTCGATCATTTCGGTCAGGACCGTGCGGTCATCGTCGGTCAGGACTTCGGCGCGCAGTACGCGTGGAATTTTGCCGTGCGCTCCTCCGCGCGGGTCCGCGGCCTCGTCGCCACCATTCCCTACGATTACGATCTGGCCGGCCGCGCGTTGCTAGGTGCGGTCCGCACGGCCGCCGAGGACGCTCCCGTCATGCCCGATTGCGCATCGCCCAACGACCCGCCGAGCGCTCGGTTTGCTGAGATGGCGCGGCATCACTTCGTACATCTGCACTATTTTCAGGCGGTGGGTCCCGCTGATCGTGAGCTGGCGGCTGACCCCGCGCGCTTTCTTGCCAATGATTTTTGGGCACTGTCCGCGCGCGGTGACCTCTGGTCGTGGTCTGCAACGCAGTCGGCTGGCCATGGCTATCTCGACGCCTTGCCGCCTGCACCGCCGTTGCCATGGGATTGGCTGAGTGAGGATGAGTTCGCGCAGTTCGTGACCGGGTATGACCATCCGGACCCGGACCGGCGTTTCGTCGGCGGCCTCAATAGTTATCGCACGGCAGATGCCAATTGGGAGATCGGACGGAAGTGGGCCGATCACGACGTGCAGGTACCGACGCTCTTCATTCATGGCGCGAAGGATCCGAGTTTCGGTTTCTTCCCCCACTGGCGTGAGCGTCTGGAGCGTCGCGTGCCGGGCCTCCGGGCTGTGGTGGAAATCGCTGATGCGGGACACTTTCTGCAGCAGGAGCAGCCGCAGGCCTTCAATGCGGCGCTGCTCGAATTTCTCGCTGGGTTACCCGAATGAGCGGCCCGTGGCTGCAGCGATGGGCGGGGCATCTCGGGCTCATCGCCCCCGACCAACCGCTGTTCCAACATATGGCGGGCTCGGGAGACCCGCTGCAGCAGATCGACTGGTTGCATGCATACGGATTTGCAGGTGTTGCCGATCTCTGGCTCGCCCAGCGCAGTCTGGAGCAACAGGCGACCATCGGACGTCGCGTCGCGGAACACGGAATGGCGTTCGGCAGCCTTGTCCATCCGCCCACCGACTGGTCAGACGCTGCTTTCGAGACCACGCTGGCTGCAGCGCAGCGAGCCCGCGCCGCGAGTATCGCCTGTATCGCGCTCGCAGATGCGACGCTGCCTCACGCAGCCCAACTCGAACGATTCGGTGCCGACTTGCGCCGCTGTGCCGAGCGTGCGAGCGCAGCGGGAGTGTTGCTCTGCGTGGAGGCGGTCGATCCGGAGCGCTTCGGCGGATTGTTGGTCACGCGGCTCGAGCAGGCCATGAGTGTGATCGCGCAGGTCGGCCACCCGTCAGTACGATTGGTATTCGACACGGGTCACGTCGCCGCCGAAGGTCTGGACGTGGTGGACGCCTTTCGCTCCTGTCGCCCCAGCATTGGCTGCGTGCAATGCGCTGACGCGCCGGGTCGCATCGATCTGGGGGCAGGCCGCCTCGATTGGTCTGCCTTTCTGGACGCGGTGCAGGCGTCCGGCTACACGGGCTTGCTGGAAATCGAACACTTGCCCATGGAGCCGGGTCAGGCGGGCGAACGGGCGCTGCTGGCGCGTCTGCGAGCAGTCGATCGCAGCACGATCCGGAACTCACGGATGGGTTAGGAGCGGCTGCGGTGCAGCCAGCGGTGTCGGGGTCGTTGACCGGCATCGGTCGCGGGTGTGGCAGGGACGGCTGGGGACCCGGGCGCTGAGTCGCCACCCGTCTGTTGCTCGTACCAGTCGCGCGCTTTGCGGAAATGCAGCTTGCGCTGACCATCGAGCAATTCGACGCCGAGGTCGAAGCGGCCCCATTGAATCAGTAAATCCCCGTTGCGATTGCCATCCTGCAGCAGCAGATTGGCCTGCAGGTCGAGCCGGTCGTTGCTGGCCCGAAACTGCTGCAACTGTAATGTCTTGCCCTGCCATTTGACTCGTCCCGCGATCTCGGCCTCGCCTCGGTCCACGAAGTGCTCGACAAAACGCGGCAAGTCCTTTTTCTCGGCGTACAGCGCGAGCAACAGACTCACGTCGCGCATCCGTACCTTGGCGGCACTGTCGACGCTGAAGGGCGCATCCCAGTCGAACCGTGCGCTATCGAAATCGACCGTCGCCCACCAATCCGTGGTCGTGTCACCGCTCGGAGTGACTACGGTCACATTGCGCAGCGCCACGCTGCTGCCGTCAGCTACGAACAGGTGCTGACCCAGATCCGCTTTGCGCAACAGAGTTCTGACGTCTAGGTCTCCGCGCAGACTCAAACCGCCGAAAGTCAACTGCGCCTGATTTGCCGCCACCTCTACATTACCCTTGCCGACTTTCCCGCCCTCATCGAGCAGCAGATCGCCACTCAGCGCTCCCGTACCGCCATTGATTTGCAGATGGCCGTGCGGCAGCAGCCGATTGTAGACGCGTAGATCCGGTACGACCGCGTTGCGAAAAACCAAGTGCACTCTATCGGTCTGTTTGAGCTCCTCCAGACTCTCGACCGCCTCGCGCGTATCGATCGTCAGATCGAGTCGATTGCCGCGCACGTACGGTTCGTCGCGGGCGGCCTGCGGTGCAACGGCGAAATTAGGCATGTCGAGCGCCAAGTGTGGTAACCAGCGGCCGTCGCCTGTTGGGGCAAACTCGACGACCGCATGGGCGGTGCCGGTGAAAACGTCATCCATCGCCAGTGCAGTGGCTGCCACGGCAGGGATCT
>Ga0114973_10000371_pt1 | contig 33442 bp, 40 predicted proteins | sample M_140807_MF_Meta_FD_87025 | JGI IMG/M metagenome (GOLD analysis project Ga0114973, IMG submission 87025) | Freshwater microbial communities from Lake Montjoie, Canada to study carbon cycling - M_140807_MF_MetaG | ecosystem: Environmental > Aquatic > Freshwater > Lake | place: Lake Montjoie... | reverse complement strand
GTCGCTATCGGAGTCGCTATCGGAGTCGCTATCGGAGTCGCTATCGGAGTCGCTATCGGAGTCGCTGTCCGAATCAGAACCGCCGTCATTCCCATCACTGCCGTCGCCACCGTCGCCACCGTCACCGCCGTCGCCGCCGTCGCCACCCCCACCGTCGCCGCCGTCGCCACCCCCACCGTCACCGCCACCACCATCGCCACCTCCATCGTCAAATTGGAGTAGCCCGGTTTCAGGGTTGATGGTCCCAGAGCCGCCATGCTCTTTTAGTAGTTTTGCTTCTTCGGGGTTAATGTGGGCAAGCAATGTATCGCCGTTACGCCCTCTTTCCTGTGCTTTTTTAGCTGCCGCCATCATTACGGCCTGAGATGACAAAAAATGGTCAAAATCTAAACCCCTCTTGGCAAATTCACCGCGCATGGTGTTTTGTATATTGGTGACGTTTGATAGGGGGGCTTGCACGTCTCCACCTTTAGCCAGCGCTAATCCACCGGATGCCATAAGGCCGTTAATCTGTGTTTGCGTATCAACAACACCGCCAGCAGCAAATGTTTCAAACGCTGAATTAGGATCTCCAGCAGGACCGCCACCGCCTCCTCCGGCTCCAATATACGGAAATCGTGAACCGGGTGGCGTTAGCTTCCTACCCTGTTCATCAAATCCGTAAGGGCTGTAAGGGCTTGCGCCGCCACCAATGCCTATAAAATCTTGCAGAATTGCCTGCAATGGGCTTATTTCCGGTAAAAAAAACTCAGGTTGGTTTACAATTTGCTGAGGAATAGCGGTTTGCTGAACAGCGGGCTGAGAAATAATTGGTTGCTGAACAGCGGGCTGAGGAATAATTGGTTGTTGAACAGCTGGTTGCGCAACTGTGTAATTTGACATTTTATTTGTAGATATTCCACGGTTATCGTCAAAAAACAAATGTTCTGCGCCACTTCCATAATTTTCGTAATTTACTTTTCCACCTTCTGCAAACTTACGCATATACTCAATGCGGCGGCTTATCTCTGGTTTTTCTTTGTATTGACCAAAAACGCGACCATAAGACCCATCAATGCTAAGATCCCCGCCGGCAAACGGAATTGTAACCCCAGCTTCAATCTGCCGGTATTTTCCACCGGACATAGGTGTGGCCCTGACACTAACCCCAGTTTCACTTTCCAGCATTAATGGGGCCATTGCTGGGATTTTTGAAACAGGCAGTCCGCCATTTGGGGATCTGGCCTGTTGGCGTTGCACCATGTCCTTCAGTTCTGATTCGCTCATTTTTGGGCGATCAACAGATAAAGGACTAATTCCACCAAATGAAGGTTGCCTTGCACCACCATACTGACTCAACCCAGCAGGCGGAGGCTCGCTACCCATAACATCTTCAAGGGGAATGACTGACCGGCTTCGCTGGGGCATAACAGCTGTTTTTGCCCCTGTAAGCATGTTTGTCTGCTGATTTAACTGTTCTGGCGTGGGAAAATCAGACGGCATATGGATTGATCACTTCAATTTGCGGTTTATGCGGGTCATCATCATCATCTTCAGTGACCGAGATTCTAGCATTATCCGCCATCCAACGCAAAGCCTGTGTTATTGCGTCAACGTAATCGTCGTGCTTGATCGACCCTTCCCCTTGGAACGAGCATAGCTGGTTGATCAGCTCGTCCGCCCAGCTGACAGCCTCATTTGGCCGCTTTTTGCTTTCAACAACATGGAACAGCCCAGCGTGAAACAAGTGAGAAACGGCATGTAAACGCTGTAATTTGGACGCTCGACCCGGATTATAGGCAATTGGGAAGATTTTTTCCCGATAAAGCACCTGTCTCAAGCTGATACCGGACCCTTTATCTTCGATGATCAGATGATCCGGCTTGCGGCCAAGGTTGTAGGGCTTTGAGCTGCCAATTTGGGGCTTAATCTGCGCCCGAAACTCGTCATCACCCCACCGGATGTTCATTTCCTTCTTTACGCGCTCCACAAGATCAGGGAACCCAAGGTGATCTTGCCAGCAATCCAGCAAAAGGAAGCCCATTTCCCCATCGTGGTCAAAATACCCGATTGTTACGCAAGCTGTAGGGTCAGGATCACCGCTTTTCTTGTTGCGGGTTTCCTCTGTAAACGCCGTATCAAAGCTAGAAACAATCATTTGGAATGGCGGAAGCACTCTGTCACGAGGCCATAGGCTAAACCAGCCACGCTGGATAACCCCACCCTCTTCGGCATCAAGCAGTTCACCCAAAAGTTCTTGTCGGCCTATCTTTGTCCCACTGTATTGATTAACAGACTTAAAAAATGACTCAGGCAGATTATCAGCATTGTCGTATGTCGAACCTCTGATTAGGATTGAGTCCGGCAATGTGATCAGTTTGCGGACAATTGGGATTGGCCGGGGCGTTGTGGTCCATATGGCCTGCGGGTGATCACCAAGGCGCATACCAAATTGCAGCATGTCCCACACTTCTTGCGCATCTTCCCATGCCGCAAGCTCATCGCACCAAGCCCAGTGATGCTGCGGACCACGCAAGCGATCTGGCTCACTGGCGGAAAACGCTTGGATTGTAGATCCGTTAACCAGCGTAATCTTCAGATCTGACTTGTTAAACGCCCGAACCAGCTTGCGTGGCATACAGTTTAAAATGCCCGCCGGTCCTTCAATACAAACGGATTGGGCGTCATACCGTGTGGGGGCAACAATGGCTCCATAGGATTCAGGATGTCTCCAAGCCTGCCACCAAGCCCACTCCGCACCCATTTTGGTTTTGCCAAATCCACGCCCAGCCATCGCACCGCATGATGTCCAGTCATAGTTTTCCGGAATGATCTGGTTTGGTCTACCCTTCTTCAGCCACTTAAAACGGGCCAAAAGCGCCTCTTGACCGTATTCATCAAGAGACGCCATTTGTTCTTTGACGATCCTAGTGGCTTCGTCCGGTTCAAGAGCCATTAAAACTTAACACCCGTATCCCGTTGAATTGCAGATTGCCCCAGTGGCGTATCGGCCAACATGCCAAGATCCTTGATATACAGATCAATCATCTGGCGTTCTTCCTGATGCTTTTTAACACCCTGCTTTCGGATTGCCACAACCTTCTTCATGGTTTTTGTGTCGAAGCCGTTTAACTTGGCTTCAATGTAAATCTCTTTGATGCCTTCTTCAATGAGTGCCTTATCCAGCATAAGACCTTCAATCCGGTCAATCAGGCTTCCAATCTGGTTATTCGTTGTCATTGGTTTTCTCCTTTGGTGTTGCTTTAAAGATTTTGATTGTCGTCAATGCCCGCTGGTCAAAGAACGCTACCACTTCACCGGCAGGCAAATGCATCAAAGACGGACTGGACGCATGTTCCATTGTGCAGACCAACATAAAGTCTTGATCCGTATTGTTCTCAAGCGTGTAATTAACTTGCATCATTTTGGTTCACCGGGTTCAAGAAGTTCTGCAATGTCAGTCTCAATAAGTTAGTAGGTGTTACCGCCGGTTGTGATGGACCTATCTGGGATAAGACCCCGGCAGTAACACCCTAGCCGATAACCCGATTTCTACACGCCACAGATCAGATCCAGTGGTCGGGGGGAGGCCAGTCCCTTATTTGCAATCTACTTGTGTTTTTTCCAATCATCAAGTTGTTTTTTCAAGTTTTTTGTCTTTGGTCCATCGACACATTGGCTTGCAGCTTCACCTTTGGGTTTGGCCATGTCCAGCACTCACCTCAAATTCTTCCCATTGCTGCTCTGGCGTCCATTCCTGCAACACACTCCCATCAACACCATCAGGGTCAATCAACACCCCAACAATCTTATGAACTTTTATAAGTCTATGCTTTTTCCAAACCTCCAATCTTTTTAGCTGGTGTTCTACAATTTGAACAATGCGCGAATAAGATACCCCATGCTTCTGCGCAAGAGCCTTCCTTGTCATATCTCCACTCAAATACGCTATAACAATAGACCTGTCCCTTTCAGCAAATTGCTTAGCAGGCATCACTACCTCCATGTCCCATTAAAATTTGGCGTCTTGTAAATTACAGACCTCGATCTCCCCTTTGTATAACGCACTTGGCACACATGATTACCAACAGCCTCATGCATAAACGCAAAGTCAATTGCCTGCTGCTTAATCCCAAACCACGTTACAGCATCACCCTTAAACACCGTGGATGTCCCATCCCCATGAAGCGCACCATTCGCATCCCTTTTATACACTGTCACAGTAAATGAAATTTTCGCAGACATGATACCTCCGTTGTTGCCCAATTTTGCACATTTGGTGGATTATATACAGGGGGGATGGAAAAACAATCAAAAGTTTGAAAAAATTGGGGTGGGGTCTGCACGTTGAGAGTCGAGCCGCCGAAGGGGGGACCGACCCTTCGGAGCGACGGCTGGCAGGGCAGGACGAGAGAGGAAAGGCAGAGAGAGAGGAGAGAGAGACAGAAATCTACGCTTCGACGGTCGTAACGTCCGACGGAAGCAGTTCAATCATGTCTGGCTGGCGAGTGCGAGCCAGTTCTGCCAGCGCCGCTAGGGCTTGGCCGAGATCCGACTGCACTTGCAACGGTCTGCTGGCATCCCCCTTCACTTCGACCGACGATAGCTTGGGATGCATATAGGGTGCAGCAGCAACGGCACACTGGTAGCGCAGGGGAAGCTCTTGCTTGTCATCCTGCATGATCCCCAGCAAGAAGGCGAGAGGCGAGTAGGCTGGGTCTAGCGTGGCATTGGCCAGCACCCGATCGACTGATACCCGTGGCTTGCCTAATGATCCGGCTCGCCGACCCGCCCCTACTCTTGCACCGCCTCGTGGCATTTCATCCCTCCAATAATCAGCCAGATGGTCCCAGATGGGCGGAGAGCATATCCCCAGCCGTCTGCGTTCTCGTAAACCGTTGAGAATGTTACACCGAGATCGTTTGATTTTCAACGTCCTGTGAGGCTCTGGCTGATTGTTGTTGATTGTTTCCCCTCTCTGGTTCCCTCTCTCTCTTCTCCCCTTTCCCTGCCTCTCTTTGTCTGTCCTTCCCCCTGTTGTCTGTCTCTCCCCCTGTATGTGATTGACCATCAAAGGCAGGCACTTGGCGCAAAAACATTTTTGCCTTCGGTCCTGCGCGAGATTTGCCTCCGCAGCCGTCGATCAGACTGGACCGAGATACGACAATCGACACTCTGCTCGATCACAGGCATCGATACGATTTGACATTATGTCCAAAACAGGACATATTGTCCTCGCGCCACAGAACCGCCCGCTCTTTGACATCGTGAAACCCCCCTCCTAACTAGCCGAAACGGTCCCCTCTTGGACCGTCGCAGGGATAGAGACCTGCTTGATAAGGCTCACAGGAGAAACCACAATGACCAAGCAAGAGATCGTCGCGCAGATCAAACAGGCTGCAATCGACAACTACGGCGAGGCTTACGGCTGGAGCGTGATTGTCGAGACCATGAGTGACGAGGACATCGAACAGCAATTCGTTGCAGACGGCTGGAGCCTCCAGAAGGCACTGGCCGAGGTTCGATCCTTCGTCGAGACCATGAGCGACTACTACAACGACATCAAAGCGACTGCGTGGTGAGGCATTGCAATCAGGGAGCAGGATCACGGTCCTGCTCTCGCATGGCAATGTTGCCAAGACGGAGAAACCACAATGCGACACGTTCAAACAATCTCGGCCTTTGTTCACTACCCTGACCGTGACCCAAACGGCTCGATCAGGATTTTCAAAGTCGGCAGCCGAGTGTCCTTCGATCATCCCTTCCGATCAACTGGCACGGTGACCAAGATCACAAACCGTTCGATCCACGTCCTGACTGACCACACCAAGAAAACACTTCGGCAGCCGAGCCATTGGCTCGATCTGATCTAAGCATTGCAATTCGAGAGGCAGGACATCCCTGCCTCTCCCGTGGCAATGTTGCCAGCTAGGAGAAACCACAATGACACTCCCAACACGACACGAAATGGAAACCGAAATTGTTAGCCAACTGGTCACCGATCTGCTGGCCGCTGGTCTGGCAATAAAGGTTGAAAACACCATAGACCCGAATGGTCCTGACATGATCCAGACCAAAGACAGGATGCTGATCTTGAACAACCTCGGCCATATGGATGAACAAGCTATCGAGGCTTACGACACAACGCAGGGCCGCAGAGTCGGGTTCTGGTTCTTTGTTTACGGCAATGACGGATACGATGTGATCGCGGACTACAGCAACACGCCAGAGGTTGAGAAACTCATGAAAACCGCCAACCTGATGAGTGAAGAGTATCAGGATCGTCTGCTCGAATATCAGGAGCGGCTCGCTGAAGAGCCTCTCTCACCCTACGACGGGTTTTGAGCATTGCAATCAGGAGGCTGGGATCATCCCCCAGCCTTCGCATGGCAATGACGCCAGCACGGAGAAAACACCATGACCATCTATGTGAACATGACAGACAAGGCTATGAGCGGCTGGGGCGAAGCACGGGGAGGCTTTAGCTACTACTGCGTCGCCTGTGACACTTGGGATCAGGCCGAGGCCATTGAGAAGGCCGCGCATGATCGTAAAGAGATGATCCGAATCGCAACATCCGACAAGCCTCGGTATGGACACGGCCACACAAGGATTAAACACTTTGATGAATTGGGCGACGTCTGGAAAGGCTATTTCAAGCCAAGCGTCGCAGCATGACATTGCAATCAGGGGACAGGTTCGCGCCTGTCCTCGCATGGCAATGTTGCCAAACACGAGAGGAAAACCACAATGCAAAAACCATACGCAGCTATCCCAAAGCCCACTTGGTCCCCTTGGGGCCAGCCTGATCACGCAGAACAGCCGATGGCTGGTATCTGGTCGATCTACACACCCAGTCATGGCGGGTTTTATGTCTCTGCCGAGCGGCGCAAGGACATGCCAGCAGAATGGCTCGCCATGTCATTCGGCGGCAAGGGCAAGGACGGCTGGTTCGAGGAAGATGTTGATTGGTGCATGGTCTGCCTTGCCTTTCCTGATGAATGGAAAGCATGGCGCGGATCCGCAGGGGAAACCGATCTTGAGGCCGCGCAACGCACCATGACCGAATGGGTCTTGAAACGGAGAGCATCATGACCAACAAAGAAATCGCACACTACCTTCGCTGTGATCTGTTTGCGGAGCGCGAGACGGTCGAGGCTGCGCGAGCCTTTGCCTTCGACGTCATTAACAGACTGGACCCAGATGATCGTATCGCAGCCTACACGGCGATGATGGTTCTGAACAACACCATCGCCAAGCAGATCGAGCAGAATGAGGCCAGCAGATAACATTGCAATTCGAAGGCAGGGCCATCCCTGCCTTCCCGTGGCAATGTCGCCAAACTGGAAAGGAAAAACCACCATGACCAAGCACAAACCATCCGCTGAATTGATTGCTATCATTCAGGACGTTCACCCATTTGAACGCTGCGAAGCAATTTTGGTTGCCGACAAAACCTTTAACGATGCGCTTTCAAAACTGACCGAATGGAATGATTTTAGCCCATCGGACCATGTTGAGATGGCGATGCAAGCGGCCATTGCAGAAGTTGCATTTCGCTTCTCATAAACATTGCAATCAGAGGCCCGACAGGCTTGGGCCTCGCGTGGCAATGTCGCCAAAACGAGAGGAAAACCACAATGCTACTGGATATGAAATTACTGAAAGCCGTTCGCTTTGCCGCCAGCACCGAGGAAACTCGGTATTATCTGCAAGGTGTGCATGTCAAAGCACAAGGCGAGCATGTTGTCATGTGTGCGACCGATGGTCATCGCATGATCGTTGCCCGACACAAAATCGAAGAGGGCGATGAATATCCATTAAACGGGTTCATCATCCCGCTGCGCCTGATCGACCGTATCAAGATCGCCAAACGCAAAATGAACGGCAACGATGATGCTGCACTGTCCATCGAGGGCGACACGATCACGATCCGCTACGCTGGTGACGTATTTGTCGATAAGCTAGTCGATGGGACATTCCCAGACTACACACGGGTGATCCCGAAGGGCTGGTCGAATGAGGTCGCGCAATACAACCCAGCCTATCTGCTGGATTTTGTGAAAGCCGTCAAAATAGTCTCTGATGATAGCAAGCCGTCGATCACAGTCCACTACAATGGTCTGGATCCTGCGGTAGTCAACCTGAATGGCGGAAACATCTACGACTGGTTTGGCGTGATCATGCCGATCAGGGGAGATCGACCATTTCCTGATACCGAATGGGCCAAGGCTCCCAAAGCGCAACCAGATCAGGCCGATCAGGCTGCATAAGGGGGATCGCATGTTTACCGTCGCAATATGCCTAGCGGATCGTGCGTATGGTGGCCCCGAAGAAGGGGGCTGGTATTACGGGTGCGGTATCCCTGCTGATGATCATGCCAATCTGGTCCAAGGGTTCATCACCAGAGACGCTGCCGAGCAATATGCCTATGACCTAGAAAAAACATGCGATGCGCTCAATGAGGGCAAGCCCGATATTAACAGCGTGTTAAGTGAAGGCCGATACGTTGCGGTGGTGTTTGAGGGCTATCCTCGACACTGGCCAGATCGAAAGCCAACATACGAATAGGCCGAAACTGGGGAGCAATCCCCAGTCATCCCGTTAGTCGGGGTCTGATGAGGCCATCAGTAAACGAAAGGAAAACCACAATGGATTTTGATGTGAAGTTAACGTCGATGCAAAAGCTAACAATCCAACATGCGTTTTATCGCGCCAGATTGAAGCTCGAAGAATGGAGCAAAGATTTGGATGATAAAGACATGCCTCTCTCCAAAGCTGCTTATGCGAAAGATTTGGAAGACATGGCAGAAATTGACAAAATTCTTGATGAGGCTTGGACGGCGGAACTAGAAGGCATTTTAGACGGATTGAAAGCATGAGCCAATATTTTGAGGATCTGCTGATCGACCTCGCAAACTGCGCTGGGTTCGTGATCTGGTCAAGCCTGATGCTTTTTATCATCTGCGTGTTTGGCTGATGAAATGGTATCTCGTTTACCTCAAAGACGGGGGTCGGGTGGAAACACTCGCTCCCCACTTTCGCGCCATCCATCGTGAGATTGGCAGGGCAAACATCAAATTCATGCGCGAGATCAAATCAGATGATGCCGCGCCTGAGCCTGAGAAAATTCGTTATTACAATCCCCATAGCAGACAAGGAAAACCACAATGTCGAGACACATAGAAATTTACGATGCTGAAAATTATTCATCATTTGAGGCTGCAAAACGGGCCGGAGCCGTCTACTCATTGGACCGTATCGAAATATCTGATGACTATGGCTTCAGTGGAGGCATGGGAGCCGATCTGGTTCAAGCTATGCGATTAGCCCTACACATGATTGGCCAAAGCAGACGCCTCGGCGCAGTCTTGGTTAGCAACAATCCTATCATCGAACGCTTAAACTAAGGAGAGCCACAATGCCTAATTGGGTGACAAACTACGTCAACATTTACCATGAAGACCCCATTAAACATGCGGAATTCAAGGCTATTTATGAAAAATGCGCTTCTGACACGGAAAATTCAGACCGTCTTTTCTCGCACTATCTGCCATGCCCTACCGAGTTGATTTCAGATGGCGGCTGGTATGATTGGTGCGTTAAGCATTGGGGGACAAAATGGGATGCCGTGCGGTGTGTGCCGTTGCAAGATGATGAAGCTGGCGAATTGTTGCATTTGCAATTTGAGACGGCTTGGTCGCCACCTATCGAGTTCTACTGGTTCATGAGAGAAGAGGGCTTCAACATCATAGCAGAATACGTTGATGAGGCTTACAACTTCATCGGCTGCTGGAATGATGGGTCTGACGATTGCTATGGCTATGACCAGCTAGACAATCTGCCCGATTATCTCTCTCACCTTTACACGCCATTTGATGAAAATGACGCAGCATGACGGCTGATGAATTGAAACAGTGGTTGATCGACCACCAGCACAATGGTGTCACCTTTGCCGCAACGCTCGGCGTGACACCAAAGACCGTCTATCGCTGGCTGAAAGGGTCAATACCCATCCCGAAATGGCTTAAACATGCCCTTAGAGGATTGGCTAAATAATCAAACCCCCGCGAGATCACCACAAACTCGCGGGGGTTTTTGCTTTCCACATCAAGCCGGAGCGATGCGAAATGCTCTTGGGTGTGCAATATATGCCTCTTTACGAGCCATGTCGAGGCCGTTTAAGCCAAGCACATCATTCCAATCTGCACCACCTACGCTGGGGATGCAGACTGTGATCGAAAATTCCTTGGGGTGTTCCCGCGCCAGAGTATAGGCCAAGCGGTATGCGGATAGCTGCCCAACGAAGTTTTGATCATTGTCACCAAAGATTATCACATGCCGAATGGGTGCTGGCGGCTTCCATTTGACCATGATCGAAGCCGAGATTGTCGCCCAAACAGGCACATCAAAGATCGCGCTTGCCGAAAATGCCGTCTCGATCCCCTCTGTGACCCCCAATGTCTCGGTGTAAGGCATGAGCCTGATCGCTGATCCATCTGGGATCGTGCTGCTCATCACCATCTTGCCTTTTGCCACCTTGGCCTTGGTCCCGTCGGGTTCAAGATAGGTTCGATGGATCGACACTGGCCTGTTGTCTGGGTCAGTCACCTTGGCGACCATACCCGCAAGACTGCGCTTCTCTTCTGGATGCCATAGCTGGGCATGGTATCGGATCGCATTAGAAGCCCAATGGCGGCCTGTTCTTGCTTTCAGGTAGGCTGATACTGGATCGCCATCTTGAACGGCCTGTGCGCCCGTCCATGTCTTATTCATGGCCTCTCTGCGCTGCTGGTCTGATGGTTCTTTGTGGTCGATCATCTTCCTATCAATTCCTCCGACGATCTTTTCAACGTGCTTCATGGCTTCGGCCATTGTCCATCCTTTGAACTTGCATAGCAGGGTGAAGCCTGTGCCAGCTCCGCAATGATTGCAAAGGAATGTTCCAAGATTGTGTTTGTTGTCCCATAAAAACCGATCCTTGCCTCCGCACATTGGGCATGGCCCATGCCGCTTGATCAGGTATTTGCTGTCGATGCCAAAGTGGGTGAGAAGGCCGAGCCACTTCCCCTGCGCTGCTTCTACCGTCCCCATGCGCCCGCTGCCTTTGCTTGAGCCTTGCTGCGCTTGATCCACGCATGTTTGACGTAATTGATCGTCTGCAACGATGGTTCCAACGGGGTCTGGATAAAATGATCGCTGGGAGAAATCTTAAACCGATCTTTGAATTGATGGTATGCCCAGCCGCTTTTGTATCCCTTCTTTTTGGCGATGCCCTTTAACTCGCGGTAATACTTTTCCTGCTCATCGTGCGGGGTGAGTGTGCCTTCGTAGGTTTTTTTCTTCCCCTTGCCATTCACTTCGGCAAGAGTTCCCTCGACGTTGAACACATTTGATGGGGCTTTCGGTTCAAACCCGCAGTTTGGGCAAGCCTTCAACTTAGCCATCTTCAGGAATGTGCAGCTAGGACATTCCTTCGGCAATGGTTCATCGCGTTCCTTGCCCTTGCTGGCCTCATCCTTCTTGCCATTGTTCAGCTTGGTGTGATGGATGTCAGTCACGAAACCCAGACGCAGGGTCGTATCGGAATGATCAAGGATCATGCAATCGGTCTTGCCTTCTGCCCTGCGCAAGCCTCGGCCCATGATCTGCACATAGAGCATCTCGCTCTTCGTCGGTCGCGCCAGCACCAGACAGGCAACGAACGGCAGATCAACCCCAGTGGTCAGCACACCGACATTGGCAATGATCCGCAGTTCACCGCGCCTGAACCGATCACACATGGCGTCCCGATCTTCGATGGGTGTGGTTCCATCCATGTATCCACAGGGTATGCCAGCCTTGTTAAACGCATCCGCAATGTTTGCAGCATGGGCGCGATTGACCGCATAGACCAGCGTCGGGCGGTATTCTGCCTTGGTTATCCATGTCTCGACAATATCGGCAACCAGCTTAGGCTTGTCCATCGCATTGCCAAGTTCTTCAAGATCGTAATCACCAGCAACAGTTTTGACATTGCTCAAGTCAACGTGAGATGGGGCAAACGCACGAAACGGTGACAGGATCTCCTTGTCGATCAACTCCTGCGTGGTCGTGCCGATCACCAGCTTAGAATACAGTTTGCCCAATCCCTTGGTCCACGGTGTTGCGCTTAGGCCAATGATGGGGACATTTGCCCACTCAGGATCGTTAAACCATTGCTCGTATAGCTTGAACACGACATGAGCTTCGTCAACGATCACAAGATCAGCCTTGGGTATCTTTCTGCGTGTTAGCGTCTGCACCGAGCAAATCTGCACAGGCTGGTCACCGTCAGTCATCTCATGATTGCCCTGCATCACACCGATGTCGTAAATATCATCACCGCGAAAGCTCTCGATAGTTTGGTTAATCAGGCTTAGTGCGGGAACCGTAAAGATCACGGTCTTGCCCTTGCCGATAGCTGATCGAATGATGGATGCCGCTGTCGCTGTCTTGCCAGCACCCGTCGGCAACTGGAACATGATCCGACTGTGGCCTTCAGCAAGAGCAGTCCGCAGATTTGCTATCCCTGCCTCTTGGTAGTCCCGTAGCTCATGATACGCCATGTGGTTTTCCTACTCTCTCTACTAACTAAGATTCTTCCCTTTGATGGTCCTTACTTACTACCTTCCCTTCCCTTCCCTTCCCTTCCGGGGGTGATTGCTCGCTACCTTTCGTCGAATGATCGTCGAGCGTTCCGTCAGGGTTTGGAAGGCGGGAGATATTGGGTCGATCAATCTTCTGATGATACCACCCGTTAACCTGTAAATATTCAACATCTTCAATGGTATACAGGGTGACAAGATTAGTGTCCGATAACTCGTCGATCATTCGACGAATGTCACCAAGGGCCATCACATCGCTAGGGAAAATGAGAGCCTTCAGTTTTTTGGGGGTGACGGTCATCCGCCCTTTGTCATCGCAGAAATTCCATATTCCGATGAACAAGAGACGGGTAAGAGGCGAGCAGTCCATCACCTGATTGCTCGTCCAATAGTCGGGCTTGATGGTTCGTATCCGAGCCATTAAGCCGCACCAGCCCTAAGCAATTTGCCAAGTTTGGAACGAACGGACCGATTATTGCGACCCACAGCCATCGATATGTCAGGGATATTATGAAGATCATTGTGCATCTTCAAGACAGTATCCGTCTCGGCCTGCGTCCAATTCTTCGCGCCTTTTGGTCGGCCCCCATTTTTGCACATTTTCTCGGAAGTTGGTTTGGCTTTCTTTGATGGCTTGATTGATGCAGCCTTCTCAAGAGCCGCCATCATAAACATGGCTTCAGCTGCATAGCCAAAGATATAGGCGATAGTTTCAAGATCGAAAGTTTTCATTGTGGTTTCCTTTGGTTGGTTGTTAGAAGCGGTTCCATCTTTCAGCGATTTTCTTTTCCTTAGCTGCGATAGAAAGTGCTTTCGCCACTGCTGATGGTGTGAAAACTCTTTTGTAATGGCATCCACACCAGCTGGTTTGGTTGACTGTTGGCTCTCCGCAAATGTAAAAACTTCTGTCGCCCTCGATCCAACGGCACTGGCTTCTGTGTGCATCGAGGATGTGGATCTTCCCATACGGGACGCCCTCGACCTTCGTCGGGATAAAACTCTTTTCATCAAAGCTTTCATAGGTTTTTGTGGTTTGAGGTAATTGCGGAGGTGAAGGCTTCCTCGGCTTTGGCGGCGTCTTGGTTGGGTAGGGCTTCGGGCGCATGATAGACATCTGCACTTTTCTCCGATGAAGCAACCCGATCACGGCGTTGCGCGTCCTATTTTCCAGAGCCGCCGCTATCTGTGCTGCGGTTGACCCCGCCTTCACCAATGCGACTGCCTTGTCGATCTCTGCTTGCGTCCACGGAATTTGCATTAACATACTTCCTCACATTCTCGCCCATCATCTCGGACACTTGGTCCAATAGGGCGTCCATATCCAACTCGGGAATGACTTCCTGTGTGATCGCATCGACTGAAAGAGTGAAGAACTGTCTGAACTTGTCCTGACCCATCGAGGCAAAACTAATTGATTGTGTCTTGAACCAGACCTTCCCGTCATGCCAGACGGTCTCATCAACATAGCCAAGCCTGACTTTCAGCCATTCGAGAAGCTGCTCTGGCCTTGTGTAGTGCGGATGGTTATCGACCACCAGCTGCAACAGGGCCATGAACAATCTGTGTTGTCGGGGGCTTCGGGGGCGAGATGCTTTGACAAACAGGTCAATGCCATCTGGTATCTCAAGCAAGATCTCACGATCCCGCTCTGTGACTGGCAAAAGCCTGTCCCCACTTCGTCTCATTACCATCTCGCCCCCGCTCATCAGGCAGCACTCCCCTCAAGTGCAGCCGAATTCACGGCATCGTTGATCTCAGCTTGGACTTTGTAGAAAGCCTCGGTGATCAGGCCAGAGTCGGTCGGTGTCAAAGTTGCTTTGATCTCCCGCCACTTCGATGCCCATTGTTGCAAGCCGATCTTGCTATCGACAGTGATCAGATCAGCCATCATGTCAGCAAGAGCCGCTGCGCTTTTGTCGGGCGTCAACGCTTGCGGAGCTTTGTTGACTGGCTTCTTTGCCTGTGGCTTTACACCTTCGACCGATTCCTTGGCATCCTCGCCATCGGTATCATCTTCACCAGCCACACCAACAATGGCAGACAGAGCTTGCCGCTTGGCATAGGTCAAGGCTGCGCCCATTGCTTGATGGGTTCCAAGATTGCTAACGGGGTATGTGCTTTCAATCCATTGGCCGCTGGAATGTGTCAAGCGAGTGTGTAGGACAATTCCGTTGTCTCCAAAACCTGTCATCTGCATAAGCGCAATGCCATGCTTTGACAGGGACGGGCGCACCACACTCAGCACTTCGCCAAGGTCGGCATACTTGGATTTGAAGTGTGGGTTTACCCGATTGAACAATGGGTTTTTTACTTCGCCTTGCGCCTTCGACAGAGCGGCAGCGATCTCGTTGATTGTTTCTGACGTATTCATTTTGCACCTTTGATTGTTACTGCGCCTGTTGCGCTCTTCGATGCGACGATCCCGTGGCCATAAGCCTCTTTCACATCAACTGCGATCAATTCCTTAATCACCTTCTTTGACGCATCATGCTTCTTGGCTTGAGGCTGGGTCTTTAGGAATTCATCTGCGGCATTTGCCCATGCGTTGTTGCCTGTCATATCGACGGTCTTGGTGACTGGGCCTGTATATGTTGGGGCGACAATCACGGGCATGATCTTCTGCTGCACACACCGCCAGAATTCTTCCTCGACCGCAAGAAGGAGATCTGCGTATTCTTGATCCCAGTCTATATCTATCTCTTCCCACTTATGGTTGCCATAGAATATCGACAGGACAGACTGCTTCAAACCGCAACAGATCATGTTGTGTGTCATCTGTGGTTTATATCGACCAGCCACTTCCTCTGACTTGGCAAAAGCCGACACATGCTTTGCGTCCCACACCGCCTTGCCACCATAGGTGATGCCATCAAGTGTGCATCCCATGAATGGGTGGTCGATGGAGATGCGGGTTTCGTTGATGCTTGTTAGCTTATGTCCCGTTTGCTTCTCATACCAATGGCGGTTGAGAGGCTCAGTAAACAGGCCCATCTGCACAGGCAGGACATCGCTAAGATCATCTGCTGGCACTTCGCCAATCTTTTGCCGCCAGAGATGGAGGACTTTAACATCATCACCGCCCATCAAGATGTTGGCCTCTGATCCGCCAATCACATTCATACGGAACTCTTGCTGTTCCTTTGTTAGACCAAGTTGCATGTCACTCTCCAAAATGTGCTTCATATACAAGGTAAATGATATAAAGGGCTGGCCCCGTGAAGAACCCGCCGACGAACCCAAGGATGAAGTCACCCGTCACGGCTCACCCGTGAGGCGTCCATGCCGAGCTTTTCAAGCAGTGTTTCTTTGGGTCCATTCCACATAATCACAACCTCTTCGTGCATCGTCACGCCAGCGTGGGGAATGGTGTCGATCAGGATGTGAAGGGCTGTGCGTCCAAGATTGGGCATCTCATGCAATTCTACGCTAACATCTTTAACATTCATAAATTGGGTAGTAGCCATGTGGTTTCTCCGATTTATTTTATATCGCGGGGTTGCGATGTTTTTTTATTTATGCTATTTAAAATCTTAAATCAAGTCCCTTTTCGTGATGGAGGAAAAAAAATGAATTTGATTGACAGACTGAAGTCCGCCCATTCGTTCGATGGTGACTCGCTTCACAGAGAGGCGTGGGAAGCTCTCGAAATGGTATGGCGTCCTATGGACACCGCTCCGAAAGATGGAACAGAGATCCTGCTGTTCTTTAGGTTGACCAGATTTTCGGGGTCCATTCAAGAGGGATGGTATGACGAAGAAGAAGGTGCATGGCAGTTGAGCTGGGGTGAAGTGGACAAGATCCTGAGCGACATGAAGCCGATTAAATGGATGCCACGCCCGATTGACCCTGAAGAGATCGAGATACCAGCATGACCGGATTTAAGAGCAAACGGAAATCCGCGAAGGAGAGAGAAATGGACGATATGAAAAAATTTGACGCATACTTGGGCGATGGGGTTTATGCCTCATTCGATGGCACTCATATCTGGCTGAACGAAACTGTCGCCCTTGCGCCGCATGTGTTTGACAATCTTGTGGACTATGAAAAGCGGCTGATCCTTTCGGCAATGGCAGTTGATGGCAATGCGTAATCGCTTTGCTGTTGTTGCGCCTGAGCTTCGAACCTTGGACGGCATTGTCTTTGCATCAAAGAAAGAGATGACGAGATACGCCGAGCTGAAGATCGGGGTTCGGGCCAACATCATATCGGATCTTGAATTACAGCCTAAGTTTCCGGTGTTTCTGAAAAGCAAGGATGGCGCCAAGGAAGCCCTGTTCTGCACCTATACGGCAGACTTTCGTTACAAAAAGGACGGCGTAGAGGTGATCGAGGAGCTGAAGTCATCAGGCACGGACAAGGATGCGGCCTATCGCCTGCGGAAGAAGGCTGCTGAATTGTATTACAACATGAAAATATCGGTGCTGATCAAATGACAGAACTTGATGTGTGGACAATCTTGATGGTAACGCCGCTGTTCATTGTCTTATGGCTTGGCGTGGCGGTGCTGGCAAAAATTGTGTGGAACAACTGGAGTAATTTTTAATGGAAGATGAAGAACAGAAGCAGCTGATTGAGTTGACGGTGGCACTCAACACAGCGGCACAGGGATTTCGAGAAGTAGTTATCACAGAGGCTTTGCTAATTATGATGGCATCGCAGATCTCGATGACGATCCCACCTGACAAACATTCGGTCGTGATTACGTCAATGGCTCAGGCTTTGCGTAAGATGGTGGCTCAAGCCAAGGGGTTTCAGCTGCAATGATTACAGTTGCACTAACCCCTTCAGAAATGATCGTTTGCAAATTGCTTGGGAATTTGAGGACGCTCTCTGCCCGCTCTGCAAGCGTAAAGGATGCTGGTATAGGCACAAGCCTTGAGACAGATGAAGATGGCGTAATTGCAGAAATGGCGTTTTGCAAGCACTGGAACATTTTCTTCAATCCAGAGGCATCCCCTCGCAAGCACAGTTTTGATTGTGTCCTGAAGGATAAACGGATCGACATAAAATCCACGCGACACAAAAACGGCAGGCTTCTTGCAACAAAGAAGGTGAACCCAGACATTGATATTTTTGTGTTGGGGGTCATCGACGGCAATGAGGTTTCGTTCATTGGCTATGCCACAGCTGACCATCTCTACAAGCTAGAGAACATTGTTAATCTTGGGCATGGCGAGGGATACGGAATGGAGCAAAAGGACTTGTCCCAATGGAAATAGAGGATGTTGGGACAACCAAACGCGGGAGATTATCGCCAAGAACAAAACTGGCGATATGGGAGAGAGAGCATGGCAAGTGCATGATGTGCGAAGCCAAGCTCAGCGCGGGCAAATTCATCTTTGAGCATGTCCGCGCTCTGGAACTAGGTGGGACTGATACTGAAGATAATGTGAGGTTAACGTGTCTAGGATGCGCAACGGAAAAGACGAAGGTGGACCACCAGACGGCGGCGAAAGCCAAACGCCAGAAGGTGAATACTCTTGGATTAAAACAGTCACGGACGCCGCTTCCAGCTGGGAGAAACAGCAAGTGGAAACGGAAAATGAATGGACAAGTCGTTCTAAGAAGGGAACAGGATCAATGAATACTCAAGACGTTTTGACAACAGCACAGCAGACAATCAATGGTCGGGGCAAGGATTACGGGGATCTTAAAACCAATTTTACCCGCGCATCCATCATAGCCAGTGTGACCACCAACAAGAACATTACAGCCTTTGATGTGGCCCTTGTTCTGTCGGCAGTCAAACAGGCTCGATTGGCCCATGATCCTAGCAACCATGACTCTTGGGTGGACTCTGCGGCCTACCAAGCTATCGCAGCGCAGCTCGTCAATATGCCAAGCCGGACAAACGATGCGTTCACTGCGGAAGTCGAAGCGAAATTAAACGAGGTCCAGAATGTTACAGCTTAACCCAAGCATCAACGTCAAAACCCCAAACGGAGAAGGTAAAGCAATCATCGTCATCAACCACGGGACAGCTCTCCCGCTTGAATGGCTGGTTGTGAACAGCAGGACAAAGGAATTCGAGTCATGGCGCACACAAGACATAAAGCCAATTATTATGCCTGTGCCATTCTTGGAGCCGCTACCACCCTCCTCTCAGGCTGCACAATCGTCATCTACGACGGTTCGAAGTCAAACACTCGTCATCTGATCGAACAAGAGAATAAGGGTATCGTTAAAAATGCAACTGCTGGACCTAACAATCGTTCGTAAGGCTCTGGATCTCGGACCCACCACACCGAATGTTAGAGACTATCTGGCTCTCTATGATGCCTTTGGACTTGGTTCTTTCACCGCGTCCGAGGCAGCACTGACGATGAATGGCTATGATCGACAGATCATGGTTAAGAGGCTGAAACAAATGTGCGACCGCAACCTTGCCACTCGAAAAGCTCCAAGAACGGCAAAACGTGGGCGCCCTGTTTACATTTACAGCCTTTGTGAGCTATAAGCCGCCCAAGGCGTAAGCCTATATGCGCATGAGAACCCCCGCTGAATTGCTCGGCGGGGGTTTTCTTTTATCTTCCTGCTGCTTCTTTTAGCTTCTGAAGCGGAGACTTCTCTGGATCTTTCATAGAGTTGATGTAAGAGCGAGTTTCATCCATATACTCTCTCATCATGCCTTCAATCTCGGTGATCTGCTTCTTCTTGTTCAAGGGGGACAACTTATCATCTCCCTTAATCATCACAATCTCATCACGGTAATCGTTAAGGATCTTGTCATTCTTGCGGATCATGTCTGGCAAACTATTCTTGCGAACCAGATTGTCACCCTTAGTCCTAATCCCAAGCTCATCCGTAAGTTTATCAACCTTGCGTTCAGCTGCTGGGCTACCTGACGATTTGGCTTCTTCCCATGCGTCGTTAAGCAGCTGCTCTTTGGCAAACACCTCTTTGCGCTTGTCGTAGTAAGCACCTTCATTGATGCCAGCTGTCTTTGTCACAAGCCGACGGAACAATGGAGACTCTTCCAATGGAGTTGGGATGCCTTCAAGCCCATCCTCAATGGATTTATACGTCCTTTGAACAAACTGTCCCGTCTGACCAGCAATGCTCTTTGCCCAGTAGTCGATGGTTCCGGGATAAAGATCAATCTTGCCCTTCTCAAACTCATCGCCGCCCGTCATCCGGTTTAAGAAACTTGCAAGATCAACAGTCCAGTTTGGAGTTTTGCTGGAATATTGCTCGGATGCTGGCTTCTCAGCGTTCTTTGTCCCCGGCTCTGGGTGGATACGGTTCCCAAAAGAATCCCTGTTCACCGCAAGCTGAACAACAGGAAGCGCAAACCAAGGCAAAATTGCCGACCAGAATGAACCTTGGCTTGCAGGGTTGAAGGAATCAACCGCGCTTGTAGCGATATTAACAGCAGCGTCTTCTGCCGTCATATTGCCAGTTGCCACAGCCGCCATGTTATCGCCGATGTTCCAAGCCGACTTGATAAGGAAGCCCAAATCAAACTTGTAGAAGCTGCCATCTTTGTTTTTGATTGGGATAATGACGTTCCTTGAGCGTTCCCAGCCTCTCACCTGAGTGTAGTAGGTGTTCTTTCCGGGTTCATTCTTGTCATCATCGTTCATCCAAACGCCAAGCAGACCAGTCAGGAAGGCCATGAAGATTATGCCATACAGAGCGCGACGGAACCGCTTGGACATCAAGAACCGAGCGAAGTTGCGGATACCTCCAACACTGGCCGACAAGAACGGCTTCATAGCGTTAAGGCCCGGCATCCATGCGCCCTTCTTCTGGAAGTTCACAGTGGCATTTAGAGACAAATCAGCAGCCTTGCCTTGGGTGTAACCGCCCTTACGAGCCGCGAGATAGACGGCAAAGCGAACGGTGCTTTCAAAGATCTGGTTTGTCTTTTCCAAAGCTGCGATGGTCAGCCGACCAGACTCCATCATGCCGTGCATGAGTTTCTGATTAGTGGTCTTTTTGTCGTAGAAGGCTTTGAACATTTCACGGCTGATCTTGCTCTGAACCTTTTCCAAGTTTTCAAAGCCGCCATATTCCATGCGGCCACCGCTCAAGACCCACTCATCATAGAGAGCTTTGTCTTGCGAGCTTAAACCGCCAACGGTTTCGGCCTTGGCAATGATCTTCCCTGCGCCAGCCAGTTCAGTCATGAAGTTGGTGGCGAACCCTTCCTTTGTCCCATATAGGGCAATCATCGCATCCTGAACGTCGCGTGGGAAGTTGGTTAAGAAGAAGTCTGGAACCCATGCCGTATTGATCTTCGACATGAAGCGGCCAATCTCAAACGTGAATTTGGCCAGCTTTGATGGCGAATCATTTGGAAGGTTCTTCAACGAGCGAACCAAACGAACCATTGAAGGGTTCTCGTCGTTGAATACAATGTAACGGCTTTCACCACTGATCTTGAACGGAATGGTCATCTCATCCCGATAGATGCTGGTATCAGGACGCTGACGAACGGTCCCATCTGCCGAAAGGTATTTGACCATCGGCATGTTCTTGCTGTCGAGAATCTCCGCAAAGTCTGGGTTTGGATTGCTCTTGACCAGAAGATAAAGAGCGCGGTCTACCCTGTTCTTCTCCTGACGAACAATACCGTCCATGCGCTGTTGGATCAGGTTCTGGAATGGATTATAGGCTCTGCTTTTGCGGCCCATAGACGCCTTATATTCCTTGCCTGATACGCTGAACCCAAACCCACGGCCAAGACTACGGGAATTTACTTCTGCATCTGCATCCTGTTCGGCATAGCCTCGCAACGGAACATAGAAATCATACCCACCTTCGTCGTAAGGTTTTGTATATTCGTCGTATTGATCCTGTGTCAGAAGTCCTGCCGCAAGACGCTCATCAAGGTCAGCCTTAATTATCGGGCGAACGAACTTTTCATCAAGTCTAACTAAGGTATCATAAATACCCTTATTTTTAAAAGCATCCTCGATGTCCTGCGCATCATCATTCTCCATGCCTGACCCGCCATGAGGGAACCGTTTAGGATCTCTTTTGGCCATCTTGGCATTACGCTCTGGAGCGTGACGAGCATACAGGAATTCAACAAGATCAGCTTCTTCGATCTTCAGTTTCGCCATTTCATCCAGCAACGGCTGAAGCTCTTTATCCCAGACCTTTTCCTGCCGAGCGATAACCCGATTGTTGAACAGGCCAATAGACATTTCAACGTCCATTGTCTCAGGCAGCTTAGAGCCACGAGCCTTCTCAATGGCACGTTGGATCATGGAGATGTCGTTGTACTTATCAACGAAGCCATACATCAATTCATTTGTAAGAGTATCATCGTGGACCTCGTAACTTTGAGGGGTTGGTGGACCTTTGCGCTTTTGACGCAATGCCATGTAAGCAAGATCCGATGTCTTGACCCCCATCTTATCGGCCATAACATCGGCTTCCATCTCCAAACGATCAGACATGCCGCCGACATAGAAATCATTGAAGATCGAGTCCATGCTCTTCTTGCCGAACAGTTTGTTCACGACATTGCGGAACCGACGGTAGGTCAGCCAGACTTTGCCGAACACTTCGTAGGAAGCGCGGCCCATTGCAACATTGCGGATCTGATCATCAGCCTTGGCGCCAAACATGCCCATCGCATAAGCATCTTGCTCTGAAGTAGACAGAGCTTCGATCTTTTCGACAGGCACACCGTAATACTGAGCAACAAGGCGATTGTTCTCTGGCCGAGCGTCAGCGATTGCCTTGCGCTCTGCTGGTGTCAGCTTGTCTTCAAGCGAGTGCCATGCTTCATGGTATGTCGCGTCAGGAAGCGATGCGCCTTTCTCAAGGCTTGTCGCCAGATAGATCATATTGGTCAGTCGATCATGCGAACCGGAAGCATAATCATCAAGCTCACCACCGGAATCCATTGCCGCCTGTGAGTCGGTGACTTTGATCTGCTCCACAAACTCAACACGGGCCTTCTCACCCAGTGTCCGCTTGATGATACCTTCAAACTCTTTGTAGGCTTCAGGAACCACATGGGCTGTTTCGGTTTTCAGAGCAGGACGTAATACCGAGTATGATGTTGGTGTCAGGTCGATTTGCTTATCGAACGAAGCACCAATCGCAAGGATACGTTCAAGGATCTTATCGGTCTTAGGATCAACAACACGCAACCATTTAGCTTGCATACGCGAACCAGCCGAATGAAGTCCTCCACCACCAATCAACTCAATCAGCTGCTGGTCAAGAATATATTTCCCAGCCTTGGATTTGGAATTTGGAACACTGATCGTGTAGTAGCCACCTTCTTTTTTGATGATGACCCCAGCTGCATCGTTGCTCAACAATGTCTGTTTCGGAGCGGCAGAAACAGCAGATTTAAGATCTTCAACAGTTTTGATCTTTTCCTTTGTCCCTTTGGTCGCATCGGCCAAGGTTCTGATCTTGCTTCTTAGCAAAATTCCCTGCTCAATCTTCCCATCGTCCTTGGTGAAATTAATGATCTGCCCTTCACCATTGGCAATGTCAAACCCAGCCAGAATGTTGCCTGTGATAATAACGCGCTTTTCACGCGCACCAGCTGCTGCAAGCTGATTGAACGTATCGGCAAACGATTTTGCAGAGTCTTGACCATACAAATCATCAATAACTAGCTTTTCCCCAAAATCACCACCCACCTGAATTTGGCTAAATGGGACTGTGATAATTGGGGTTCCTGATGGGAACGCCAATGTCACACGCCAATCGCTAGGGACAAGTGGGTTATTGGATTTGCCGGATCGACCAACATTGATAACAAGGGATTGGCCTGTTTCACCAGATGGCAACGTAACCCTTATGCGCTGACCGGGGACAAGCATCAGAGATAATTGGTCAAAAGACCGACGGAGGATTGTTAGCTTTTCTCCTTGCTTTGCCTGCCGCTCTTTTCCCTCTGTGGATGCAATAACCTTTCTTTCATAGTCATTAAACTCGGTCTTTGCGGCTTGAACCATCTCTCTATGCCGCGACTTAAACATCTGTTGCAGCTTAGTAAGCGCGGTAGCATCATCAACCGTGTCTATATCGCTTGTTTCTTCTTTGTATTTTTGAGCAGCAAGGACATAATCAATCGCGTCACGGGCTGTAATTGGCTTGCCCATGCGCTTAATATCGTAAAGGCCATACATCACAGCAGCCGTAAACGGGCTGTCTCCGGTTGCTTCACGAGCAACAGCACTCTCAATCAGCTTGGCATCAAGATCCAAACGCTTTGTTTCAAGGGCATTACCGCCGGAAAGCTCAAGTTGTTGTATAAAATCAGCATACCGAGCCTCAAGAATTTCATAGATTTCCGTTTGCTCTTCAATCTCCAGCAACGGAATACGGCCAGTCAAACGGCGCATCAAATCTTCAATGTTTTTGGTTTTGTCACCAAGATCAATGCCAAGTATGTCCTGCAAGTCCGGATTGTCCCGCAGGAATTGAGCTGCAACCTTGTCCCCATACTCATTAATAAAGTCTGGAACATTCTCAGCAGTCAATGCACTCTTACGGGCAGATGTCGTAATGGCGTTCATTGATGCCATCTTCTTAGCCAAGACAGCAGCAGGACGCTTCTCTGCCGGAATGTCGGCAATCATCTGCGTGTATTCAGGGACAATGACCTGACCTGTGCGGTGAACGCGGCCAAGGGTCTGCATGTGCGTGTCAATGTTTTCGTTCGGTTGAACGATGATCATATGACGCTGGCGCACATCCTTGAAGCCCTTCTTTGCGTGAAGGGAAAGGCCAGTCGATCCAGACTTATTGATAATGATGGCATCCAATGTGCCATTATTGAAGTCTGCAATAGTCTTGTTCTTGCCTCTTGCTGTTGTGGCAACTGATGGTCGAGTTGCCAAAGATGGTGCGCTAGGCTTGTTAACGCTTCCTTCTCCACCATAATCCAGAACCATTTGACGGCCCGTGATTTCACCGACCTTGTAACCTTTTTTCTCAATGTTGTATTTGATGTAGTCAATCGGAGAGATTGGTAGATCACCAAAATCAATGCCTTCAATCATGTTGCGAGCTTTTTTGTATGCCGCAACACCAGCAGGGCCAAGCTCCTCATCGGTCATATAGTGCTTGATGCCCTTTACGCCCTTTTTGGAAAACGCTTCCTTGAGAGTCAATGTGCGGGTGCGATCAAGATACCGAAGCAGCAAATCACCAAATGTCAGCTCAACAGTGTCGCCAATGGATAAACCAAGGTCTTCAGCCGTTGTCTTTAAGAATGTTTCCATTGTGTTGGAGACAGTCAAAACAGGCTTTTGCCCGTCTTTGATGGCTTTCAATGCTGCCTCGATAGCTGGCTTGGACTTCATTGATAGCAGAAGCTGATTGATCAAGTTGTGCATGATCGACGTAAAGTTTGTCGATTCGAGGCCAGCACCACCAGTTGACCCATCGCTACTGACAGACCCTGCCTGTGCTTTGAGGCTGTCTTTCATGTCCTTTGTGGCATTATTAACAAGTTGAGAAAACTCATTAATCTTCATCATCGACTTGGAGAAGTCGTTGTAAACATCTTTGTCTACAGGAAACAATTTTGCTTCGTATTTGACTCCAGCGAATGTCCGTTCGCGTCGCATGTATTGCCCAGACTTTGCCAACATGGATGACAATACAGACATCAGAGGAACGCCACCTCTGACCAGCAGTTCAGGCAACTTGCTTATATCATCGACCGCAAGGCCAATGTCAGTCTTTGCATACAGATCCATAACATCTGGACGCTTGGCAAATGTAGCAGATGAGAAGAATGTCCCTTGCGACTTTTGAGTCATGTCGCGGACAAACTCAGCCCTGTTCAGCTCTTCATTCTTATCTTTGCCGCGAGTTGCAGCTCCACCGCCACCCGCATTATGGCTCTCATCCAGAATAAGAATTGAGTTGCTGGCCATGCTTTCCAAGAATTTGCGGCGCAGCGGGGATTCACCTTTCACAGTCTGCATCTGTGAATATGTGGTAAAAATCATATCGTAGTTTGGCATTTTGCCAGATTGAATGGAGCTATTGTAGATAGCATCTACGTTCGCAGGAGAACGGATCTTCTTTCCGTCAAGCTCTTCATCTAAGTCAATGGTTTTGCCCAAATCTGTAATCAAGACATTTGGATCTCTGCCAAGGAATTTTGGGATACCAACCCCTTCTTCATTGGACATATCACGCCACATATCCTTGTAGAGATTGTCTTTCTCAGTGACAAAGATAGGGGTCAGTTTGTTGACCAAGGCATAACGAATGATGCCCGCATTGATGCGGCCTTTACCGATGCCTGTCTGGTCCCCAATGATGAAGCCTGATCCTTTTTCAAGGTTATCAATCGCCAGAGCAAGAGCGTCGATCTGTTCGCCAGAATAGTATTTTGCCAATTCTTCTGGCTTGTATTTCAAACGGTCAGCAACATACGCATCAATGTCCCCGCGCTTATCCTCAAGGTTATTCAGCGCATATTCCATAGATGATTTCATGTTGGCGGGGGCAAGTGTCCCCAATCCAGCAGACTGACGAGCTTTTGGAGAGTAAGGAAGCTGTGTTTCAGTTTCTTCTTCGTGGACTATCTCTCGTTGCTTGGGAGTAGCGAGCTGATTGAATCGCTCGGATTTCGGCCCTTCAATGCCCTTTTCAGGTTCTCCGGTGTCAACGCCCACCCCAGATCCAGATTGTTCAGCGTTAGGTTCGCCACGAACACTTCCAGTGGTTTTTGTTTTGGGCTTCCTGACAGGATTCCCCCCTTGAACATCAGGTTGTCCACTTGGTTCTGCTCCTGCTGTAATTCCTTCCCCTCCAGTTTCTGAAACTGGCTGAGTAGGTGCTGATACAGTTGTTGCTTCGGACTCATTTGGGATTTTCTCCTTGATCTGCTCCCAAGATGTGAGGAGTGGTGGAACCTTTACGGCAGGAAGCGGCAAAGCTGATTTGCCTTTACCCTTGATCACGATGACATCAACAGGCCATGCCGCACCCTGTCTTTCATACAGTTTGCCGGCCACGGTGAAGTGATCCGTCACATTGTAATTGTCATACAGTGTCTTGAAGAACTCTCGCTTTGCCTTGCTATTAAAACCTTCTGACCGAGCCTCGTCTGTTACAGCCATTGGGTGAACGCTTCCAATGATCAAGACGGCGTTGCCATTGGCATCCATGTGGTCAAGAGATGTCAAAGAGATAGCGTGGTCGATCTCTTTGGTTTTATAGTTGGGCTGAATGAAGCCCATATCAAAAACCTTGTTGTCCCCATCCTTACCTTTAACAGGGCCAAATGGAGGATTGGCAATGACAACATTGAAGTTGCCAGACACAAAATCTTTTTCTGATGCGTCTTTCCCAACCGGATCAAACCCAAGAGCTTTAAGACTGTCGCGGCGCACACGCTGCAATTCGTTAACAACCGTATTCTTAGGGTTGGCTTCAATGACAAGCGCACCGTTGCCAGCCGTAGGCTCAAGAACGCTCTTACCCCAGTTCACCCCAGCAAGACGGGACGCCACATAGGCAAGCGGGATTGGTGTAGAATACGCTTGGTTCATAATGCTTTCGCTAGTCCGAGCGGTCAGCTTCGGCTGGCGATCATACAACCTTTTTAAAATATTAAATTTCTGCTGCGGCGTATCTACTTTCAAGCCATTGGGCAAACTTGGATCATTAAGAACAATTTTCCGAGCAAGGATAACAAGAGCAAGCTCAATCCCTTCTTGAATCTCTTTATCTGTTGAGTTTTTTAACTTTGGGTATTTTGATGATTTTTCAGACAAAAAAGATTTAAAGTTTTTGTAGTCTTTAAAGTCAGGAGCAGGAATTTCGTTGAGAGCTGAATACTCCAACCCAGAAATGGCCATGCCTGCAATGTTGTCGATCTTGGTGGCATTAGGCCCAAAGAAGTCATATTCCACCTTGTGCCGTTCCTGCGTGACAGGAGGGGCGTTTTCTTCTTCCTTGGGTTTTGGCTTCTCTTCCTTAACAGGAGGAGCAGGAGGTGCGGTGGCTTCTTCCGGCGCAGCAACTTCTTTCTTTGGTGCAGCCTGTTCCTGTGGCGCTTCCTCTTTAGCGGCCTGCGGCTTCTGCTGCTCAGGCATTTCGGCATACTGGCTTACAGCAACAATCTCATTGCCGAAGTGGATGTTTTTAAACCCAGTTGCGCCAAGAGTTTCGTTTTTGATGCCTTTCCACAACTCAAGTGGATACTTCCCGATCTCAGGGGTAGTCGTATATGGCACATCTTTTTGAGATGGAGACATTCCCCATAGACCGTCTGCGTTTTGGGTGGCAAGGCTAACCGTGCCATTGCCATTGTCCAACAAAATCCAATTTTTGTTTTCAGGCGGTGCAAGTGCATTGGCCGCATTACGATCCAAGAACACCGTCTTTTCACTTTGAGGCTTGATACCTTCATCGCCGGGATGTTCAGGACGAGCAGCTTTGTTGCGGACAGTTTTGCCGTCCGTTGTCATTTCATATTCAGACCCTTTGGAGGTCTTGAACGTAAACGCATGTTCAACAGGTGCGGTTTCAGGTTCGGCAACAGGCTTTTCACCAGTTGGTGTTTGTGGTGAAGTTACTTCTTTTTCCGCAGCCGGAGGCTTTGCTCCACCAACAGGTAGCTCTTCAGTTATTGGCTTAGTCCCGCCCGTAGGCTCTTCAACACTTGGTGTTTCCGGCAGGGAAGTAGTTTCCGTCGGGACAGGGGGACGGAGAGACTGCAACCCTTTGATAATGTCATCTTGCTGCCGAGGATCAAGGTTTTCCCACGGGGTATTGCCCGGCTCATTTGGGGTCCGCTTTTTAATTTCTAATTGCAGAACGCCTAGATCTGGATTGCCATCTTTGCCTTTTGGCAACTCATTGATGGCTTCATCAATAGGGCGACCCCCACGAGCTTCATTTTCCTTTTGCCGACGGATCTGTTCCGTTAGAGCGGTAAGATCTGTGGCTGGCTTCTCACCCGTAACAGTTGTCGTTGCATTAGCTTGCTCTTCAAGGGAACCGGAGGCCGGGGGAGTTTCCGGCCCCCGCCCCTCAACACCAACCGGTGGGGTAGTTGGCGGAGTTTTTTTGTCCAAGGCTTTTTGATCAGCCTTAGTCAAAGGCAAGTTAAGCTCGATCTTTTCTTCAGGGGTAAGAGAGATTGGTTTGTCTGCTTTACGGCTTCTGATGTTACGAACACGTTCAGTAACTTCAGGCCAAGAGAGCTGCCCAATTTCCTGTGTCGAAAGACCATCGCCTTTTAAGACAGCAAAGAACTCATTCTTTGTTTCGTTTTCTGTGCGGGTCATCCGATCTTGGGTTTCTTTTTTCTTCCGATCCACAAAGTTCTTTTTGCTGGCTTCATCCAATGCCTCTTCAACAGTAGTACGAGGCTTGAAGATCTGGTTGTATTCTTCAGGGGTCAGAGGCTCAGGCTTAATGCCCTGCTGTGCAAGATCACGAGCGGTTGCAGCCCGTTCTTGAGGACTCATAACAGCAATGTCATCAGCACCAAACTTGCCGCCCTTGAGGATCTCGGCTTCGGTGACGGTCTGGTTACGGGCCTGTGGCTGCTCAGCTGCACCACCGCCTGCTGGCCCACCTTCCGTTGGCTTACCGCCTTCTGGTCCACGACCACCGCCCTGTGGTCCTTCCAGCAACCGGTTTGAAGGTGGGCCTTTTGGCTTTCCACCGCCGCTTGGAATAAAACCAGCAGCCTCGAACGGCAAACCAGTCGCTACACCTTGGACGTATTCTTTAAGGATCTCTTCTCCGGTCGCTGGCTCTTCATCGTTGACCATCCGCTTCGCGCCAGACCCAGCAACAGATACGGAAGGATACGCAACAGTAATACGGCCAAGCATCCCTTTGAGACCACCACCTCCGGGGATCATTCCAAAAATTGCACCTTGAGCAGCCGAAATGCCAGCTTCTTTTGCCGCAGCCGCATCAATTTCGGCTTTATTCTTCATGTAAATGGCGTTGAACTGCTCTGCATTACCCAAATCACCACCGCGCTTGCGGGTTTGATCAATCAATGCACGAGCATAGGCATCCGCCCCAAACGAAAGTGTGCCAGCAGCTGCAACACCGCCCGGACCAGCCAAACCCCCCGCAATAGCTGCCCCCATAGGAACAATGCCTTCAACCATGTTCTGCCCAGTCTCTTTGGCAAAACCAGCAGGGTCTTCTTTAACAGCCGCAATAAACCCTTTTTCCTTTTCAACTTGACTGAACTTGGTTGGGTTTTTTGCGCGGTCAGCTTCCCTCTTCGCAATAGCATCAAGGGAACGTTGCAGTGCAGCAACATCAGCAGGATCTTGTGAACCAAGGTTTGCAGCACCGCTATAGTATGCGACTCCGGGAATTGTGGTGAGGTCAGGTTTGTTTTCCACACTTGGAGCAGCAGGAATAGGCATACCCGTCATTGGATCATAGGCAACAGGAGGCTGTGCCATTACTTCAGTAAATGAAGGGGCTTCAGCCTCTAGAGGTCTAGCTACCTGTGCTTCCTCTGGACGGCGAGGAGGGGTAGGTGTTTTGAAAGTTGGATCATTTTCCCACCAATTATTGTTGGACTGACCTTGATAAACAGGGTCATTGTTCCACCATTGAGCCATCAAAATCTCCCATTAAGCGGGTGGGTTATTACTTCTGTCTGGTTTCGTTCTGACAGCCCCATTTGGATCTTTATATTGAGAATTTGGCGGCAACGCCCTATACTCTTGTTCTGAACGGGGGATGTAAATGAAACCTTCTTTCGGAATTGATTCTAGACTAATCGCTCCACCACTGCCACCAGAGCCTTTGCCGCCGCCACCAACTCCCGAACCAAACCCCGCTTTAGCATTACGACGCTCAATAGCCGCTCTCATTGGGCCAATAGCTGCGTCAAACTTCTCTTTGCGCTGCTTGTATGTTTCTTCAGCTTCAGGGCTGCGGAATGACCCATCCGGTTTAAACAAACGGCTATCATCAAGACCAAACTGTTCACGGTACAGTTTTTCAGCATTGGCAAGACGGCTGTAGTCATCAACACCAGCACCCATATCAGGTTCTTTGTTGTCTTTTTGAGCTTGCAGCCTAGCTTGAGCCAACCGGATCTGCAAAATCTTGTCTTGGATGCTGGAGTTCTGGTCAGCCATTGTCTTAAGCGGTCCTTGCAATGCGCCAACAGCATTGGAAACGCTTTCGCCAAAGCCACCAGTTTTAGTTGGAGCAAAGAACCCTTGAGCCAAGGCCAGTTTCATAGGATCAAGCTGACCAAGGACGCCCTGTGGCTGCTGAATTTTGCTTTGCAAGCCCTGAACAATTTCATTTAAAGGATCGGTATAGGCCATTTGTTATCTCCGACCACGGCTTGAGCGACGGTTTTTGTTCCGCTTCATGCCACCTTTTGCAAACTTGACCTTGGAAAGCTCGGCATCTTCGTATTTGCGTTTTTCTTCCTGAGCGGTAACAACATCAACATCACCGCCCGATGCAAACTTAACACCAGACAGCGCACTGAGCAACGATGCAGTGCCAGCAACCTGTGATAATGGCGATGCTGTATAGCTGCTGGCAGGGCCAGTTCCTGTTGTTGTTGCCGCTTGAGAATAAGGCAAACCACGGATAAGCGAGTTAAGCATGGAAAGCTGGTCGGAAGGATACTTGCGCTGTTCAGAAAAATCCTGATATGCCAAGTCATAGTTTTTCTGGGCTTGCGTTTGCTGCGTCTGGCCAACTGACTCAAGAGCAGCTTGGTCTTTCATGTTCATGTTCTGGCCAAGAGTAGCCAGCGAACCAAACTGAGACCCAGCCGCCAACTGATCACGCGCTGCCTGTGATGCCAAGTTGCCCTGAAGCTGACCAAGGTTCCCGTATCTCGAAAGATCCGTTCCTGCTGTTTGCAAAGCCTGTCCATAGCCAGAAGCCAGAGCCTTATTCTGCTCTGCCAATGTGCTTTCCTGAACATCTCGCAATGCTTGGCCAGTTGCGGCTTGCATACCAGCAGAACCATATTGCCCAGCACGGATAAAGTTGCTTCCAATAGCAGGCATAAACTTTTCTTGAAGCTGCCTAGCACCGAGGTCGCCAAGTCGGTTAACAACCGAATCCATGTATGGGTTCATATACTGATTAACAACGCTAGCTGATGATTGGTTAGCTTTATCAATATACGGTTGCGCTGCCTTTGTTGGGTCATAGCCCATTGCACCTTGCGTGGCGCTAAATGCCTTATTTAGCTGCGGGTCAAATTTCCCAACAGATTCCCCAACCAATTGAAACGCTCTGGTTTGCTCCGGTTTAAACGCCGCAATACGAGGACCGCCGTATGCCTGATATGGCTCTCCTGCAACGGCGCTTGCCTTGTTTAGCAAACCAAGCGTGTAATCGCTCATAAACTGAGGGATGTTGTTCGTTGATGTTCCGTATGTTGTTACAGCCGGTGGCGGTGATCCTTGGAAAAGGAAATCAAGAACACCCATTGTTATGCCCCCCTTGCATAGCTAAGTGGGCCTTTTGCCTGTGGAGCAAACTTGCCTTGAGCCAACGCCTTGCCTTTGTGTCTGCGGATTTCCTCTCGCATAGCGTCCAACCTTTTCGCGCCAGCGTCAGATGACCCATCACCGAGCATTGATACAGTTTGAGCATCAATCACATATTCACCGTCAGACAACCGTGCCGGAATACTATCAGAAGTCCCAGTGCCGCCCCCGCGAACATAATGACCCATCGCAGCAGTGATAGTGTTGTCGCTGAAAAACTTTTTCTCTGGGCCGTACCCATAGTTTTCATAAATGTCCTGATCGGTGTATTTGCGGTTAAACGTGGCTGGGGTCAATGGCGTTTGCATATTGTTGTCTTGCAGAGCTGCTTGTTTAGCTTCCTGAGAAGAATCAGTTGTGGCCGCTTTCTTGCTGCCACCCATGCTATTCATTGCCGCACCGACAAGCAGCAACGGGGCCATGCTCTTTAAACTGTCGCCAGCTCCACTAAGAATATTTGAAAGCCCGGATCCGGTTGGCGCTCCGCTATAACCAACAGGCCCGCCCGATACTGTTGGCCCAATACCAGAAGCGTCCATAAAGCCGCTTCCAGAAGCCGTAGGCCCAATAGGGGATGAATACGCATTTGCAATGGCCCCTTTGGACGGGTCAATGGTTTGCCCAAGAACATCTTTACCCGCACTGGCGGCTGTGGCTGAACCAAGAGCATCTGTTGATCCAGCAGCATCAGTTGGGCCAAACCCAAGCGCACCAGAAAGACCCTGTGGGCCAAAGATTGCATTTGATGCGATTGGGCCAGCTGCTCCAAGCAACCCGCCGGTCAATGCGCCTTTTGCCCCGCCGGTGATCCCGCCCGTAATAGCCCCAAGGCCAGCACCTGTGACAATCGACGGGACAGACGCGCCAAGAACCGAAGCGCCAGCCAGAGAAGCAGGAAGCATCCCAGCCACTACAGGGGCAAGATATGGGGCCGCGATCATTGTTGCCACGGCAGCAACTGGGGCAAACCACTTCTGCTTCCAAAATGGTTTGAATTCCATCAACCCAGTTTCAGGATTGATTGCGCCCGGCCCAAAGTTTTGCTTCAGCCACTCTAGCTCTTCCGCATTAACATGGATCAGGACGCTATCACCCTCTCGCCCTGCTTTGCGCACATGCTCCGCTTCCCTATGCAGACCACCCTTGGCATAGGAGCGATGAGATGGATCTGGTGAAAGATCAATCCGCACTGGAGTAAGAGTTGCAGCAACCATAAGAGCCTCCTTAGAACGTCACTTGCAAGAATCTCTGCGCCCAATCCTGCCAGTCATCGAACTGATACGGGTTTGGCACTTCGCCCTGCCACTCATTGTTGATTAATATAACCGATCTTGCCCATTCCCGCCACTGTTCAGGATCGTCAAGACGGCCAACATCGCC
>Ga0114973_10000370_pt1 | contig 33585 bp, 48 predicted proteins | sample M_140807_MF_Meta_FD_87025 | JGI IMG/M metagenome (GOLD analysis project Ga0114973, IMG submission 87025) | Freshwater microbial communities from Lake Montjoie, Canada to study carbon cycling - M_140807_MF_MetaG | ecosystem: Environmental > Aquatic > Freshwater > Lake | place: Lake Montjoie... | reverse complement strand
TCCCGTTCTTCTGGAGGAGTGCCCCCCTGGCTTGATCCACTCAGACGAGAAGGAGGAAGCAATTCGGAACGAAAATTCCCGTCTCTTTGACCTCTTCCAGCGAGACTCCAAAGCATTTTGGCGCGAGAGTCCACCGGACGTGTCGGGCTTTCGCGCACACTAAGGTCGTCGGTCGAACTCCTCCGCGGACTACCAGTCATTGCGGTCATAAACGAAAACTTCTCCTTCTTAGGAAGTGGCGTAAAGGCCATATGGTTCACTAACGACTCTTCAATAGGGTTTCCCTGTTCGAGAGCCGTATTAAATTCCGCGAAGCAATCATTCATGAAAGCCTGCCCGTCCGTGACGCGGTGATCTGGTGCGATACTGAGTTCCTTGGCAATCTTGAGGGCCAGACGCTTCATGAGGATCGAGGCCCTTATGGAGTTGGTCATCTTCTCGTTAATTTTGAGATATAATTGGATCGATCCAAGGACGCCCGTCCCGGCCGAGAGGATCGCGTTCAGGACCGACACGTACTCTTGGTGGACGAAAGAGTTGAGACCGACGGCCGTCAGTGCGTTGATGGCCGATACGACCAGAATCGGAACATTGAACTTGCTCGATAGTTTTTGATAATACATGTGGTCTTTATTATGGTGCTCGTAATAGGTATTGCATTGCTGCTCGAGCTTTATCAAGAACTCATCCTCGTCTTGATGCCACCGCATTATGACATTACTCGTCATTTTAAATTTAACGCACTAAAAAAATTTGGAGTCCGAAGCGATCTCCACGATACTGCTGACTCTCTCTGGCAGTCTCCCCTTGATCCCCTTGTAAATCATGGAAAACACGGGATTCGTGTTGGTGATCTTAATCTTTTCCAGAATTCCCTTGTCGGGCCTGATCTCAGTCATGAGATGCATGAGGTGCAGGGCCGTCTCTGAATTTAGTTTTGAAATTGGGACGCCCTTGAGGTTCAGTTCGATAATCTCCTTGAGGCCGTGCTTGAGGACATAGTCGTCGAGTTGCTGGATGAGGGGTCGGACCTCGATCATAAAATTGGCAGTCTCCTCGGGTGTCTTTGGTTGCCTCTCAATGTACTTGGCCCCCAGGAACTCGATGTACAGGTGGCGACCCTTTGGGTAGAATACAAGGAGGTCCGTCATTTCTTGACATAACAGGGTTTTACTTTTTTATGTGCATCTAGCAGGATGCAGGCCTATTGCATAAATCTTGAACGGAATCCAGAACGGCGTGAGTCAGCCCGGGCCGAGTTTGAGCGCGAGGGTCTCGACGTCACATTCTTCCGTGCGACGGACGGGAAGGCCGAGGCTCCCGAGGGTCTCTTGATCACCAAAACTGAATGGGGCTGTGCGGATAGCCACATTCGGATCTGGAGGGACATGGTCGAGAAGGGCCATGAGATGGCCCTGATCTTTGAGGATGACATTTCACTTGCCCCAGAGTTTCAGAAGAAACTCCTCGAGATCATGGGCGAGCTCCCAGAAGATTGGGATTATGTGAATCTAGATCCTAATGGATTTTATACTGTAGATGTCAAGCAGTTTTCTAGTCGACTTATGAAAGGCCTCTCTCTGGGGGCAAGCGCGTACCTTATCAGACACAAGTGTGCCAGGCAGTGGGCCATGTGGGACTCGACGCTCCTGAAAGTCCAGGTCGATAGTCTTATAACACAGTGCCCTGTTCAGTATTTCCATGCACGTGAACCCATCGCCCGGCAGAGTCAAAAACACACGTCCCAAATTGGGGGTCTGTTGACCACCCGAACGATGGACTGGCAAGTTTTCATGAACCGCTGGGGACTCATCGCCGCCTTCCTCATCTTCCTCTTCCTTGTCCGCCGAACAATCTTCGAATAAGTATCAAAATCAAAATAACAAACAAAGCTTCTAACCCATTGAAGTACCTGAAGATGTGTATATAAAAATTCAATGTTGTCGCGAGCCGCATTCCGATCTCACTCGTCGACGGAGTCGGAAATAAAGTCGATACCAAGTTTTTATTACACATCCACGTTTTCAGGGGATAATCCATCATGTGTACATCTATATCATATTGTAGATCTGATGGGTCAATATAGGCAAGTTTACGTGCAGTCGTCTGATTTATTATGTACCCAAACAGACCGACCGCTCTGCACTTGGTAAAATGGCCTTCTGTTTTTTGTTCTAAAATTGGGAGAGACGAGCCAAGGTATAAAATATCCCACTTCTCGGGAGGTTCGAGAATTTCCAGATATTTTTTAAAGTCTTTTTCGAGCCATACGTCATCTTCAAATATGAGCACATTCTCGTATCCTTTCGCGACAACGTCTTTCCATATATTGATGTGACTCTGGGCGCAGCCAAAGGCGCCGCTTTTCCCGATGGCCTTTCCGTCGCAGCCCTTGAAGAATTCCACATCGAGTTCTTCTTTCTCGAATTCCTTCCCGATTTTTTCCCGGCGCGCCACTGATCTTTCAAGATTTATACAGTATATATGATCAATCTTCATCTACTGGAGAGTCTGTATAATTTTCATCTGGAATTAACGTGATCATTCCCCGCATGAAGGGTGGCAGGAACCCCCGGACGGCCTCGACCAGGGTGTTGAAAAACTTCCCACCCCCGGACGCCTGGCAATTTTGAAGTAAAATACAATTCTTCGTATGGTCATAAACATTCCAGATGATGCGCATCATGGTCAGAGGCCAGATGTTTCGGACCCGAACGTCCGAGAGATCCGCCGTGCACACCTGTCGGAACCCCTGAGCCAGACACAATTCCTGTATCGAATCCAGAACTGGATAAAGGGCCTGACAGAACTCGTCGGTCGCTTCGATCGTGGAGGGCTGAAGTTCGATAAGACGCCCGACCAGAATGTCCACGTGGAGAAGCTTGGCCTCCGGATCGGGCCTGAAAAGCAACCAGTCCATTAGTGTTTCGATAGACTATAAAAACACCACCATATCGCGAAAGTACTTGGGGAGTGCCAGACTGAACGGACGGTACAGAAATTGAAAGACTACTCCGGTCCCGACAAACTGGATCTGTCGGAGCAAATTGTCATCCTTCGTGTACTCGACCACCTCCGAGACAATCTTGACGATCGACTTGAAACGATCGATATTTATGATTCCGGCACCTTCCAGATCGGCCCGAATAATCATATCCTTCGACTCTTTTCGAATATGTTCGATCGTAGGCACAAGTTCCTCGAGCGTCGCGCCCTCCAGAGGATAGTTCCTGACGGACAAGGTCACATAGGCCGTTCCATCCTCGATCCAGTCTATGGACAGAAAGGAAAGAGACTCCATGACTCTTTTATTTTCCCAGTCTTTAATAATGGGAATTCACGTGCACGCCATACGGCTCCTGGGAGTTGCGTATGTCGGCGCGCTATCCTTCCTTCTGGCCTTTCTCTTTTCGCACTGGCTCGACAAGATCACACCAGGCCTGGACAAGAAGCAGTCCAAGTGGCGCGTCCTTCTGAGCATCGTCCTTCAGTTTGGACTGATCGGCGCTCTCATGTATTTGACACGTGGCATCATCAAGAAGGTTCCATTCCCTCTTGAGGGCACCGCGGGCTACATCCATTCTCAGCTGGGCGAGCTTCGCTCCCTGCCGCTCATAGTGTTCATCTTTATGTTCTACCAGACCAAGACCCAGGAAAAGATGCGGTACCTCATCGAGACCCAGAGTCTGATCCCGACGGCGAATCTACGTGTTCCGACTTAGAATACTTGAAACACTCCCAGAGATGCGATGAACGCTTGCTAATCCTTGAAAATTCGTCGATCGTATAGTTGTCTCCCATAGACCTGTTGCACTTGGCGCAGATGGGACGTAAGTTGTCGATATTGAGCGTGCCGCCCTTACTCTCTGGAACGTTGTGGCCGGTCTCAAAGTTGAACACCGTAATAACGTTCTCGCACCACGAGACGAGGCATTTATGCTCAAATTTCCGGCCGATCCAGGTTCTCCATACCTGCTCACGCAACGCACCTGGAATCTTCGCTTTCATATGTATTCTTTTAAAACAGGAAAGCTTTAAAAGACTACATCAGGCGGGGTTCGAACCCGCGCGGACAAAAGTCCAAACGATCTTAAGTCGTTCTCCTTAGACCAACTCGGACACTGATGTGTGTTTCCGACGCTCCCAGCAGGGCTCGAACCTGCGACCTCCAGATACCCGCGAGATGAACTAGTTTCATCTCTAACAGTCTGGCGCTACTAAACCAACTGAGCTATGAGAGCACTAAAAGGAAGTGGATGGCCAGTCCTAGAGATAGCTGCAGTTCTATCTCCCTCCCAAGCCGTTTTTTACGAGGTGGCACGCCCTCGAGGCTTGTTTTCCGAAGATGAGAGATGCCCAGCCCCCGTCTGACTTGTGTGATTCGAACACACGATCTGTGGAGCTACAATCCATCGCGTTACCACTACGCCAAAGTCAGGCGGGAGTAGTTTTACGACTTGCTCAGGTCGAACGTACTTAATTCATACTAAAGATCTTCTTCGCACCTTCACAACGCGCTCTGCATCCTGGGCACCTGGTATGGTCACGCGTCTGGCGCCAACACGGCTCGCAAATCACGTGACCACATGGTTCGATAAATAAGTCAACAAGCTGATCCATACAGACAAAACACGTAAACTTGGCGTACCTTTCAGCGTTCGTACCCGACAGGACCGCCTTCATCGCCTCAACCTTGCCGGCCGCCTCCCCCGCCTTCACCTTCAGCTCCTCGATCCCCTCCTGCTGGTAGTCCTCTAACATAGACTCGATCCGCTCCTTTAACCCAGGTGATTTGACAGTCTCGAGCATCATTTCGAGATATGAAATTTCCTCCATCTTCTCTGTCAGCTCGGCCGTTGTCTGCCCCTGGTCCGCCCGGGCCTTTGCATATTTTGTTTTAAAATTGCCAAGGGTCTCCTCAAACTCTTTCCACTCCTGTCCAAGCTCACAAGGGACCACGGTCACTGGAACTTTGGTCGGCTGTATGGAAACCCCCAGAGCATTCTCGATCAGACTTCGGGCGTCTATGAATGCGTAATTCATACTGAGTTCTGTAGAGAGGAAAAGTCTTCTTTTTAACCGCGTGAATAAAATGTGACCTATTACTAAAGATGCTCCTGGACATTTTGATGCTCACTCTGGGCCTGGCCCTTCTGCTCTTTGGCCTCCAGGCCTTCCTGGACAAGGATCGCCGCGCCGTGGCGACCGAGGTGATCAAGGCGACCTTCCAGATGGTCGCTGGCACCTTCCTGGTCTGGTTCTGGTACATTAGTGTAAACGCCTCCTCCAAGGGCAACAACTACCGGTAGGAGGCTCAGGAGGATACTCCGTGATCTCCTTGGACCCCAGCAATTTTAGAACAAAATTGAGATCCTTCAAGGTCAGGTCGTGTGATAGCTGAAGGACAATCTTGTCGGCCATTTCCTCGAGCATTTTGGTCCTTGCAATGTCAAGGATGGTCTCCACGTCCATTTATTTTAGTGTCTTATAATAAATGGCTGTTTCCAGCGCTGAACTCCTCTTTATGGTCCTTTTCTTGACGGTCCTGGCGGGCCTGGGTGTTGCCAACTTTGTGGAGTCTTCGGGCAATCAGGCCAAGACTGGCCAGAAGTTCTTTGGACTGCTATACATTCTGATGGCCGTCCTCCTTATCGTGTATAAGATCCAGAATCCCTAAATTCGGTTCACCTTCTTATGCTCACCACATTCAGTAATCTCGGGGAACTCTATATCACACTGAGCAATCCGCTTGGCCCAGGTGATGAACGTCCTCGGGTCGAAAGTACCCTTCATATAATTACAATTCTTACAGCACGGCCGACAATTCTCCGTGCTGTAACTTTTGCCTGAATCCAAACGGTCGATACCGTTTACTCGAACTTCGAGGTCTAGGTGTTTGCAGTAGATGCATGGACTTACGAGCATCACCTTGGCCTCATCATCTGTGAGATTCCATTCTATTCCACGGGTTGTGGCAGAGCGCTTGATGGCGTCCAACCTCGGGTTCACGTGCGTTCTGTACCATCTTTTTGCGTGTTCGCTATTCTCGGCCCTCCAGTTTTTATGAACTTTGTTATTGTGTTCCCTGAACTCTCCTGGGCGTTCCTCTAGCTGTTTAGCTCGCCAAGCTTTGTCATAACGTTTTTCATTTTGAAGTTCATTGTGAGCCTCGCGACGTTCTGGGCGCTTATCATTTTTCTTTCCTTTATTTCGACATTTATTACATGTATTGCATTCGCGTTCTTTTTCGTTTATAAACTCTTTTAAAGGCTGGGGAGCTCGGCAGCAATTGGTGCATTTTTTTACGACTGGCTCGTTCATCCTACCATAGGGGAGGATTATTTCTTTAGACCTCAAGAACCTTGAACGTTCTTGAGGGCCGAAGCCCATATTTTTGGGTTTTAAAAATCCTACCATATATAAAATAATATGGGAGGGATCAGTTACTGAAGGCTAATCCGCCCATTCCAGACTGGATGCGCAGGATGTTGTAGTTCACCGCGAACATACGCTGCAGGGGCGTGGTCGCGCAACCCTTCATCACGATCGCCACCTGGGCGTTATCAATACGCGAGAAGTTGCAGGTGCCGGTCGGCTGGTGCTCCTCCGGCTGCAGCGCGAAGGAGTAGCAATAGATGCCCGGGTAAGGCACGCCGGTGTGGTACACATACGGCTGGTACAGGTTGAAGTACTTGCCGGACTGCTCCTTGAAGCGGTCCTGGCCGTTGAGCACCACCTTGAAGGTGGACAGGGGTCCGACCTCCACGGCAGTCGCGGCCGTGTAGTTGCAGGAACCCTCCTCGATCCACCCGACGCCACCAGTCACGTTGGAAGTGAAAGCAGTGCTGACGGCCGTAAGGGTGACGTTGGAAGAAATGCGAGGGCAGCCCACCGTGTGGGGAAGGGCGCCAAGGATCGACTGCACCGTGGGGGAGCAAGTCACCTGCACGTTCGCCGTCGAGCTGGAGAAGTTCCACATGCTGTTGTAGGCGGTCGCGACCGTGTTCTGGTAGCACCAGATCAGCTCCTTCACGGGGTGGTTGAAGGACAGACGGATAGTCTGGGAGGTGCCGGTACCGGTGGCAGTGGGGGTGCTCGCCAGGGTGATCGCGTCACCGCCGGTGTGCTGAACCTGCTCGATCAGGTACTCATGGCCCTTCTGGGCGAAGCGGCGGCGCTCCTCGGTGTCCAGGTACACGTAGTTAGCCCACACCTCGAACACAGCGCTAGAACCGAAGTAGCTCTGGAAATAGGCCGTCAGGTCGAAATCCATGCGCACCTCGTGGTACTGCAGGGCGATCAGCGGCAGATACAGACCCGGGTTGCGGTTGAAGAAGAACAGAAGGGGCAGGTACACGCTGTTCGGGTTGGGGGTGTTGCTGGCGTCGGAGACGGTCACCGCGCTGGAGGCCATCTTGCCATAGTTGATCTTGTCAGACTCGCCGAGGAACAGCTCGGCGTACAGACGCCACCAGGCCTGGTAGTGCTTGTCGATGCGCTGACCACCGATGGTCAGCTCAATGCTGGCCACGGCACGCTCGGCCACCCAGTTCATGTCGAAGGCGGCGTTGGTCGAGGTCAGGTTAGACGTGCTGATGGCCGGCACGAGGCGGATGTACATGTCACCCACCAGGTCGCCGTTGCGGGCAATGGTCACGGACACGCGGCCGCTGTTAGAGGCCGTGCCGTTCACGGTCTGCTGGATGTTCTCCATCGCAAAGTTCGTGTGGCGCTTGTAGACCGCCTGGAAAAAGGTAACCTTGGGCTGGCCTGTGAGGTAAACGTCCTGAGCACCGTATGCGACAAGTTGCATAAGTCCTCCGGCCATGATCGCTTGGTACTATACCCCAAGAAAAAAATTCAACTGAATTTACATAGAGAAATTTCGCGCTCTAAGTATAGGTATGCCCGCTCGTATTGAGCACCGTGACATTGACGGGGCTGAATGCAAGAGATGTTCTACATGCGAAAGCTGGAAATCACTGGATCAGTACACAAGCGATAAGCCAAAAGCAGATGGGCTGTGTCATCAATGTATACCATGTTTGAAAGAGTATCGCCGAGAAAGGTTCCAAACGGACAAAGACTACCGAAAGGCTAATCGAGACAAGGTCAACGAATGGAAGAGGAATGCACATGCAAATAAAAGAGCAAATCCAGACGATGTGTTCATTCAACGTCGCCTTAAGGAGAATATCGCACGAAGAGTCCGCCTCCTCCTGGAGGGCCAGAAGAGTGAGAACACCACGACCCTCCTGGGATGTTCGACGGTCGATCTCAAGACTCACCTGGAGTCCACCTTTCAAGAAGGAATGTCCTGGGCGAATTACGGAACCCATGGCTGGCATATAGACCATAGAATACCATGCATCGCCTTCGACCAAGAGGATGACTTCGAGCGGCAGGCCTGCTGGAACTGGAGGAACCTCCAGGCAATGTGGGCCGAAGAGAACTTACAAAAGAACGACAAATATGACCTGAAGGAAAAGGAGGAATATCTGAAAAGTCTAGCCTAATTGGCGAATGCGACGCCGCCGAGACCAGACTGGATGCGAAGAATATTGTAGTTGACCGCGAACATCTGTTGCTGGAGGTTCTGATAGGGAACGCCCGTCTTGAGGTTCACGGCGATCTGGGCAATATCGATGCGGCTGAAGTTGCAGGTTCCGCTGGGCTGGAGATCCTCGGGCTTGAGAGCGAAGGAGTACACGTAAATGCCAGGGTAAGGAGAACCAGTATGATACTGGTAAGGCTGGTACTGATTAAAGTACTTGCCATACTGGGGCACGAAACGGTCCGTTCCGTTCAGGATAATCTTGGCCTGGTGCAGTGGCCCGACCTCCTGGCCGTAGACGTTGTTGGCCGTGACACCATACTGGGGAACGCCACCCTCAGTCCAGAAGACGTTGCCCGTAAGAACGTTCGATTGGACGTTCATAGTGAGGCCTGCGGTAGCCGTAAACGTCTGGTTGATGTAAAGATTCGAAGAAATAGGCGGAGGAACAAAGATCACCGGCGCGCCGGTCCAGTTCGCCGGAAGATAAGCACCGGCCTGAGCAATCAGATTAAGATTGACCGTCATGTTCACGTTCGCCACACTGGACGAAAAGTTCCAGAGAGCATTCGGGTTCGAGTTGATAGAGTTGTTCTGATAGCACCAGATCAGCTCCTTCACGGGATGGTTGTACTGCATGCGGATAATGCTCGGAGTGTTCTCATTGCTAGAGCCAACAGGGTCCGGGTTGATATACTGGACCTGCTCGATCAGGTACTCGTGAGGAGTCTTGGCGAACTTGTCACGCTCGACCGTGTCCAGGTACACGTAGTTGGCCCACACCGCGAAGGGGTTCGTGCCGAAGTAATTGGCGTACTGGGAGCTCAGGGTAAAGTCGATGCGGACCTCGTGGTACTGCAGGGCAATCAAGGGAAGATACAGGCCGGGATTGCGGTTGAAGAAGAAGATCAGAGGCAGGTACGCGTAGGCGATAGAGGTGCCCGCATTGTTAGGAGTCGCGATCGAGGCCATCTTTCCGTAATTCATCTTCTTGGTCTCGTTCAGGAAGACCTCGGCATACAGACGGAACCACGTCTGGTAGTGCTTGTCGATAGACTGGCCCCCGATGAAGAGCTCGACGGTGCTGAAGGCGCGCTCGGCGACCCAGTTCATGTCATAGCCGGAATTGTTCGTCGTCAGCTGGCTGTACGCGGAGCAGTTGGGCTGGAGGACGACAAACATATCCCCGACCAGGTCGCCTGAACGAGCCAAGGTCACAGAGACAAGGCCGCCCGGGCCCGCATTGCCCGAGACCGTCTGCTGGGAAGTCTCCATCGCAAAGTTTGTGTGGCGCTTGTAGGCCGACTGGAAGAAAGTCACCTTGGGATCTCCGGTCAGGTAAACATCGGATGCGCCATAGGCGACCAATTGCATCAAAGCGCCACCAGGCATTTTAATATAGCAAGAGGAAAAAGTTCAGCCACAGAGGCGCTGCGCTAGACCCAGCCCCTGATTTTCTCAGACAGTCATACAATGTCTCAGCGCCGTATGCCCCCTAAGACTCCCCCGCCCCCGCCGATCGAGGATGAGGAGGAGGATGAGATGGATGAGGAGTTCGACGAGGATGGTATGGATATGTTCGAGGCCCTGGGCGGCCTCCTGGCGACCGAGGATGGCGAGACTGTCGCGACCCTCCTGGCCGGCCTCAAGGACTCAGTCGACGGAGTCGCCCGCCAGCTCGAGGTGCACAACAAGATTATGGTCAAGATTCTGACCGAGATGAAGTCGGCCAAGGTTGTTCCCTCCGTCCCTGCACCGGAGGCTGAGTGAGCGCTGCGCGACGAAAAGTCGCTACGCGACTTGAAGATCAGAGCCTTAAAAAAGTATAGCGTTATTCTACAAATGAGTAATCTCAAGGTCCACACAATCAACAAAGAGGTCACACCCGAACATGCGGAGGAAATCCGAAATGCAAATCAGACGACCGAAATCAACTCGTGGACTTTGGAGGAGCTCGAAAATTGCATCACGAATGCTGAACACGATGCAGGGTTCAACATCCGCGCAAATGCCCTCGCGGCCGATAAGTCATGGGCCTATGTCCTTTTCCCTCCGACACAGGAGCGGGATGCCGATAAGTACCCTGTGAACTACGAGATTGAGCACATCAAGATTCGCAAGGAGCGTTTCATGAACAGCTGTCGGACCCTTCTGACACGTGTCGATACGCTGGGAGTCAGCAAGCAGGCCAGCAAGGATATCAACGGCGATGAATTTACGCTCGAATTTCGGGTCCGCCGGCTCATCCGTGATCGCAAGGAGATGTACGAGCAGTTTCGTCTCTGGGATCTGCGAATGAATCGCATCAACAACCCGATGCTCGCGATCGATAACTCGGACACGAGCCTGAAGGATGACGAGAAGAACTCGCCCTACCAAAAGCTCCTGCTTTTCCTCTTGTCCGAAGCGAGCAGTGAGGGCTATCGCCGATACCGAGACCAGTGCTGTGTCCAGATTCGAAACACGCGCGCGTGGAGGCCCGTCAAGGAGATCAAGGACTTTGTGTACGACTCGACCCAGAAGGAGGATGAGCCCGAGATGTGGAAGAATCTCACGAGCCGTGGGAACTGCGTGAACGACATCGTGAAGCACTTGACCAACTGCAAGGATTTCCAGTTTCTGGAGATTAAGAAGGACCGACACGTCTGGTCGTTCCAGAACGGCCTGCTGGTCGGCAAGGATTGGGATGAGACTGAGCAGCGGTACAAGATCAAGTACTACCCGTACAATTCTTCAGAGTTCCGCGAACTCGATCCGACCCTCGTCTCGTGCAAGTACTTTGACTTGCCGTTCGATCCGTACGAGAACCTCAGCGACTGGTACGACATCCCGACCCCGAGCATGCAGAAGGTCCTTGATTACCAGCGGTTCGAGGAGGATGTCTGCCGGTGGACCTACGTCTTCATGGGCCGTCTGTGCTTCGAGGTGAACGAGCTGGACGGCTGGCAGGTTATCCCGTTTCTGAAGGGTATCGCACGTTCGGGCAAGTCGACGCTGATCACAAAGGTGGCCCGCAAGTTTTACGAGTGCGAGGATGTCGCGACGCTCTCGAATAACATCGAGAAGAAGTTTGGCCTCCAGAGCATCTACAAGGGTTTCATGTTCATCAGTCCCGAGATCAAGGGAGACCTCCAGCTCGAGCAGGCCGAGTTTCAGTCGCTCGTGTCTGGTGAGGACGTCTCGGTCGCGCGCAAAAACGAGACGGCCCTGAGTTTTCAGTGGAAGACGCCCGGAATTTTGGGCGGAAATGAGGTGCCAAACTGGAAGGATAACTCTGGGTCGGTCCTGCGTCGTTTGGCGACCTGGAACTTTGGGCGCCAAGTGATGGATGCGGACCCGCACCTCGACACGAAGCTGGAGGCGGAGATTCCCGCGATTCTCTGCAAGTGTCTGCGGGCCTATCTCGACTACGCACACCAGTACAGCGGAAAGGACATTTGGAATGTGTTGCCAAAATACTTCAAGATGGTCCAGAGCCAGGTCGCGACGGTGACCAACTCGCTCCAGCACTTCCTCTGCTCCGAGAAGTTCAAGTTTGGTCCGGATCTCTTCATCCCCCAGAAGAACTTCATCGCTCAGTTCAACCAGCACTGCAAGGAGAACAACCTGGGGACCTTCCGGTTCAACCAGGACTTTTACGCAGGCCCCTTCAGCGCGAAGGAACTCGAGGTCCGCGTCGAGTCGCACATCTACAACGGAGCGACATACGCTGTCCAGCCCTTCATCTTTGGGTGTGACCTTGTCACGAGTGAGTAGCCCACTCCCGAAGGGAGTGTCTCGCCGAAGGCGCTTAGGAGCTGCGCGGAGGCCAGTTCCTACGGAACTGCCCGTCAAAGAAAAATATCTATAAATATCAGATGGAAGCGGCCGCCCGAAAGCTTCAGAAAGCTTTCCGACGGAGGTTTGTGTTTTCGAACGCGTCAGTCCCAGGTGTCAAGTTTACGCCCACGAAGATGACGACCCAGATTGTTCGGTTTCGCCGGGCCACGAACATCTCCAAGATTTTCGATGCCGAGCCCAAGGGCTTTAGCGAGATTATCGGGTACGCCGGCACCAAGAAGGTTGCGACCGTTCGATGGGTCCCAGGGCGCGGCTGGATCGGTGATGAAACTGGGGTCACCAGGATCGCGGCAAAACGCCAGGGCCAAACGGTCATCATCACAAAGGATCTGATCGAGGTCAAGGGCTCCGGAAACTACGAGCCGGCCGTCCTTGCCGTCGTCCGCAATGAGCTGACCGATAAAGGACTTCTCCGTGAGACCCCCGAGGTCGTGAAGTTCGAGGGTCGCTTCAACGTCAACCACACGCTCTCTCTGTATGGGGTCGCGGAGTTTCTCGAGAGTTTTGGAAAGGTCGAGCCGTACGAGCCAGAGCTCCACAAGGCGGTCATCTTCAAGACGCAAGGGATCACCTTTCAGATTTTCAAGAATGGCACAATTCTTTTCGGCGGTCTCAAGGATCTCAAGGACCTCGACAAGCCGCGCCAGATCTTCAAGGGGTTCGCGGCGGACCCACAATTCAAGCGGATTTTCTACAAACGCCTGACGACTCTGCCGTCCGCGAACGCGAACCAGAAGAAGATTATGCAGGCCGGTCGCTACACGCTCGCCGGGATGGACTGGAATTCGGCGCTCGAGAAGCCTCCGTTCGGCTCGTACATTCGCCCGGGACAGGATGGGAAACCGCGGTTTTATCCGTGGGCCAAGGTGACGATACAGAAGCACGGGGTCGGCAACAACGCCGGCCCGGCCCAGACCCTCTACACGCCCCTGAAATTGCAGAAGAAGGATGCGGTCGCGGTCGCCAAGGCGTTCGCCAAGGTTGGGCAGCCGATCCCGGCCCATACCCTCGAGGTCTTTGCCAAGGCGGGCGTCCCGATCCCCAAGTACAATAGCCCGAAGCCAGCCTACCTGCTCAACCGCGGGGAAGCTTCCGCGCCCTCGAACAAGAAAAAGTACAAGGGAGTCGCGAACCGTCGTGCGAATAGCTGGAACGCGACAAGGGCCGGGTTCTACGTTCGGCCGGGTCCTGGCAAGCAGCCCTACTTTTATGAGGTTCCAAAGGGAATCGCGGCCGGTCGCAAGACCGTCATCAAGACGTACACGGAGGCCGGGCGCAACATCCCCAAGGCCGTCCGGGAAATCTTTAAGATTGGCGCAAATGTTACGACGGAATCGCGGAAGGAGCATCGGGTCACCATGGGTCTGAACGGCATCCTGCGCATCAACGACCGCCAGGCGACCCGTCTGACCAAGAAGGAGCTCATCGAGATTGCCCGGAACATGAATATCGCACGGGTCGATGCAAAGTCGAAGCCCGAGGAGATCCGCGCGGCCATCCAGAATAAGGCCGGTATCAAGGGCGCCAGCAAGAAGTTCGACGTCCAGGTCAATGGGACCAAGTACAAGCTCCTGAACAACGGCCGGGTCGAGAAGACGACGGGCGAGACGCGGACCCAGCGTAACTGGGCCACTATTCCCCTGGCAGAGAGGAATGCGATCGCCAAGAAACTCCTTCCGGCCAATTTACATGCAGAATACAATGGAATGCCAAATTCCAACAAGTTCAATACTCTCAGGGCCTTTATGGCGAGCCGCAAGGCACCTACGCCGAGCCCGCCCAAGCCTGCGCCCAAGCCCAAGAACAAGACGCCGTCGCCGAGCCCGAATGCGAACAATCGGTTTGCCATGGAACTCGAGTACGATATGCTGCTGAACCAGAACCTAGGAAACCTGAAACGGAATGGAAATCAGGGACTATTTATGAATATCTATAACAAATTGCCAAAGGGTGCACGGGGAAAGCCCCTCAAGGCGAACGTGAACCGGGCCTATGCCAAGTTCGTGAAGGAGGCCAAGGCTCTTCGTGTGTCCGAGCCGGCTCGGGCGCGGTTCGCATCGCGCATCACGCCACCCAACTGGCTCCCGGCGAACAAGGTCAACGCGTACAAGAAGATATTGACGAACCTGGCGTTCAAGAAGCCCAAGTTGTCCCAGAAGGCGCTCAAGGAGGCGCTCAAGGCCTGGCTCAACAAGGCTGCCCCGGCCGGAAACGCCCGCGGGGCTTACAATGTCGAGAACATCAACACGGGAATTATTACCCGTGTCCCGGCCTACAACCCGGCGGCCCGCAAGTCTCCGGTCGTTCCCAAGCGAACCCCGTCCCCGAAGCGGAGTCCTAAGACTGCCGCGCTGATTAAGGCGGCCAAGAACGCCACCAAGGCGGCCAAGGCTCTTCAATTTAATACCAAAAAGGCTTTTGTGATTCCTAGGACTGAAAACGTGGAGAACCTCGGCAATGCGATGATTGCAGCGGGTCTCAACGTGAGATCGGCTCACTCCTGGAACACAGTGGTCCGTAGCGGAGTGAGCTCAAAGTTTAAGAATACGTGGGCTCGGCACGTTGTTACACGTGCTTCATAATATCAAATACCTTGTAGATGATATTGAAGATCTCGATGGTCGTGTGGACCTTCTTGGGGTCCACAATCTCGAGCTCGATTTGGTACGTCGTGTCGTCATCGCAGTCCTTGTCGTCCGGGTTTCCCTTGACGATCGAAAGATCGATCGAGAGATTCTTCCGCACAAAAGACCATCGCTCCTTGGTCCTTTGCTCGGTGCTCTCCTCCTCGCCATCATACTCGAACGGCTCCTCAGTGCTGACCCCGAGACGGACATCGAGCGGGAACCCCTCGAGCTGGAAATCATCCACCGCGACTCGTTTCTTGATGCATGCGACCTGTTCATCCGTCTCATCATCCACCGTGACCCGCTTGTTTCCCGGAAAGTAATACATACTCGACTTCGAGTGCTTGGTCGACTCCCACTCGTTGTACTTGCACAGGGCCCCGAGGACCTTTTCGAACGACTCCTTTCCGACATTCGTGTCGAATCCCTTGGGGCCCGGGCGACCGAGCCGAATCTCAATCTCGGTCATAGGTTGCTGGACGCTCGGAAAAACGATCGGCTCCCACTTGTCGTACAGAGGGAAGGCAATCGGGTTGCAGGCGTGGAACTCCATTTTCACTTGGAGAACAAGCGCGCCCAGTCTCTAAGCTAGACTTAGAGAGCAGGGGCGCGTATAAGACAAGTTAAAATGCGAGGTCTCTGGAATCTCGGGAACACCTGCTATTTCAACTGTGCCGTTCAATGTTTGGCACACGTTCCCCCTCTGACCCTCCACTTCTTTAACGTCCCGTATGAGGGCCCATGCGACATCACACGGGAGTACCAGAAAGTCGTCAAGCAACTCTTCATCAAAGGCAAGACGGATCCTGTGAGTCCGAGCGATCTGATCGGGGCTTTTCGAGTTCGTTTCCCGCGCTTTGTCGGTCAGCAGCAGCACGACGCCCAGGAGGCCGTCCTGCTCCTCATCGATGTCTTCGAGGAGTCTCTCGGGAAGGCGTTCATTCAGGACCTTTTTAACGGCGAGGAGGTCCAGACGACGCTGTGGGAGACTGGATCCTCAGAGGTTCGCACGCAGTTCACGACGATGCTCATGGATGTGATGGAGCCGTGCCGTCTCCAGGACCTGATCGCGGACCGCGAAGAGCCGATGGCGGTCGAGGGCTACGTGGACACACAGGGACGGACTCACAATGAGGCCTCGGTCGATTGCAAGGTGACGCGATGGCCAAAGTTTACGAGTTTTTCATTCTCGATGTATGATTACAAGTTTCCAATCGAGCTCCCCTTCGAGTTCGAGGGGCGCAAGCTGTATGCTTGTATTCTGCATCAAGGGCACAAGAATGGAGGACACTACGCGCTTCTCGTGAGGCGCCACGACACGTGGTTTATCAAAGACGACGGGGCCGTGCATCAAATTCCTAATATTGAATTAATGAAAGGTGAATTCTATATGGCATTCTACAGACCCATGAACTCGCTGAGCTGAATGCGCTCGCGCAAGTTTACACAGGTCCTGAAATAAGTTCTTCGGTTGTTCGCGTAGGTCTTGTCGGTCCGGACCTTTTCGACAAACCATCCCAGTTCCCCGTACCCACACTCCACTATAGTCCCATCCGGCAAGTCCGGTCGCCGGTTCTGTAGATGCAGCGAGGCTTCTTTGTAAGGAATGCCCCGGTCCTGCACGTACAGATCCGTTCCCAATTTTAGTTCAAAATCGACAGTTATCCGTTCGTGAGGTTTCCATTTGAACATAGTCTCATGGGTCCCTGACCGAATGGGCTCCCGGACCGGTGTGAAAACCAGACCGTCCGTCTCGTAGTCGTATGAATTTAGATCCTGAATTGGTGAACCGAGAGGGACCATCGTCTTGACCCGGACCTCGAAAGAGGCCGAGGCCGTCTTGATGATCCCCTTGATGATCCCACGGGCCTTTTCGAGACGCGTGTCAAACGGCAGAGACTTGAGGTCTTCGCCCTTGACACAGACGGCATCGAATATGAGAAAGAGGGTCTTTCCCGCGCGAGTCTTCACAAGCTCGCCGTCGAGCAGGGTGTCCTTGGGGATCCGGACTCCCTGGACCTTGGTGACATCGAACGCCCTGTTCACGAGAAACACGCCGTCTCCAGTACTTGCGAGGAGATACCGCACTCCGTCCGTCTTTTCACACACAAGGTAGGGTTGTTGCGTGAGGAGAGGGAAGTGACGTCTCTCTATAGAGACGGGCTGGGGACCCGGAAACCTGGGTGGACGATCTGAAGATTCGCCCACGCCCCAGCACTTCTGGATGAAGGTGTCCATTCCAATTTTGTTTTAAAATTATAAGCGTCTATCCTCTAAGGCTCCAACCTGACCCCGGCGGCCTCGAGAATGTTTCCAAAGCACTCGTGGACAAAGTGACACACGACAACTGCCTCGGACGCGACCCCAATCTTGATACCGATAGCCGAGAGCACATCGAACATCTTCTCGTTGTTGTCGATCGGAAGATTGATGGTGGTCTTGCCGCCCCGAAGCTTCTTGTCGACCGGCTTGGCGTCCATGGCCCACACGCGCGCCGATGTCTTGGCGCACTCGTAGAGACCATCCGCCAGCTTCTTGGCGACTTCTGTATCGAATGTGAGACCGCGCTGTCCGGCACTCTCGAGACTTCCGGCCTTGGTCTTCTTCTCGAACTGCTCCCAGTTGATCCCCTCGCGAACTGAAGGAAACACGAGAACGTTCACGCCCTTGTCGAAAGGGTCAATCACCTTGGACAGGATCTCGTTGTTCAGGTTCGTCCCGTACTCCATCCAGAAAATGCGCTCGCCCGACTTGATGAGCTTGGGCAGAGTCGACTTATCCTCCACGAAGTGGATCTCGATGTGAATTCCGCGCATCATACAGAGGCCGTGTAGGTTCATCGCCGTATGAAGACTCGTGGCGCTAATGGACTTGTTCCGAGTTTCCATACATATGTGAAGGACCGTCATTTAGGATTTACAGGGATCTAAACCTTAAGTTCGGTTCGAAGCCTCTCCTCCAGAGATCCCTGGAATCGGATGTTACCCACGTGGCCCAGGACCGTCATCACGTCCGCGAAAATCTGACCGCCCATCTGCTGCCACCGGCGACAAAAGGCATAGTCCTCGGACAGATACCGCTTGGAAACGGGGTCAATCAGACAATCGAAAATGGCATGGTACTCATCGAGGTCCTTGTTCTGGTGATCGTTGACGCACTTGAGCTCCGGGTAATGGTCCTGCATCTTCGCGATAACCTCGCGCTTGATCAGAAGAAAGCCGGTCGGGCCGTCCAGGACCTCCGCGAAACCATCCTTGATCTGCGTCTGCTGGTACTTGAAGTTCATCACGAGGGACGCGGCGACCCGCGCGAGGTCCTTGCCCTGCCCGCCCGACTTGAGGTGCTCCTCGACCGAGTCCCACATCACGCACTTCTTGGGATAGGCCGCGCACGACACCTCATGGCCGGATCGAATGAGCCGCACGACAGAATCGGGGTCAAAGTGGATGTCCGCATCGATAAACAGAAAATGGGTCGCCTGGGTCTTTTGGTAGAACCGAGCGATCGCGAGGTTTCGGGCGCGCGGAATGAGGGATTCATTCTCGGTCGTATCGAGCATCATCTGGATGCCGTTCTGGGCGCACGTGCGTTGCAGCCGAAGCATAGACTCGGCATAGGCTTGAAGACAAATCCCCCCGTAGCAGGGGGTCGAGACGAACAGAATAACTCCAGACATTTAACTATTAAACGTGTATTTCTCTAACTAGGCCCTAATTATTGCCTCAATCTTCCCTAGTGTCGGAAGAGAGACGTCGCAAATCGCGCACAGGGCTTGCCGGTCCGATGCGCCCGGAATTTCCTTGAGCACCAGGGCCAGTACGGCACACGCGATCGCCTTGGGTGTTCGACCCATCAGCTCCACCTTGTCCTCCAGCTCCTTGCACTTGTTGATAATCTTGCATCGCACCCGCCCTCGTTCTCCCTCCGGGACACCCTTCACGTCGTTGAAGAACCGCGGGATCAGATCCGCTGCGGTCGTCACGTGGACCTCCGTCTCCGGAACCTGCTCTTGGTACATCTCGAACGTCCGTGAAAGGTCGCGCTGTGGAATCCCAAAAGCGTCCGCAATCTCTTGGGTCGTCCGTGCGACGTTGTGCTCCCGGCACGCCTGGAAGATGCAGTTCGCCTTGATGCCGTTTCGGACCGCTCCACGGGTCAGCACGGCCGAATTAAATGCCCGGTACTTGATCTTCGCATCGTACATTACGTTGTCCTGTAATTTCAGGATATCCTTGCCTATTCGGTCCATCTCGGCATAGGCGTGGAAGAGCGCTCGGTCTTTGTGGTTCATAGACGCGTGCATATTGATACGGGCCGAGCGCTTGAGCTCATAGCTGGCGTTTCGTCCGACAGTCATGAAGGTCGTCTGACCCCAGGCTGCCGAGAAGTGATCGAGGTTCACAGGGGCGCCCACACGCGAGGGGTCCGGCCCGGCATCAGCCCCAGACCGCCACTCGGCCTCCTCGCATATGAAGACGTCATCGATCCGTCCACAGCTCGTACAGGTCGGAAGGTCAACATCCAGCCCGTCAAAGATTTTGAAACCTCCGCACTCGCAAAAGTACTCGGCGTTCGATGTTGGGGGCGGCGCCTCCTGCCCGCCCGCCCGGAGAACATCAAAATCGGCCCAGGCGCGATCGAGACAGGAATCCATTGGAAACTTTTAGGGTCTGCGCCTCCCTGGCTTGGAAAAAACACGAATTCTTAGTAATGGCTGCCCCCGTCGTCGATCACGCCAAGCGTGCCGTTATTCAGGAGATTACTTCCAAGTCGCCCTTCAATGTCTTTAACATCGTGGCCATTGTGGCCATTTTGGTGATTGGCTATTTCCTGTACAAGAAGTTTAACGAGAAGTTCCAGAAGGGGTCGATCAAGATTCCGGACATCATGCCTCTGATGCCCACGACACGGAGCGCCGCACCGGTCGTGGTCGAGACGACCCCGGACGAGCCGGAGGTGATCCCGGAGCCGGGGACGAAGGAGGAGTAAACAGACCGAGGCCGTAGGCCTCGTGATCACAACTGCTCCGCAGTTGGCCTTTAGTCCCAAATCCCATCCACAATGTACCACTCCATACACTTGTCCGAGTCCATGTAGACGTCCCGCTTCAGGAGCCGCTCGAGCTCGTCCGTCGGAATCTCCGTTTCCCTTGTATAGATAGCCCGAAATTTGTTCATAAATTGCTCAAGGTTCTCCATCTGATCCTTGAAGTCCTCAAACTTTCCCCATGTTCCGTCCATATTCAGCTGATGTATCAGTATGTACGAATTCTTGGTCATATACCTCCTGGACCCGCCCATCAGGATGAAGGTCGCGGCCGACGCACAGACCCCGTCGGCAATTGTGCAGACCCGCACGCGCTTCCGCAGACTCTTGATGCAGTCCATGGCACTCAGACCCGCGTGGAGGTCCCCGCCGTCGCTCCGGATGAAGATGCGAATCTCTGGACGCTCATCAATCCCAAGATCCAGATACTTGTGGAGGAGCTCGAGCGCAAGCTTTTTTAGTTTTAAATTCAGTTCGAGGACTGTCGTCTCACAGACCTCGCAGTGAAAGTAGACATCGGACCCCTGGACGTGGACATACTCATCCTCGTGGACCCTGTTGCACTCGGTCGTCATTTTGTTTCAAAATACACGAAGATTCCCTCTAAGTACGATGGTTGTGAAAATTCGTGTTCTCCTCAAGTCAGGCCCGAGCCAGGCTCGAGTCTTCAAATGGCCCGGCGCGCAATGACCTCCGAGGCTGCATCGACCGTGAAGCGCACTGGGCACGAGCGAGAGGCTATTTTCGCCGATCTCGTTGAGGGCGAGGTCATCAAGGGAACGGGCAAGGCGGACATCCGGCGCGGGAATGTGACTTGGTCGGTCAAGGGGGGAACATGGTCCCAGATATTCCTGTACCGCGGCACGAAGACGGCCGAGCTTGGTCCTGAATTCCGCGAGTGCATCGATGTTTTTCCGGATGACCGAGACGATTATCTGGATGACAAAGAGACTTACAAGGCTGCTCTTCGGAAGAAGATGCGCGTCATCGCTGGTCTTCTGAGCGATGACGATAATCTCGAAAGTTTTCTGTATCGGGCGATGTTCGCAAACTCGGTAGATTATTTGGCGATTGAAAAGGGCGATCGATTCCTCGAGTTCGATGCGGATGATGTGGTCGCGGCTCTCGTGGAAGGTCTGACTATCGGCAATTCTCGCGGTGAACAGAAGGTCACCTTTCACCTCGACGGAATTCGGGCTCAGCTGGGCGAGATTGAGGTCCGGACGGACTCGAACCAGCATTACCGCGAGCTCAAGTGCCGTTTCAATCTTCCGAGACTCCGAAAGTTTCTAGAGTCGCGGTGCGCAGTAAATGAATATTTCGTGTGAATCCTTGAGGTTGTCGCCGGTACCCTCCTCGCGGTTCTTGCCGATCCGCGTCTCGCCCTGGGCCATCGTGTACTGCCAGGTCGGAAAGCTCTGCTCAAACTCGGAGTACCACTCACGAATAGTCGAACAGTCATTGTATGTAATGAGAAACCCGCCTTTGTGTGCCTTGATCAAGTCTCTTAGTTTTGTGTGATCGAACCCCTTGTGATGAATAGGAAAGTTGCAGTTAGGATATAGACCCTTGAACATCTTTGAGTCACCATCTAGATAGTACGGCGGATCGCAGAAGAAGAATTCATTCGGATGATTTTTGAAGGCCCTCTCAAAGTCGCCCACAGAAACATCCACCTTTCCAGGAGAAATCGAAAAGTTCTTCACCTTGTCCAAAATAGAATCATACTTTTTGGTAGTCAATTGAACACTCGATGGCCATCCCAAAAACATAGGGCCGTACGACATGTTGTGATTGAAATAATACACGGCCGTGAGTTCATCCGGATCTGTAATCTTTGGACCAGTTCCCTTCCAATGATCCTGGAGCCTCAGTCGCATCGCCGTGAAGTCATCCTTGGTCGGCCTGAACGTCCTGAGAATATCGTAGAGTGCCTGAGGGCGTTCAATCTGCATTTTCCAGTATCCCACGAGAAGATCAAAGATGTCGTATCCTATGATGTGCATCCCGAGGTTCTTTGCCAGAGCCAATTCGACACTCCCTCCGCCAAAGAACGGCGACACGATCGTCTTTGTGTCCGGTGGTATCTTCTCGAGAACGAGGCCGACTGCCGCGCTCTTGCCACCGGCATAACGCAGGGGACTTGTGACGACGCGCTTGTATTTTCCGGTCGTGGAGTTTCGAATAGAGTTGAGGTAAGCCTCCATATAGTAATAGCTTCATTATTCTTTACCTGAAAGAACCTTTTTGAGCATCACGACCATCTTGGGTTTTATCTTGCGCAAAGGGCTCACGTGGTTCAGGACGTCAATGTCGGCCGGTTGCAGGTTGTAGTCTCGCAGGACGTCGGCGTTCCCGGCCTCTGCATAGTCTCGCAGGGTCAACAGGACGTCCATGTGGATCTCCTGTCCGGGACGTCGGTTCGCCATCGTCTTGATCCGCTTCTGGCGCATGCACATGTTTTGGTGCTTGGTCCAACTCGAACCGGCTCTCAGGTTCGGTCCGAGCCCATGACGGATCGCCACGGACGGAAGGATACATCCGAAGAAGTTGAAGTAATTCATGAGTTCCCAATTTCCATCATAAATTGCATCCTCGAAAATTCCTGAAGTGCTAATGTCCAGGGCCACACTGGCCAGAAAGTCCACACTGGCTCCCCTGGTGTCTGGGTAATTTTCATGTAAAATTGAAGAAATGTTCCCAGGCTCGGACAGAGGGTGACCTATGAAGTGGGTCGGGTTGACCCCCTGGGACGTCCGAGAGACCAAGGAGACGATAAAGTCCCGGGGTCCCTGGAAGTCATCCATGTGATCAGACCGAAATGTAAGGCTCCGTATAGCCCGCCGCAAGTCCCCATTACACTCGATGACGGCCTGGTCCTTGATACCCGGTGCGACCTTCTTGATGTCCTCGAACGTCGGGATCGGAAACTCATAGGTCGCAATTTCAAAATCAAATTTGACAGGAATCTGGGAGATGACCACAAAGAGTCCGTTGGTCGGCGGCCCCTTGATTTCACGGAGTCCGACCAGGTCCTGAACACACTCATACTCATCGACTATGACAGGCGTATCGGTCCCACGGACTTTATCCAGGAAGTTGATGGTGTCCTGCTTGCTCTTCAGGATGTCCGCGGTCAACTCGATGTGAGGCCGCAGCGCGTCCCGGACGGCCCAGGACTTGCCGATCCCAGAACGACCCAGGACGCACACAGCCGGTCCTAGGCTCGTAAACTCATACTCAGTTTTTTGCTTGCTTCTGGCAAGAAAGCGGTCCATGAATTCTGATGATGAATTGGATGAATCTCTTTCTAAACAGGTTATGAATTTAGCCCTGGAAAATACAGGACTCCTGTATGTTCTCAAAGGATATATTGTTTTTAACGTCGCGATATTGATTTTGCTAGTTTACATTTCTGTGCGAATTTCTCTCAAGTAATTGTAAATGGCCCCGGTCCAGCTGCGCCGGTCAGATAAGGGGACCTCCGGTCCCGTCGTTTTGCGCAAAGCGCAAAACTCAGTCCATAAATTCATGGCCGTGTTTCCAGACGGCCAGATTGTCAGGTTCGGTCGCAAGGGCTACTCGGACTACACGAAGCACAAGGATAAGTCGCGTATGGAAAGGTACCTGACCCGGCACCGCGCGAGGGAAAACTGGGGGCGCTCAGGGGCCAAGACGGCCGGCTTCTGGTCTCGGTGGCTCCTCTGGTCCGAGCCTGACTTTACCAAGGCTCTAAGGCGGACAGAAAGGGCGCTCGGTAAAAAAATAACATACAAATAAGATGGAGTCTCTAGTGAATAGTGATGCCGCAAGAAAACTCATAAGCATGACACCACAGGGCGCACTCGTTTCAAAGGTTGCTGATGGAGCAAAATACGGATCGTACGTCATGATTACGTGCTGCTTCATCTCTTTCATTATTTGGCTGGGAACCCTGGCCAGTTCATTCACGACGAAAGATCCCAATAAGAAAAAGAGTCTCAAGGGAACTTGGATTGCTTTTTGTGTACTTACAATTATATCTTTTGGTATCGCGTACTATCTTCATACCAAATCGACAATTTCAGGAGTCGCGAGCACATATCACGGCGCGAATGCATACAAAAAGTTCATGAAAAGTCCTGGAGCTTGGCGGTAGATTCAAGCAAAGGTTCTAGAATGAGCAGCATTTATTCCACGGGTGACGTGAGCCTTCATGGCATTCGCGAGCGCACGGCTCTGTGGGGTGTTTCCCAGGTGCTTGTTGACAAGGGCCGACACGCCAGAGTTGACCCGCCTCTTGGCCGCGTTCGCAAGTTCGCGCGCCTTCTGTGCCGCAAAGGCCTTGGCCGCATTTTGATGCTGGGCCGCAAAGCTCTTGGCCGCATTCATGGCGCGTTTCTTGAACTCAGGAGTAAACACAGCAGCCATTGTATTATAGACAAACAAAAAAAAAACCTTGCCAGGTAATAATGGGCATCAAGGAAGCAGCACTTCCCTTGGTCCTCTTTGTCGTGGCCATCTGTGGCATTGCCCAGTCGGCCATCACGGTCAATGCATACCTGACGTCAGGAAAGCCCAAGGATTCGAGCTATAATTTTTCGATGATGATTTTGGTCGTGTCAATCTGCCTGCTTTTCGGAAGTGGCTACTTTGCCTACAAGAAGTTCAGCGGTACAGGCGGGGCCGCGGACGGTGAGGCCGGAGAATCATCTGATGAAGTTGCGCAGATGGCCGAAAAGCTCGCAGGTCTCAACCTCCCGACACTGAATGCGGTCAAGGCCGCCCTGCCAAACGTCAAGGCCCTCCCGAACATCGCGACGGCCCGTGCATCCCAGGCCAGCTTCAACTCGGCCGTCAAGAATGTTGTCGGCAAACTCGAGGAGCTCCAGACCTCAATCGACGGACGGGTCGCTGACAAGCTCAAGGCACTCCAGGCAGTCCAGACCGCGACCGCGACAGCCCAGGCGGCCCTGGAGACTAGTGCTGCGTAGAGGCCTGCGAGCTGACAGTCGCACTCAATGAACGAAACGCATCGGGCGTTCGCGTCCCATCAAAATTCATCGCGTTCGCCGCAGCGATTCCAATGGAACCCGCCTCGGCAAATGCGTCCTGGTTCGCCCCAAGATAGATCACCTTCCAGCCATCCTTCTGCTTCTGCTCCATGAGGTCCTTGATGTGCGCCTTGGTGTAGTTCCTCGAAGAGTTCTCCTCGCCGTCCGTCAGGATAATCAGGGTCGGTGCTGGGTGCGAGACCCCCTTGAGCGTCTCTCCGATGGCATCCAGGAGAGCTGTAGAACCACGAGGGACAAAGGTCTCACGCGTCAGGGGCCGGACATCCTTGAGCTTCACATCCTCATAGGTCTTGGCAATTTCATGATCAAATTGAACAAGGGTCAAGGTATCCTCAGGCCTCTGAGCCTTTTGATCCTCGACAAAGGCGTTGAAGCCCCCGATCGTGTCATCCCAGCAGGACCCCATAGATCCAGAGCGGTCCAGAAGAAAGATGAGTGCCATTTGATGTAGCAACGCCCAGGGACTTTAAGTCAAAAATCGTGTCCCACCCTAGCCAGTCTGCCGGGGGACCCTCAATTTCAGATCAAAAATGCTCAAGTTTGCGTGCATCCCCGTGAAATTTGCTCCAAAGCGCAAGATGATCGACTTTGCCCTTCCCAAGTGGCGACAGAAGTTGGTCGAATTCGAATCGAACCAGGATGTCCAGAGCTGGGTCAACAACCTGTACCAGGACAAGGTCTTCCCGTCCCAGAAGGACTTTAACAGGGCCTATGACGAGGACGTTGCCGGGGTCAACTGGAACCACAAGCCGATGGTCCTGACCCCCGAGGATGTTGGCAATTTTGAAACAGAATTGAAGGAGGGAGCGTTCGGAGACCCGGGGACGGCCGAGTTTACAAAGGCCCAGAAGTTAGTCAAGCGTATGAGGGATGTGCAGGGGGTCGAGAAAATAGTGTTTGTGTATTAATAATATGAAGACGTTGCCTATCATTCTAGTCCTCGTGGTTGTCGTCTTTGTCGTCTTCTTTAGCGGCCGCGGTGGAGACGGGGGCGTAAAGGTCCGGGGCTCTTGTCCGCCGGGCTACTATTCCAGGCCGGGGTCTACTTGGGGCGGGTGGACCTTTGACTGCCTGCCGATCGGCACGGATGCCATGGAGCCCGGTCTTCCAGCAGACTCCACAACGCGCTTTGGTACCATGTACGTCCCGATCGTCGCCGGAACGCGCCTGAACGGCGTGGGGTCCAAGGCTGAGCGCGCCTCCATCCGCGAGTTCCCCGTTCAGAAAGACCTGACTCTTTTTCCTGGCTATTAGTAAATGAATAAGAAGGTTCTTTTGCTCATTCTGGCCCTCGTGGTTTTGTACTTCTTGATGTGCCGCTCGTCTTCGGGCTACGGGGAGAAGAGCCTGCACAACCAGTTCATTTCTCTGTGCCCTCCGGGACAGATGCCCGCGTCCTACACGACCGCCGGCGGCGACTGCGTTCCGTACTACTTTTAGAAAGGACGCAACCAAAATACCTTTTCCATAGGTTTCACGAAGGGTCGATAGGCCTCGACCCACTCATGCTTGTACTTGGCCCAGAGCTCTCTACTTCCGAGCTCTGGACTCTGTTCGCGCCATTTGGCCCAAAGACCTGCCTGGACCTCAGGCCAGGTCATATTTTAGATAAGAATTAAATGTTTAAGACAAGTACCACTTGATGGTCGGTCCAGGGAAACTCACAGAGTTTCCCCCCCCGGACGAGTCGTTTTACTCCCTCGATTTGTCTGTACTCCAGCACACGTATAATGAGTGGACCGAGACTCTCCCCAGCGTCCGGCCGTTTTACGCAGTCAAATGCAATCCGCACCCTCGGATCATTGAAGAGTTGGCCCGTCTCGGGTCCAGCTTTGACTGCGCAAGCCCGGCCGAAATCCAGTTGGTTCTGGACGCCGGGGTCGAGTCAGACCGAATTCTTTATGCAAACCCGTGCAAACGTGTACAAGACATTGCGTTCGCGAAAGATAGGAAAATAGTGCGGACCACGTTTGACAGCGTGAGCGAGCTCAAAAAAATTGCGCGGGTGTTCGAGACCAGTGGGAACCACTGGGATCCCCGCCCGGAGTTGCTTTTGAGGATCAGGGCCGATGACCCATCGGCCCGGTGTAATCTCGGTGTAAAATACGGAGCCGAGGAACCAGATTGGGAAATCCTGCTCTTTACGGCCAAGATGCTCGGTCTCGACGTGATTGGAGTTTCCTTCCACGTCGGATCGTTTGCGTCCAGTTCGAACGTTTTCGGGGAGGCGGTCAAGACTGCGACCCGGGCGATCGACCTGGCCAAAGAGTACGGATATGACCCCCGCATTATTGATATCGGTGGAGGCTTCAGCCACACCCACGGGTTGCCAAAGACCATCAGTGCCCCACAAGGTATGACAATCATAGCAGAGCCCGGGCGGTACTTTGTCGAACAAGTGATGACTCTGTACACGCCCATCATCGGCACAAAGGGCTCGAGCATCACAATCAGCGAAAGCCTCTACGGCGCGTTCAACTGCATAATGTTCGATCACGCCGCGCCCGAGGTCCGGGAAGTCATGGGGCGAACCGGAGAGATGGTCCCAAAGACCATATTCGGCTCGACCTGTGATGGGGGCGATGTAATTTACAAGGAATATTACCTCCCGGACGACACCCAAGAGGGGGACTGGATCGTCTGGGAAAACATGGGCGCCTACACGCTCGCGGCCACGACCAACTTCAACGGCCTCGGATTCAATACGCGGGAGGTTATTTTCTAATCAAATAGTAATGAGTCCGACCATCACGACAGGTCCGCGGAAGTCGGTCCTCAAGGGCAAGCGCGGCAAAATGTACAACCTGGTCAAGAACAATATTGGGGCCGCCTGGTTCTGGAATATGATTCGGAACAAGCGCCGGGGCAATAACTATGCGCTCCACAACAATTCTGGGAAGCTCGCCGGGTTTGCCGTCATGGGCAAGAACCTTCCGCATCTCGGCGGATCGACCTACCTCTTCCTGATCGGCGCGAGGCCCGGACACGGCTACGGGTCCCAGCTTCTGGCTCGGGTCATTCAAGACGCCAAGGCCCGAGGTCTCCACTACATCTTCCTGGAGCCTACGGAGGAGCGCGTCAAGGTCTGGTACCGACGCTTCGGATTCCAGAACGTCTCGAACGACCTGATGGCCCTCAATTTAAATAGTAAATAAGAATATATGGACCTGAATGGTATTCGAGGAATCATCAAGCAGGTCAGGCCCAGTTGGCCTCTCCCTGTCAAGTACATCGGGGGCGGTGCGAACGGGCGCGTGTTCGAGACGAACAATGGCCGGTTCATGAAGTTCGTGATGAATAACGCGCCCCAGGAGTGGAAGGCCCTCAAGAAACTTCAGGGAAACTTTCGGTTTCCGAGATTCAAGAGCGGAAATCACATCACCATGACAGTCGCTAAAGAAAGTACTCGGGAACGTTTTGCGAAAATGTTTGGAGTAAACAGCGTCGGGAAAGCGATGACTATTTTCATCATGGGCAAGGTGGGCGGGGGGCACGCGATGACACTCCATGACTATCTGAAAAAGTTTCCAGATGCAAATAGGACCAAGATACAGAACCGTGTCACGAGCCTTATCGATTATATGCACCTGCAAGGAGTTTCGCACGGGAACCTACACTCTGGGAACATCCTGGTCACGGCGGACTCGATGGGCCGACTGACGGGGATGTGGGTCATTGACTTCGGGCGGTCCAGGAACTTACCACTCGGAAAGACTGAACAGAACGTGTTTAGTAGACTTATGTTGCATGAAAAATTCAAAACTTACGGCATGAGTGGTAAAACTCATGGACCCGTCGAGGTTCGCAACGGATCTCGCATGAATCGTCACATGGCCACGGTTCACTACAATAGACCCTATCCGCGGAATAGGGCGACCGCGATCGCAAAGAGGCGCATGGAAATTCATACGGAAATGAAAAACTACAAGTCTCCGAAAAGGCCGACGAGCGCCCCTCGCGCCCAGAGCGCCCGGAGAGCCTCCCTTCCAAAGTCTCCTCGGCGTCCGCGTTTTAGCCCGAGTCCAAGGCGTAAAACAAAGAGCCTCAGTCCGAGGCGTCCTTCATAAAGAACCGCTTCTTCAAGTCGCCAATCTTAATTTTCTTGTACTCCTCGTACTTCATAAGAACCGCAAGGTTCGCACGTGCCTCTGGCGAATACTGCGCGTCCTGAGCAGTATTCGCGATGACGTACTCGAGCGTCCGATCGTTAAAGGCGAACCCGTTATTCGCGAGGGCCTCAAAGAGATCGTCCATTTATAATTAAAATATAACAAAACTTTATATGGATCCTGCAACGAAGAGAACTTTAATGTTCCTCATAGGGTGCATGGGGACTCGGCTCGCTCTGGTCTACCTGGCCTACGCGTACCCAGAATTACTGAGGCCCTTGTCATTCATGGCCTTGGCAATCTCTCTGGGATTCATGTACATCTGGGCGAACGGCCTGAGGCAGAATCCAGCAGAGGCCGGGGGCGAGAAGGTCTGGTGGAACGACCTGCGCCCGGTCCATTCGATCCTGTGGGGGACATTTGCCTACATGGCCTATAACGGGTCCCGGGACGCTTGGAAGGTTCTGGCCCTGGACGTGACGATTGGATTCTCCGCGTGGGTCAATCACAGGATACTTTAAAATGTGTATATATTTCAATGAAGAATTGCTGCAAGTCTGGACCCAAGAACAAGCAGTGCGTCCGTCGGTCCAACAAGAAGGTGTTCAATTTGCCTCGTAAATTCAGCAAGCTCAATTGTCTTCTGAAAAAGATTGCGGGCTTCACTATGCGGGCGAGTTGTGCGCCTTATAGGAACTGCCGAAAGTCTTAGCGAAACAACAATTCGTGAAGAGACTTGCGGTACAACTCGACCAGGTCGTCGTGGGCTCCTGGGATGCCCTTGTACCTATAAGAAGGGTCCAGGTTCTCAAGGATGACCCGGTCCTGCTCGACGATCGCCTTTCCCATAATGATGAAGAGCTCAGAGGGAACCCCAAAGTTCTGGGAAAACCCGACAAACATCTTCGTCTCTGAGTCTGAGATCGGACACAGGGTCACGTACGTCGTGAGGATCTTTCCCCCATGGATGATCACGTCGGACCATGTCGTGTAGGGCAAAATAAACTTGTGTAAATTCTTGGTCGTGTCGAGACCAAAGAGCTTGGTCGAGATCCCCTCCTTGTTCGGGACGTAATCAAAGGCTATCATATTTCCAAACTGAATGACGTTCGTGGGCCTCTCTGAATCGCTGCCGAAGCCAAGGGGGTTCGCGTGGACCCACGAGGCGTGGCAGGGGTCGATGCCATTCTCGATGATGAGCTGGGCGGACTGCTTGATGGTCGTCTCGAACCATGCAGTGTTGAAGCCGGGCTCAGTGACGTGAGGAACATCCGGAGGCTCGGAGCCTACGTGCCCTACCGGACGGACCCACAGAAGTCCATCCTTTTCCCATGTGTTGAATTCATTCATGAAATTCTCGGAAATTCCTGACCAAGGCTGGGTCACGGACGTCTCTGTGTACTTCCAGCCGTGGTAGGGGCACTCGATGCATCCATCGCGAACCCGGCCGGTCGATAGGGACGCTCCGCGATGCCGGCACACATCGGACTGAATGCGGGGCACGTAATTCTTGTCCCTCCAGACAACATAATTCTTGTTGCGGAGACTGACGCGTCTGGGATGTTGGCCGAGGGTCGTCGTACGGGTCACAGCGATCCAACCCTCCATACTTACTAAGCGAGACTATTCTTTAGACGAATACAGGGCGCCCGGCCATCATGAACCCTTCATCCTCGTAGGATATACACTGACCCTCGGTCTCTTTCCCTTTGAAGAACGCGTGCCACCTAGACCTGGGTCCGTGAGACCATTCCTCGAACTCGGGATCGAACCTCATATCTGTCTTGATTTCCCACAAATAGTCGTTGTATCCCCAGACCTCCAAGTACAAGAGGGTCCTGGTTTGTGTGAAATACCTGAAAACTACCTGCCTTGGCCGAAACGGCGGTGGGGTCAAGGGAGGCAGAGGTCTCGGCTTGAAACCGAGTGCCCTCCTCGAGTCTATGTCACAAAAGGACGCGATATGCTCGAGGAGGTCAAAGGGAAGTTCTGACCATATGGATGGGTCCATTTTACATGCTAAATTAGGGAGCGAAGCCTTTAGTTGATGTAGATGCCCTCACACTGCTTCTTCCAGTACGCCACGGACTCCTCGAGAGTCCTGATGCGAGCCAGGAGCTCAGCCTCGATATTCTCGCGGTGAACGAGGCGATTCTTGAGGCGTTCGACCTCGTTCTCGTACTGCTTGGACTTGACACGGACATCCTTGACATCCTGGGACGTCTCCCATGCGAGATGCATCTTGGATTTCTTGTGCTGTGCGAGCATCTGTGCGCTTTTATAAGTAAAATCGGGACGACAGGGACACTTGAAGGTGCTGGAAAGTTCCATTATTTACACAACGATACTAAGCTTTAATATCTAACCGAGCAGTTCCAGGGGCGGTCTGGAACTGGCGGGTGAGGCTTGGGCTCGGGCGGCTGGACCGAGACGATCTCGAGCTGGCCCGAGAGGTCCGGGCGCTTCTCGTGGATGCACATAAAGAGCTTGCAGGCATACTCGTACGTTGACGCATGCCACGGAGCGAAGGCCTTGTCGGTCTTGTGGACGATGTTGTAGAAGGTGGCCATGGTCTTTTTGGGGTGTCTAACTAGGGGACAAGGGGACACTGGCAGGCACAGAACACGAATTTTACACGAACAAGCACCGCCCCTTGAGATCATACATCTTTTTCAACTCTTCATAATCCGATTCAAGACATATCTTACATAGTGATCTATATCCTCTGAAATATATAGGTGAATATTGAGAACGTTTGCAAATTACACAAGGAGTTTCTTGTTTCCAGTCTCTGGTTCGAGACTCGGCGTAAGGTTTCATTCGCGGGACATTATCTATCCACTCTTCTTTCATGGCTTTGCATCCAAGACATTCGCGCATAGAACTTCTTCTGACACATGTAAATAAATACATATCACCGAGACCATGTACAGGTGGCTCGAACAACTCACGCGCTTCGAATTCAAACCAAGGTTCTGGGCGTGGTGTAGTGGTTGCATGCGTATTCTTAATTTCAAAAATCAGACGAGGTTTTCCTGAATTTATGACGGCAACATCTGCTACGTATTTTCCCCGAGGATCCCGGTATTCAATAACTACCTCGTCGCCATCTTGGTGTATAACGTCCGTATCATCGTGTCCAGAACCTCTACAACGATCATCACGACAACTCCATGATATAGATATTTTTGATTTATGTTTCAAAATTTCAGCCATTCTAAACTTGGCATCTTTGTGTATCTGACTCTCATTCGGATGCTCGTAATAGGCACACTCGCGTTTCGAATAGTGAGCAAAATGTGCCCTCCTAACTTCACCCTTTCGCAAAATAACACGCTGCTGACAATCTACACAGCTATATGTTCTATCCTTTGAAGCATTTACTGGACGACAATATTCACCGTTGGTGTCATCTATTGCACCAAGATCCATTACATTACATAGTCAGCTATTTCCTTAAGCACCGGCTCTTTGACCCACTGATATTCGATCGGGACTTTTGAGGGCCAGATGTAGCCGTAGGACGCGTAGGGCCCAACCTCGAACGAATAGAACGATGGGTCTTTTCGGTTCAAAGAGGCCTGGTGCGACTTGATGAGGGGCTCCCATCCCCACCATGGAGGAAACCGCGGTGTTCGACAGTGCGGCAATTTCTGCATGGTGTTTTTGTAGCCTCGTGCGATCCATTCATCGATCATGACATTCGTGTACATCGCGAGCGCGCATGTGTGCCCTTCCCATGCCTTGGAGGCCGGGTGGTTTTTCCAGCCCTTGGTGATGCCACGGAGGGCCCGCCAGATCTGCCAAGCCTCGACGCGTTGCTTGCCGAGTCGGCGATAGTCAAGCGACTTGGCGCACTCGACGAGGTTGCTTGAGGTCACGAAGGTGTTGACCATTTGTTCCAAGTGCGAAGCAGTTGTCCAAGTGCGTAGCACTTGTCCCTGACGCGGACAGGACACGAAATTTATTCACTCGTTCTAAATAAGATGGTCGAAGTACAATGTAAACATTGTGGGGTCAGGAGCCATGTAATGACTTCCGGTAAATATAATTGTTTTAGTTGTAAAATTGAAAACTATTTTCATACACTAAAACCGGATCTCTTTTGGACTTTTTGCAAACAGTGCAAAGCCTGGATCGGACACGAAAAGTACTTGACGTCTATAGAATGTCTTAAATGTGGGGAGGTTCTTATTACATTCAAATAATTTTTACACTTCATCATCTAGATGTAGAAAGTCTCGAACATACTTGGGGGCGCCGTCGCAGCACTGGTCGATGATCCACCCCTTCACCTCCTGACGGTCGACATGGTACTTGGCGAGGACATCAAAGACCGCCTCGTTCCAGTGGTT
>Ga0114973_10000367_pt1 | contig 33706 bp, 29 predicted proteins | sample M_140807_MF_Meta_FD_87025 | JGI IMG/M metagenome (GOLD analysis project Ga0114973, IMG submission 87025) | Freshwater microbial communities from Lake Montjoie, Canada to study carbon cycling - M_140807_MF_MetaG | ecosystem: Environmental > Aquatic > Freshwater > Lake | place: Lake Montjoie... | reverse complement strand
TTGTCTTGCGCCATGGTGGCCCAGCGGTTGTCCATCTGCCAACTCTGTGCAGCGCCGCCCGAGATTGCTTCATACACCTTTTCGACATCAAGCTCAGCCGATTGCGCAAAACGTAAAGCCTCGGACAGCGACTGGATTACGCCGGCAAAGGCGATTTGGTTACACATCTTGGTTATCTGGCCCGTGCCGGGCCCGCCGACATGGACAATGCGCTTAGAATAAGCCGCGATGATTGCGCGGGCCGCATCGACAGATGCTTCGGTGCCGCCGCACATAATGGACAGCGTGCCGTTTTCTGCGCCGGCTTGTCCGCCAGTTACAGGCGCGTCGACAATGAGAAGTCCGCGCGACTTGGCCTCGACACCAAGTTGCCGGGCAATGCGCGCGGAAACCGTTGTGTGATCGATATACAGGCTGCCCTTGCCCATGGCTGCAAACGCACCGTTTCGTCCAAGTGTCACGCCAGCCAGGTCATCGTCGGTACCAACGCAACTGATGACGACCTCTGCGTCCTTGGCGGCGTCCGCTGGCGAAGCGGCCAAGCTGCCGCCATGTTCAGTCACCCAGTTTTCAGCCTTGGCACGTGAACGGTTGTACACCGTCAGGTCATGTCCCGCCCGTATGAGGTGTCGAGCCATAGGGGCGCCCATGACGCCCAATCCGATAAAAGCTATTCTAGTCATGCCCCAGCCTTAATGTTTGTTTTCACTTAATGCCAGATGCGTTAGGGCCCTTTTATATGTCTGACCTATTGACCCTGGACCATGTCCGCGCCGCCCACGCCCGTATTCGCGATTCCATCGTGGAGACGCCAACGCTGCACAGCCAGACTTTGTCAAAGCTGACAGGTGCGAATATATATCTGAAATTTGAAAACCTCCAGTTTACAGCGGCTTATAAAGAGCGGGGCGCGCTGAATGCGATACTGTTGCTATCGGAAGAACAACGCAGCAAGGGGGTCATCGCTGCATCGGCTGGCAATCATGCCCAGGGACTGAGCTATCATGGCACCCGCCTTGGGATTCCCGTCACTATCGTCATGCCGGTGCCGACACCTACCGTGAAGGTGATGCAGACCGAAAGCGTGGGCGGTAAGGTGGTCCTGTTTGGTGAGACCTTTGATGATGCGTATAAATATGCGCGGCAGCTTGAGGCAGAGCAGGGTCTGACATTTGTCCATCCCTTTGATGACCCCAACGTTGCCGCTGGGCAGGGGACGGTCGCGCTGGAAATGCTTGAAAGCATCCCATCGCTGGACATGCTTGTGGTACCAATCGGGGGAGGTGGCTTGCTGTCTGGAATGGGGACTGCCGCGCGCGCCTTGAAGCCCGACATCGGCCTAATCGGCGTGCAGGCCGAACTTTACCCGTCAATGTACGCGCTGCTTAAAAATCTTCAGATGCCGTGTGAGGGCGACACCTTGGCGGAGGGCATTGCGGTTAAAATTCCCGGTGCCTTCACCAGCGAAGTCATCCGCGAACTGGTGGACGAAATTGTTTTGGTTAGCGAGGCGGAACTAGAAACCGCAGTCAGCCTCTTGTTGCAGATTGAAAAGACTGTGGTCGAAGGCGCAGGTGCAGCTGGCCTAGCGGCGGTGATGGCCAATCCGGAGATGTTTGCTGGCAAGAATGTTGGTATCGTTCTGTGCGGCGGTAATATCGATACGCGGCTGCTCGCCAATGTCCTTTTGCGTGATCTCGCGCGGTCTGGCCGCCTAGCGCGTTTGCGCCTAACATTGCAGGATCGGCCCGGCGCGTTGTTTAAGGTTATGCGCCTTTTCAACGAGCATAATATCAATATCATCGAAATCTACCACCAGCGTATCTTTACAACCCTGCCTGCCAAGGGACTGATCACCGATATTGAATGCGAAGCCCGCGACGCCCAGCAGTTGCAGGGGCTTGTCGATGGCTTGAATGTCGCGGGATACAAAGTCGAGCGGGTCGAGCTTAACAAATAAACAGGTATCGCAAAAAAGATGGTAAATTTGCTTTTCAGCGCTGTATGAGCTGTGCATAAAAGGTACAGAATTTCTCAACAACCACGGCAGGTAAGCGAAGAGAATATGAGTGCACCAGTTCGTTTTCCGCGATTTTTTATTACTAGTCCTGGTCCTTGTCCCTATTTGCCGGGCAAAACCGAACGTAAAGTCTTTACTGAACTCAATGGCAATCACGCCGATGAACTGAACGAGGCGCTTGGCCGCATTGGGTTTCGTCGAAGCCAGAATGTCGCCTATCGGCCAAGCTGTCTCGACTGCAAAGCATGCGTATCGGTGCGTGTTCGGACTGACGAGTTCCGGCCGAACGCAACGCAACGCCGTATTTTGCGCCGCAATGCGGATCTGGTGGTCAGCGAGTGCCGCCCATGGTCAACTACCGAGCAATATGACCTGCTGCGCCATTATCTTTCGTTGCGCCATCCCGATGGCGGTATGGCGAATATGGACGACATGGACTATGCTGACATGGTTGAACATTCTCCCGTTCGCAGCCATGTGATCGAATATCGCACACCGACACGGTTCGGTCGACCTGGCGAATTGGTCGGCGCTTGCCTGACCGATCAGCAGAGCGATGGCGTGTCGATGATTTACAGTTTTTATAATCCGGATATCGAGGGCCGCACCGGCCTTGGTAACTTCATCATCATGGACCATATCATGCGCGCACGGGCCGCAGGGCTTCCATATGTCTATCTGGGTTATTGGGTGAACGGCGCAGCGCGGATGCAGTATAAGACGCGTTACAGGCCATTGGAGCGCCGTGGTCCCGATGGATGGGAATATTTTGATCCCGACGCTGAGGCGCAGGCTCTGTAATTTACAGACAGGCGCTTGTGCTAAATTTGACGCAAGCGATTAGATCCTGGCAGCGATGATCCCAGCCAGCAGTTCAACGCCCTTGGCGTCCTCGGCATCGAAACGATTTAGTGAGGGGCTATCGAGGTCGATGACAGCAATAACCTGACCAGCACGCTTCACCGCCACGACCAGTTCCGATGCGCTGTTGGCATCACAGGCGATGTGACCGGGGAACGCATGGACGTCTTCGACCAACTGCGTCTCGCCCGTTTGTGCAGCGGTCCCGCAGACGCCCTTACCAAAAGGGATGCGGATACAGGCCGCCTTGCCCTGAAATGGCCCGAGGACAAGTTCGCCATCGACCACACGGTAGAACCCTGTCCAGTTTACGTCCGGCAGATATTCCCAAAGCAACGCTGCGACATTTGCCATATTGGCGACTGCGTCCGTCTCTCCGCTGGTCAGCGCGTCAGCCGCGCGGGCCAATTCAGCATAAAATTCGGATTTCGGCGCAGCGGCTTTAATTTTAAATGTGTACATGGATTTGCCTTATCAATCGAAGCTTACCTTGCCACGGTTTTTCTTGATCGTGGCTCGGTCCTTTTTCGCGTCCACGCGCCGCGCCTTGACCGCTTTGCTTGGCTTTGTGGCCACGCGGTGGGGTTGGCGGACATGCGCGCGGTCTATCAGTTCGATCACGCGCGCGCGCGCGTCTCGCCGATTGGCCTCGCGCGTGCGGTGGCTGCGCGCTGTGACGATTAGCTCGCCCGAAATCGTCATTTTGCTCCCCGCGAGGATTTTTAACTGACGAAAGGCATAAGGTTGCAGGCCAAGCGCATATACGTCCACGCGCAACTGGCAAGCGGTAGCGACCTTGTTGACATTCTGCCCACCCGGCCCGGTTGAGGCCAAGAAAGTTTCTTCAAGCAAATCTTCGGGAAGGTCAAAGGTCATAGCGACGCCTGTAACAGCCATCGTTGGATTTTGCCAATATCACGCAGACAGCCTTACACTGTCAACTTGAGACCAGAAGGTTGCCACCGGTGAGATCTGGTTGGTTTGTAAAGGGCATCAAAAACAAGCTAGTCTTGGCATATTGTTACCGCGGGTCCACCAAAATTATTTCAGCGTCTTCAACTGCGGTTATACGTTACATGCCTTCACTGATCGCCACGTCATCGCGGGCAATAGAGCAACCGCTCGTCGCCTGACGCAGTTGCGTTGAAATAGTCTAAAGGCATGATGGGCGCGGTCGGAAATGGCAGCGCCCATTTTTATCTGCTACTTACCGCCGCGGGGGCAGGCCAGCGAAGGTGATTGTGCTTTCGGCGCCTTTTGCGTTGACGGAGCTTACGCCGACAAAATGGTCATCGACGATTAGGCCGTCCAGGACCGTTTCTGTCCCATAGACGTCGCGGACAAACGTCCAATCCTGTGCATCTGCGGGGCGTTGATACACGCGATAGCGTTGTGCGCCGGGTGCGGCGTCCCATTTTACCGTAGTGTCTGAGGTTACCGCGCCACCCAAGGTTGCAGACGTTGGCGCTGGCGGGGCTTCTGCCAATGCCGTTGCGGTCAGCACATTCAATGCTGTGACCTTCGCCAAATAGCCAAAATCCATTTTGTCGACTGTGTCGCCGTATTCGATACCGTTTTCAGTACGCAGGTCCTGATGCTGCTGGTTGTAATTTTCGACACCAACTGTGTAGCGAATTGCAGGAAATCCAAGCTCAAGCGAAGGCAAATGGTCCCCACCGCGCGCAAAACGGTCGGGACGGCGGACACCAAAGACATCGAGCGTGACGTCTGGATAGGCCGTGGCTGCGACCTTGTCGGCATAACGCATCAGTGCGCGGCTGGGGCCGTCATCCTCACCACCGCTGTTGCGACGCGCCATCTGGCCCGCCAGATCTTCCGATGCGCGGATGCCTTCACTGAACACGCGCACGACATTGTCGACCTTGCGCCCGTCGGTGCCAACGGTGCCGCCGACAATGTCGTTGTTCAACATGGCGCTGACTTTCCAACCGCGTTCTTTGGCGGTTTCGGCCAGCAGTCGTCCGCCCATCAGGCCCTGTTCTTCGCCGGATAGCAAGGCGAACACTATAGTCGCCTCGGTCTGCGGCTGCTGTGCCATGATCCGCGCCGCCTCGATCACCAATGCGCTGCCTGAACCATCGTCATTGGCCCCCGGCGCGTCCTTTGTAAAATCCATCACGTCCGAGACGCGGCTGTCGATATGTCCAGCAATGATGATGACATGGTCCCAGCCCATTTTGCCAGGCTTGATCGCAAGGACATCGACGATGTTAACGCCATTGGGAATGCGCGGGCCGGACATGTTGCGCTCTAACAATTCAGTCCTCAGACAGCCGTTGCAGGCTTTAGCGATTTTCTCGAACTCGCCTTGCGCCCATTTGCGAGCGCCGCCGATGCCGCGTTTCGGATCAGTCGCCGATGACAGCGTATGGCGCGTGCCAAAACTCACGAGTTTTTCAACGTCAGCCTTCAGGCGCTCTGGCTTCGGATTGCCCGGGGGGCTAATATGTGCGGTTGCGGGCGAAGCTAAACCAATAGCGATTATACCTGCCAGTAAGTGTAGTTTTTTCATTATCGTTCCCGTCCCATCCCGCGCTTTATTGGAGTATTCAGCTCTCAACAGCGAAGATCAATCCAGCATTTTTTTGCAACCGGTCAACAAGGCGCTCGCCCAAGGCAGCCCCCGGTGTTGTCACGCCGCCGGGACCATTATGTTCGCACAAAGCAATCGCGGTTTCGCTAATCATCTTGCTGGTTGAACCATAGCCGGGGTCACGGTCGCCCTTGACGCTGAACTGCGCCGTGCGGCCATCGGGATATTCCGCGATGAACAACACGTCATAATGGCCGGTTTCGCGTTCTTCTTTGGTCGGGCCTTCGCCGGGCTTCGGGTCATCCGCGCCGCCCATCATGGGGGTGGAGGCAACATGCTTGGCCATGGCCTCGCCCTGCTCGCCGGGGCCAGTCAGCACCATTTCGTCATAGACAAAGTCTGCGCCATAGGCCTGCCCCAGCAAATGGTTGGTGCGGTGGACATTTTTGGTGTTGATCGGGGCCATGACGAAACTGGTCGCCCAACTGCCCAAGCTTTCGTCATATTCTGGCTTGTTCCCCGCAGGCTGCGGCGGGCCGTCAAAATCGCCTGACAGGCTGAACGGATTCGTAAGATAGCCAACGACTGCTCGGTCTTTCGCCGCCGCCGCCATTGTTGCTTTGAGGCTGGCTGCTGTGCCGCCGGAAAAAGTCCCCTTCATGGCACGCACGCGGCCTTTTACGCGCGGGGCAGGTGCACCGAAGGTATCCACACAATGCTTTTGCAGCATCATCACGCCCAAATCGAAGGGGATGGAGTCAAAGCCAGCGGAAAACACGATCCGTGCGCCCGACGCCTTTGCCGCGGCGTCATGCTGGTCTATTTGCTGGCGCATCCAAGCCGGTTCGCCGCACAGATCGGTGTAATCGGTTCCATTGGCGACGCAGGCGGTGACAAGTTCATTGCCATATAGTTGATAGGGTCCAACCGTCGTCAAAACGACCTTGGCGCGCTTGGCCATCGCGTTGAGCGAAGTGGGGTCAGATGCATCGGCCACGATCAAATCTGTGTCTGCGGCGGCACCAATCAGGTCGCGCACTTCTTCCAGCTTGGAAAGGCTACGCCCCGCCATCGCCCATTTCAGGCCGTTCTTGTCCTTGAGATATTCAGCCACCAAACGCCCAGTATAGCCAGTGGCACCATAGACAATGATATCGAATTCGCGGCTTTCAGTTGGCATGTCTCTCTCCCAGAAAAATGATTTTGAAATCGATGCTCAAAAACGCGCGATGAGTCGACCAAAATCGCTTCGAGGCAGAACCAAATGCGGGGAACACGATCATAAACCGCGATGGTAGTGGCCTCGGTGCCATCCAGTTTGACTAGGTCCAGCCGAGTGGCAGCAGAACCCGATCCTGTAGGTAATGCGCAACGGGCTGATTCGAGCTATCAGGATGTTATTTGGTTTACAGCTTTGGCAAAGTTACGCCGCGCTGGCCCATATATTTGCCCGCACGGTCGGAGTAGCTGGTTTCGCAGGGCTGCTCGCCTTTTAGGAACAGGAACTGGCATGCGCCTTCATTGGCGTAGATTTTGGCGGGCAAAGGCGTGGTGTTGCTGAACTCCAGCGTCACATGGCCTTCCCAACCTGGTTCAAGCGGTGTCACATTGACGATGATGCCGCAGCGGGCATAGGTCGATTTGCCCAAGCAGATGACAAGCACATCACGCGGCACGCGGAAATATTCCACCGTGCGGGCAAGAGCAAAGCTGTTGGGCGGGATGATGCACACATCGGTCTTACGATCGACGAAGCTTCTCGGGTCAAAATCTTTAGGGTCGACGACAGAGCTATCGACATTAGTGAAAATCTTGAACTCATCGGCAACGCGGGCGTCATAACCGTAAGAGGACAAGCCATAGCTGATGCACCCATCGCGGCGCTGGGCCTCGACAAATGGTTCAATCATGCTGGTCGCTTGCGCTTGTTCGCGGATCCAGATGTCAGACAAGATAGACATAAAAACTCCCTGTTATGCGAACCGCTTGTGCCAATTTGCGAGGCGAGCGCAAGAGGTGGTCAAGAAAAAATTGTGCGTATCTTGAGCGCCCCAAAAAGCTAATTACTTCAAGCTGGCTGGACCAAAGCCGTGGGGTAGCAGTTCCGAGAGCGTAAATGTCTCATAGCCTCCCGCATGTGCACAATGCACGGGAATGTCGGTGTCGGTGAGGTCAGCCACTTCCTTGATAATCTGACGGCAGCGGCCACACGGCGTGATAGGCTCTGCCGCTGCACCAACATGCCCAGCCAAGCCGCCTGCGACTGCGATTTCTCGTATAGCGCGCAATTGGCCGTCACTGTTCGCTTTGGCGATTGCCACAGTTTCGGCGCACAATGTCATGCCGTAGCTTGCGTTCTCAAAATTACTGCCAGTGACAATTTGGCCATTGTCGAGCAACAGCGCAGCGCCAACATGGAAGTTGGAATAAGGCGCATATGCGGTCTTGGATGCATCAATGGCGGCTTGGACGAGCCGTTGTGTTGCCGCGCTCATTTGCGGACCACGACCCAGCGCAAGGCGCCGTCAATCCCGGTGATGCGGCGATGGGCATTGGCCGTCCACATAACCCAAGGCCTAGCAGAATAATCGGGCGACATGCCATTGCCCTCAAGCCAGATGTTGCGGTCAATCGACTTGCTCACTTGATACTCCTTCTCGAACGCGGGGGTTAGTAACAGGATTGCGGGTGTGCCGCTATGCGCCTCAATCTGGTTCAGGAAGGTTGCCAATTCCGACAATATCAATGCGCGGTTCGGACGGCTTTTGCAGCCTTCCGAGAAATCCAGTTGTACCGCTGGTGGCAACGCACTGTTGTTGCGCGGCACGCTGGTGATAAACATCGTTGCCTGTTCCGACGCCGAACGGCAAAGGTCAAAATGGTGCAGCGCTCCGAAGCGAATACCGGCTTCCTGCACGGCCGCTAAATTATTCTGAAACTGGGGGTCACGACCTCCCGCGCCTTCGACGGCAGTTAGATAGGCAAAATCGACGCCTGTTGCGCCGAGCTCCGCCCATTCGGGTTGCCCATTGCTTGCATTCACGACAATGCCTTGCACCGGATAGGCGTCGCGTGAGGGCGCCCATGCTGTCACATAGCTCCAAACGACAAAGCTCGCGATAGCCAGGCCAAGCAGGAGCGCGCCCCAGCGGATCAATTTGCGATTTCTCCCGAACATGCGACCCCAAATCTACGTGCTTGATTCTGCCACTCTCTAGGCGCTCCGGTCTAGCGAAGTCGAGAGAAGTTGCGCGCCGCGCGTTTAAGCCTTGATATGTAGAACGCAAATCAGCGTGAACAGCCGGCGTGCGGTGGCAAAATCAACCTCCACTTTGCCCTCAAGTCGTTCTATCAACAATTCTGCCGCTTCGTTGTGGACCCCGCGCCGTGCCATATCTATGGTCTCGATTTCCGCCGCGCTTGCCTTGCGGATAGCTTGGTAATAGCTGTCGCAAATGGCGAAATAATCCTTCAGCGGGCGGCGGAACCGGCCAAGTCCAAGGATCAACGTCTCGTGCGGAGAACCGTCCTCCCGGCGGATATCGAGGATAAGGCGGCCCTCTGTCACGCTTATGCTCAAATGGTAGGGACCGGCATAGCCATCGCCCATATCGCGCAGCGGTTTAAAGAAATTTTCTTCAATCAGGTCGAAAATGGCGACGCGCCGCTCCTGCTCAATATCGGCGTTGCGCCGCAGAATCGTTGCTTCGTCCAATTCAACCTTAATGATGCGTGGATCGCTCATTCTGCTGTGTTAGCTTCAGATAATTTTGGAGCAAGGGGTATCGAGTTCCAAGCGATTGGTCGCGTGCAGAATGTTGTCCACAGCCATATCCCCGCACTTCTTTTTCTGCCCCCTTGCGGAGTGCAACGTGCTAAAGGATAGGGAGCTATGGCCGAACTGATTAAACTTGCTGCAGCGAATGAAGCTGAACCCCAAAGATTGCCCCGCAATATCGAGGCGGAGGCAGCATTTCTCGGTGCAATTTTAATCGATAACCGCGTGAACGAGGATGTTTCGATCAAACTTCAGCCGGATCATTTTTTCGAACCGTTGCACGGCCGCATTTTTGAACAAATCCTGCGGTTGATTGACCGGAACATGCTCGTCACGCCCGTCACGCTGAAGCCGTTTTTCGAAGCGGATGAATCGATGCGTGAACTGGGCGGGCCGGGCTATCTGATTAAGCTTACCGCCGATGGCGCGGGATTGATTGGTGCGCGCGACTTTGCCCAGCAGATTTACGATTTGGCATTGTTACGCGAGTTGGTGACCGTTGGTCGAACGCTGGTCGACAACGCGCTCGACACTAGCGAAAGCGTTGACCCCAAAGGGCAGATTGAAGCTGCCGAAAGCGCGCTGTATAAGGTTGCCGAGGGCGAAAGCGAAACCGGCTCAATGAAGAGCTTTTTGCAGGCGTCGACTGAGGCGATTAAAAATGTCGAGAAGGCGCTAAACTCCGGTGGTAGCCTCTCGGGCATCACGACGGGCCTGAACAGCATCAACGCCAAATGCGGCGGTTTGCATAATTCTGACCTTGTGATTCTGGCCGGACGCCCCGGCATGGGTAAGACTTCGCTTGCCACCAATATCGCCTTTAACGCAGCACGGCGTTGGGTACGCGAGCGCGAAGACGGCATTGAGGAATCCAAGGGTGCCGGTGCAAAGGTCGCCTTTTTCAGCCTCGAAATGTCCGCAGATCAGCTCGCTACCCGTATCTTGGCCGAACAATCGGGGATCAGTTCCGAATTGCTGCGTATGGGCAAAATTTCCCGCGACGACTTCCGGGAACTTTCGCGTGCGTCCCGCGAATTGCAGGAATTGCCGCTCTACATTGACGACACGCCGGCGCTGACGATCGCAGCCTTGCGCACCCGCGCGCGGCGCCTACAGCGTCGGCATGGGATTGGACTAATCGTTGTTGACTATTTGCAGCTGCTTCAAGGTTCAAGCCGTGCGAACGACAACCGCGTGAATGAAATTTCAGAGATCAGCCGGGGCCTGAAAACACTGGCAAAGGAGCTGAGTATTCCTGTCGTTGCACTGTCGCAGCTTAGTCGTGCTGTCGAACAGCGCGAAGACAAGACGCCGATGTTGTCCGATTTGCGTGAATCAGGTTCAATCGAGCAGGACGCCGATATGGTGTGGTTCGTTTACCGCGAAGATTATTACGAGCTGATGAAAAAACCCGATGAAGGCACGCCCGCATTTGACGCTTGGAACGAAAAAATGGAGAGAATCCACGGCGTTGCAGAACTTATCATTTCCAAACAAAGGCACGGTTCGACAGGGCGCGTGCGGATGAAGTTCGAAGCAAAAATCACGCGCTTTAGCGATCTTGCCGATGACCAATATGCCGATGCGCGCTATGATTGAGGCGGCGGGTCAGAGCTGACGGCAGGAGTGAAGTGGAGGTTATCCCGACCACCTTCGAAACGAACTTTACCCCCGCAACCGCGCACTGAGGATGTAATTCAGCGCCATATTGCTGCTCAAGTGCAATCCGGACATTGGCGAAAAGGCGATGCCCTTCATGTCCACGATCTCAAGCCCGGAATCCTCAAGCAAAACGGTCGCCTCCTCTGGCGTCAGGAATTTGTCCCAATCATGTGTGCCTCGTGGGACTTGACCCAAACGCTCCGCCGCCTCGACTAAGAATATGCGCGATGCTGCTGTGCGATTTGGCGTAGAGAGCAACAATAGACCATCGGGCTTTAGATGGCGGACAAGCTCTCCAACAAACGCCGCGGGGTCCATGACATGTTCGATAACTTCCATGCAGGTCACGACATCGAACTGACCAACGCCCTGCGCGGCAATTTCGCCAGCACGATAGTCTATCGCTAGGCCGGATAACGCCGCATGTGCCTTTGCAGCCTCAATATTTTCCGGGGCGGCATCCACACCGGTGACTGCGCCGCCAAGACGCGCGAGGGGTTCACACAGCAATCCAGCGCCACAACCTACATCGAGCACAGCTTTGCCCATCAGCGGATGACGCGACTTACCATCGCCACCAAAATGCGCATCGATCGCGGTCCGGATGAAACCTAACCGCACGGGATTAAGCTTGTGCAGCATGGCAGAGCTACCTTTTGGATCCCACCATTCGGCGGCAAGGGATCCAAAATGCGCGGCTTCCGCGGCGTTAATTGTCGTGGGTAAGCTTGCGTTTGTCATATCCTGTCCCTATCAGGGCGCGCGATTGTAATATAGCGAATATTGAAGGTTTTCATGGCGCGCATTGTAATGAAATTTGGCGGTACGTCGATGGCTGGCACCGAGCGCATCCGCCGTGTTGCCCAGCTGGTCAAGCGGCAGGCCGAGCGTGGGGACGAGGTTGCCGTTGTCGTTTCGGCCATGGCAGGCGACACGGATCGCCTCGTCAATTTCTGTCGTGAGGCAAATGCGCTTTATGACCCAGCCGAATATGATGTGGTTGTCGCCGCCGGTGAGCAAATCACGGCTGGCCTTTTGGCGATAACGCTTCAGGCGCTAGGCTGCGAGGCGCGCAGTTGGTTGGGCTGGCAGATGCCAATCCACACCGATAATGCACATGCCAAGGCGCGGGTCGGGTCAATTGACTCGCAAGAATTGCTCGCATCGATGAAGGCAGGGAATATCGCGGTTATCCCTGGATTTCAGGGCCTGACCGATGACAATCGCATTACTACCCTTGGACGTGGCGGGTCGGATACCTCTGCCGTTGCCGTCGCTGCCGCCGTGAAAGCGGACCGCTGCGATATCTACACCGATGTGGATGGTGTGTACACGACGGACCCGCGCATTGTGGCCCGCGCGCGTAAATTGAAGGCGGTCACCTACGAAGAAATGCTTGAGCTGGCCTCGGTCGGATCGAAAGTATTGCAAACCCGCTCTGTTGGGCTTGCGATGAAGGAAGGCGTGCGCATTCAAGTGCTGTCCTCATTCGTCGACGACAGCGCGCCCGACGCCGATAGCATCCCCGGCACGATGATCGTGACCGACGCAGAATTGGAGAATAGCCAAGTGGAACGTCAACTGATCACCGGCATCGCCCATGACAAGAATGAAGCGAAGATAACGCTCACGCGGGTCCCTGACCGTCCTGGCGCGGTGGCCAATATTTTTGCGCCATTGGCCGATGCAAATATTAACGTCGATATGATTATTCAGAATGTCGGCCGCGACAAAGGCGAGACCGACGTGACCTTTACCTGCCCGCAAGCAGACCTTGCGCGTTGCACCGACATATTAGAGAACCGTCGCGATGCCATTGGCTATAACCGCCTTATTTCGGATACCAAGGTCGCGAAAATCTCGGTTGTTGGCGTGGGTATGAAAAGCCATGCAGGCGTTGCCGCGACGATGTTTAGTGCGTTGGCAGACCGTAAAATCAACATTCAGGCGATTTCGACCTCCGAAATCAAGGTCAGCGTGCTGATTGATGAAGACGAAACCGAACTTGCGGTGCGCGTCCTGCACACAGCTTATGGGTTGGATGCGGAGTAAGTCCGCTCCATCCCTCGCCAATTTAGACGTCAGGCATCGGATTGCTGCCTTCGCGGCGCTGACGAACTGTGTATATGAGGCTCGATATGACTAAACTCCGACATCTCATGCAACGTGGTACGGACTTTCTGGGCTGCGAGGTTGCGATTATGTGCGGCGCGATGTCGTGGGTATCGGAGCGCAATCTTGTGTCGGCGATCTCCAACGCAGGCGGGTTCGGCGTTATTGCGTGCGGTGCGATGTCGCCGGAATTGCTTGATGCGGAAATCGCGGCGACGAAAAAGCTGACGGCCAAGCCCTTCGGTGTGAACCTAATCACTATGCATCCGCAGATCATGGAATTGATCGACGTCTGCGCAAAATATGACGTCAGCCATGTTGTTATCGCGGGTGGACTTCCACCCAAGGGCAGCATTGAAGCGATCAAGGCATTTGGTGCGAAGGTCATTTGCTTCGCCCCGGCGCTGACGCTCGCGAAGAAATTCGCCCGCTCCGGCGTTGATGCGCTGGTGATAGAGGGCAGTGAAGCGGGCGGGCATATCGGCCCTGTGTCGACATCGGTTTTGGCCCAGGAAATCTTACCCGAGCTTGGCGATCAACTGCCGATTTTCGTTGCTGGCGGCATTGCCCGTGGTGGCGCGGTCGCAAGCTATCTCGAAATGGGCGCGGCAGGAGTTCAGTTGGGTACGCGCTTCGTCTGCGCGCATGAAAGCATCGCCCACCCCAATTTTAAGGCAGCATTCCTGCGCGCCAATGCCCGCGATGCGGTTGCAAGTGTGCAGATTGACCCGCGCTTGCCCGTCATGCCAGTGCGCGCGTTGAAGAACAAGGGCACTGAAGAATTCACCAAAAAACAGGTCGAAGTCGCGGCGATGCTTGATCGTGGGGAAATCGACATGCACACTGCGCAGCTTGAGATTGAGAAATATTGGGCAGGGGCATTACGCCGCGCGGTGATTGACGGGGATGTCGAATATGGCTCGGTAATGGCCGGACAATCGGTTGGCATGGTGCATGTTGAGCGACCCGTTGTCGACATCATCGCCAAGCTGGTTGACGAAGCCAACACTGCCTTGGCACGCTGAATTCCAGCTGCCGCAAGCGGCACGCTGGAGATAACAGACGTGGATTATTCAGCGATCAATCGATCGCATTAGCGACCTGCGTTTCAATCACGCTGCCATCATCCTTGCGCAGCGTCATCGTCACTTTTTTCGCTGCCCAGTCAATGTCGATCTGGCCAAAGTTTGCAATGCCCCAGAAACCGCCTGTCCGGCTTGGGTCAGGCTCCCGATCGCCGCCGTCGCCCTTACCAAAAGCAAGGTTGAGCGAGCTGGATGTGAAATCCCACAATGGTTTGGATAGGCCGGGCGCATTGGTTTTGTAAAACCCGCCGCTATGCCGGTCACCTGTCAGGAAAATAGCATTGTTCACGCCCTTTTGGCCGAGCAAAGCATATAGACGCGCGCGTTCCTTTGGAAAATTGGTCCAGCCTTCGAAATTATGCGCGTCGGTAATCACCTGCGTTGATGAAATGATGAAACGCACGTCGGCTGGTTTTTCCAGTTCTTGCGCGAGCCAGTCCCATTGCGTCGCGCCAAGCACAGTCGCTTGCGAGTCCATATTGGGGGTGTACCAGCCAAGTGCAGGGGCCGGATCACGATAGGGCATCGTTGCAAGGTCTGAACGGAAAAAGCGCGCATCCAGAATGATGAATTGCACGCGCTTGCCCGCTGGACCAAATATGCGGCTTTCATACACGCCGGGACGGGACTTTACGGCGTCAGACGCGCCCCAAAAGGTTTCATAGGCTTTCTCCGACCATTCCTTGAACGCGAATGAGCCGCCTGAGTCATTGGCCCCAAAATCATGGTCGTCCCATGTCGTCATCATCGGAATGCTTCGGCGAAAGCGGTCAAATTCGGCACGGCTGTTCAGCATTTTGTAGCTCGCGGCTAATGTAGGGATATCCGCGCTATTGGTTGACCGCGTGTCGCCATAGACATTGTCGCCGATCAACAAAAACGCCTGTGGCTTTTGCGCGGCGATCATATCCCAGAATTTCATGTTGCGGTTTTCGTTAACGCAGCTGCCAAACGCAAATCGTGTGATCACCGTGTCGGGCGATAGAGGGGGGCTAGGGGGTGCCTTTGGCAGTTTGTAATCAAAGGTCGCGTAATAAGGGCGAAGTGCCTCCTGCGCACTCTGAGGAGCTCCTAGAGGGGTAATATTGGCCGCACATCCCGACAGCAATAGGGCGGCAACAGGAAGAAGATATTTCATGATTTAATCTTGCCTTTGATGAATAGCTGAGTTGATCCATCGTCGTCTTTGAAAAGCCGCGCGTCAATGCCGTAAACGTCGGCGAGGTTCGCTGCGGTGATGACGTCATCGACGCTGCCTTGCGCAAACAACTTGCCCTCATGCAGCAGCAATAGGTGGTCGGCAAAGCGCACGGCGTGGTGCAAGTCGTGCAGCACCGCGACAACGCCTTTTCCATCATTGGCCTGCCGCCGCAGCAAACCCAATATGTCGAGTTGAAAGCCGGGATCAAGATTGGCCAGCGGTTCATCCGCCAATATCCATTGGGGTTCGCCAGCCAGCACCCGTGCCATAAGAACGCGGGCGCGCTCACCGCCGGAAAGTGCTGTGACTGAGCGGTTGGCGAAGCCTTCGGTAGCGGTGGCCGACATGGCTGCTGATATGGCCCTGCGGTCGTCTGCCGAAGGTCCGGCTCCGCGCATATGCGGAATGCGGCCAAGCGCGACCAGCGCCTCTGAAGTTATCGCCCAATGCGTTTCTGCGCCTTGTGGCAAAAGGCCGATAAGCTGCGCGCGGGCCATTGCGGGCATGCTGTTGATGCCTGTGCCTTCAAGGCTGGCGGTGCCCACATCGGGTTTCAACACGCCAGCAAGGCACGACAGCAAAGTCGATTTGCCTGCACCATTGGGGCCAAGGATAACGCTAAGTTTTCCCGCCTCAAACGTTGCATTGATTCCATCCAAGCTTGGCTGGCGGCTATGGGAAAAGCTAAGATTGCTAACGGACAGGGTCATAAGCTGCCCTTGCGATAGCGCAGCAACAACAGAAGGAAAAACGGCGCGCCCAAAACTGCCATTGCTATGCCAAGCCGCACTTCACCGGGGCCTGGCACAAGTCGGACCATGCTGTCTGCGGTGAGCGTCAGGATCGCACCGCCGAGCGCCGATGGCAGCAATATCCGCGATGGCTGTTCGCCATAAAGGGCGCGAATGAGGTGCGGCACGATCAACCCGACAAAGCCAACCACGCCGGACACAGCGACAGAGGCGCCTACGGCAAGGCCAACGCCAAATACGATGATCCATCGCAGCCTTATCAGGTCGATACCAAGGCTCTTTGCGCCATTTTCGCCCAATGTCAGCGCATCAAGCGCGCGGCCCGTTGAAAGCAAAAGCAAACCGCCCAATACCATGAAGGGCAGGGCCGTCCAAACGTCGGTCATCAACCGGTCCGTCAGCGCGCCCATCAACCAGTTTATGATCTCGCTCGCGGCAAACGGGTTCGGCGCGATGCTGATGACAAAGGCGGTCAGCGCGCCCGCCAGCGTCGAAAGCACCATGCCGCCAAGGATGAAGCCAATCGGTCCGCCGCCCCGCGATATTGCGAGGAGCAATGCTATGCTGGCACCTGCACCAAGCATCGCAGAACCAAAAAGCCCGAATGGCAGCATGTTGATGCCCAAATAAATCGCAAGGACACCGCCCAGCGCCGCGCTCGCCGACACGCCGAGCACCGTCGGGTCAGCAAGCGGATTGCGCAGATAGCCCTGCATCACTGCACCCGATAGCCCTAGAACCGCGCCGATACATAGCCCCAAGACTGCGCGTGGCAAACGCAGTTCAAGGAAAATCCAGCCATCGGCATTGTCTGCGGCCCAAGAGGCTGGCCAAATCCAAACCTTGCCCGCCATCAGCGACAGCAGGAATGCCGCGCATAAGAGCAGCAGCAGGAGTGGTGTCAGCGAACGCGCCTTCATGGGATGGCCCTCTGGATAGAATTGCGTGTCTTAGTCAATATTGCGGACACTTTCATGATTGTTGGTCCGCCGCAGAATAACAAACTGTCCGGAAAGTCCACAATTTGGGTGCGATTGCCCAAATGGCGGAGCAGTTTCTGCCGCGCATCCAGTGCAAGGACATCGGCGCCGCGCGCGGCTGTGGGCATGAAAATGACCTGTGGCGGGTTGCGCACTAAGGTCTCCAACGGCAGCACGCTCCATGCGGATAGGCCATATTGCGCGCTGGCATTGCGAAACCCGTGGCGCGCCAATAATTCGTTCTGCAACGTGCCCTTACCCGCCACAAATCCGCCATTTTGCCAGATGATGGCCGACACGGGCGGCCCGGATATTTGGCTGTCGGGTAAAGATCCTTCGATGTCGGAAATCAGCGCTTCTCCAGCATCTACCCTGCCGAGTGCGGCAGCGATCGTCCGGATTTGCTGTATATCTTCTGCTATCGTTGGCGCGACCCCTATCGCTAACGTTTTAACGCCAGCGCGTGCCAAGACGGCGTTGGCGCCAGAGGCGGCAAGATTTCCCGTGAGCACAAGCTTTGGCCGCGCCAGCAGCAGTTCCTCAGCGCCTGTGCCAATGGCTGGTAGCTTTGCAGACCATGCCACAGGCGCAGATGCGCTGTCTGGGTCATGGGAATAGCTGCTGATGGCGGTAACCTGTCCGGGCAAGGCGATTTCGGCCAGCACCGCATCGATGCAGGGATTGTTCGACACGACCCCATTGGGCGCAATGACGGTTTGGCTGGCGCATCCGGCCAAGGCGAAAATCGGGAAGATGCACCAACCAAAACGCATCAGAATTTGGCCCTGACGCCGATGGTGGCATGACGGCCAAAGCTGTTATAGCCCGACACCACGGTATATTGCGCGTCCAACATGTTTTCGACGCGGGCATAGACCTCAAGCGCATCAGTGAGCGGCATCGACGCCCGAAGACCCCATATAGCATAGCCATTGAGGCGGACATTATTTGCTGCATCGTCAAAGCTGTCGCCTATGATTAGCAGGCTGCTGCCAAGCGACAGGCCAAAGGCTGTCTGCCAGTCTGCGGTCAGGCTAAAGCTGTTTTGGGGACGCAAGGCTTGGCGGTTACCGAAAGTGTCGCCCGCGGTGCGGTTAATCGCGTTCACCAAGGTATAACTTGCGCGGATATCCAATCGGCTGCTGGGGTTCAAATCCAAACCTATATCAAGACCCTTTGCCGTCACCTTATCGATATTTTCGGATTGAAAGCTGACGGGTGAAAAGGCGATAAGATCATTGCTGCGGCGGTTGAAATAGGTCGCAAAGACCTGTGCCTTGCCATCCAGAAATTGCTGCTCGACGCCAAGGTCGAAATTGCGGGCGGTTTCCGGCTTCAGCTGCAGATTGCCATAAGGCGGCTGGCCCTCGGTCAGCGTCGGTGCGCGAAACCCTTCGGCATAGGTCGCGCGGAACATGGTCCGCCCTTCATTGGGCGTAAAGGCCAGGTTGCCGCCCAAGGTCGTTTGCCCCCCATAATCGCTATAGGCGTCATGCCGGACGCCAGCGGTGAGCGTTAGACCGTTTGCAGGACGAACAATGATTTGGCCAAAGCCACTGACAACGTCGTTGCGGGCAATATCGGGTGCGGCACCCTCAAACGATGTGCTGGCAAATGTCCGTTCATATTCGAGGCCCGCAACAAGTGTCAGCGCATCGTTCAGGTCAAACGCCGTGTGATACTCCACCCGGTCAATGGCGCCGCGCACGTTAAAATTGTTGAAACTGAACACAATTGGGTCGGTGCCAATCCGCCTTAAGTCGGTGCGGGTATAGGCAATCCGATTGTGTAAGCGACCATCGAGCATGTCAAACTGCGCGCCAACATAGCCGACAAATTGGCGGTTACGCGAAACGGGCAGTCCATTGGCGCCAACGCCAAATTCTGAGTCATATTCAACTTTTGCGCGGTTATAGTAGCTGCGAAAATCAAGGGTGAAGCTGTCGCTGATATTGACCTTCAACCGCGCATTACCCGTTGCATTGGCATAGCCGTCACGTTCGGTTCCGCCCGCCAGTGCGGAAATGCCGTCACTCTTAACGAATGCGCCACCGACGCTGCCTTCAAACACGCCTTTGGTCCCCGCGATGTTGGCATTCAGCCTTTTGGTATCATATCCGCCATATTCGGCGCCCAAGCGGCCTTCGAAACCACCAACGGGCGCAATGGATTGAACATTCACAACGCCGCCAATCGCTTGGCTGCCCCAGATTACCGAATTTGGCCCACGCAATATTTCAACGCGCCCGATATTGCCCGTCATCAATGCGCCAAAGTCAAACGCCCCATTGGGGCTGGTGAGGTCGTTGATCCGCACGCCGTCGATGAGAACGAGGGTTTGTGCGCTGCTCCCCCCGCGGATGAAGGCACTGGTCTGGCCACCAAGCCCGCCGCGCGTGGCAACACTGACACCCGGAACGGTCTGCAAAACTTGCGCGATGGTTGCGCTCTGTAATTGATCAAGCCTTTCGCGACCGACAATTTCAATCGCTTGGCCTGTTTCGGACCGCGGCTGTTCAAAGCCGCTTGCGGTCACAATAATGTCGTCGTCTGCAACTTGCGCAAAGACGGGTGTCGGCAGCACCGCAAGCGCGGCTGCCGCATATCTAAAAATGGTAATGATTTTATCTCCCTCGCATGACGTCCAAACAAATGTCGTCACGCGGAGGAAAACCCCGATTGCGCCAGTGTCCCGCAAGCACAAAGGACAAACCGCAATCAGGCAGGTCTCCTGGCTCCCGGGTCAGTGCCTTAGCCCCGCCTTCCCAGTTTCACGGTTTCCCGTTTCGCCAGTGGCATTTGGAGCAAAAGCTCGCCGGTTACAGTTGCGGGAACAGCGCCGGATTTTCATCGGCTTCCCTATTATCCACGCTCTCGCGCAGACCTGGTGCGTATCGATGGGCTAGCTGGCTTTTCAAAGGAGAGCAAGGGGCTGCGCCGCCCGCAATTAGTGCCGCGTTTTGCCGGGCCGCTGCATACCCCAAAATTGCGGCCCCTCAGGCACTTGCCAACTGTGCTTTATGGCAAAGCCAAAGCTCTGGTATAAAGGGATATTATGCTCATCCGCCGTTTCCAAATAAGCGGGCAGGCCGTCATGATCGGCGCGTTCCAGACTGGCGCGGATGGCGGCACCGCCATAGCCCTTACCCTGAAAGGCGGGGTCGCATCCGGCATAATGCAGATACCAGACAGGCTCTTTCGGTAGATGCTTTTCAATCAAGTCGGCGACTTCAAGCCCGCGGAAAATGGAAAAGCGCAACTGTTGCACGAAGGGAATGATATTCCGTGCCGTGTCGAACATGCTGTCGCGCGCTTGGCCGGGGCCACGCCACAAGGTGACCGCCTCAATACCGTCAGTACCAAAAACAGCGCCTTTGCGATGTTCGTCGCGTAAAAACAAATGGAACGCGCCCACCAGTCGCCGTGCCCGCAATTGGGGGTCGGGTATGACATAGCTCCAGCCCGATTCATTCTGGAACGCACGCGCCAAAGTCTCGGCGATTTCCAGATTATCGGTTGGTTGCAATACCCGTGCGTGCGGCAAAATTACCCCTTCGCCTGCGTCATAATTGGCAGGTTGCGCACACGTTTGCCCGTCGCCGCGAACAGCGCATTGGCCAAGGCCGGCGCCGCTGGTGGAACGCCGGGTTCACCAATGCCGCCCATATCCGCGCCGCTGTTCAGGAAGTGGATATCCTGCACCAACGGCGATTGCGCCATTTTCAGCAATTGGTAGTCGGACAAATTGCTTTGCTGCACCGCGCCTTTGTCGAGCGTGATGGCTTCACCAATGGCAGAAGACAGGCCCATGATCGTGCCGCCTTCAATTTGTGCCATGGCTGCATCAGGGTTCACGATGCTACCGGCGTCCACGACCGTTGTGACTTTGTGAACCTTTGGCATGCCGTCTTCGCCCACCGAAGCCTCAACCACATGCGCGACGATGGTTTTGAAACTTTCAACCAACGCAACGCCGCGTCCGCGCCCGGCAGGCACAGGCGTGCCCCATCCGCTGCGCGCGGCGACTTCGTCCAATACGCGCAGATGCCGCGATCCCGCCTTCAAATGGTTGCGGCGGAAAGCAACGGGGTCTTCACCAGCGGCGTGCGCCAGTTCATCCATGAAGCTTTCATTGTAAAAACCTTGCTGCGTTGAGTTTACCGAACGCCATGCGCCCGTATTCTGGTTCGAAACATGCGCAAAATGCCGACGTGACACGGCAGGCAAGATGTACGGGAACACGGTCTCGTCCTCTGCGCTTTCGGGTTGGACATAATCGTTTTGATAAGCGGCAATCCGCTTTTTATCCGTTACCGATGCCGTCAGCACCGCAGAGCTTTGTGGACGATAGGCGCCTTGCGCGACTTCTTCCTCACGGCTCCAAATCAGCTTGACCGGATAGGGCAATTGCATCGCAAGCTTCGACACTTGGCTTACAATTTCCATATACATGGGCAAACGCCGACCAAAGCTGCCGCCGATGATCATGGGATGGAAGGTGACATTGTCGGCATCCAAACCGGACACTTCGACCGCCGCCATTTTGGTCGCCAACGGGTCTTGCATCCCGCCCCAAATGTTGAGCTTGCCGTCCTTGAAATGCGCGGTGAGCGCAAAGGGCTCCATCATCGCATGGTGGAGAAACGGGACCTGATATTTCGCTTCGATCGGCTTGGCACCGAGCCCAGCCTTTACATCGCCTTCGCCGGCCTCATTATCGGCCTTACCTTTGGCGACGAGTGCGTCATGCGCTGTAAAAATGGATGCGGTTGAAATACCCGCATTGCCGCCATCGCTGAAGCTGGGCGATAAAGCGCGCAGGCCCGAAATGGCGGGCCAATAGCCCGTAGCAACCACGGCAACCGCGTCATCCAACTTGATGACCTTTTCGACGCCCTTGATGGCCAATGCAGGCGCGGTGTCGACTGACGTCAGCTTTCCACCGCGCACTGGCGCGGCCATGATTGTTGCGACGCGCATATCCGGCACCGCGAAATCCATGCCATATTGGGCGGTACCATCGACCTTTGCCGGGATATCCAAACGCTGCATGGATTGGCGCATCAGACGATATTGCGCAGGATCCTTAAGCTTTGGCGCATTATCGAGCGACAAGGTCGCAGCTTCGGCTGCCAGCTCGCCATAACGCAGCGCACGGCTTGATTTGGCGTGGATGACCCGGCTGTCTTGCGTGGTCAGTTCAGCCGCAGGGACATTCAAACGCTTGGCGGCGGTTTCAATCAATGCGAGCCGCGTTGCTGCACCGACCTTTTGGAAGGTCTGCTGCCCCGTGAAGCGCAAGGCGGTTGAACCACCCGTAATCTGAAGGTTCATTTGCCGTGCGATGAACGACAAAAAGGATGCTGGAATGCCATTGACGATCGCAGCTTGCCCCGTCATCTCACCCAGAAATCCGCGACCCAGACCGACATTGGCAAAAGAGGGTTCCGCAGGTGCAGAGACCAAGCGCACCTGATCCCATGCGGCATCGAGTTCCTCGGCAAGCATTTGCGCAAGACCTGTGTTCGACCCCTGACCAATATCGGTATGCGGCGAATAAATGGTGATGCTGTCATCCTCACCAATTTTCAGCCATGTCGCAAAAACATGCTCGCCTTTGCCAGCGATGCGCGCCTTGGCGTCCTTGGCAGCGTTGCTGTCGGCGATAGATATGCCGAACAGGCCAGCGCCCACAATTGCGACGCCGCCGATCAGGAAGGCACGGCGCTTCACGCCTTTGCGTTTTATGGGTGCTGCTGCGCTATCGGCTGTAGGGGTATCGGTCATCAGACGGCTCCTTCCGCGGCTTTGGCGGCTTGCCCAGTTGCCGCGTGGATCGCCTTGCGAATGCGCGGATAGGTGCCGCAGCGACAGATGTTGGTCATCGCCTCGTCAATTTGCGCGTCGCTTGGGCGGCCCGTTTTTTCAATGAGCGCGACAGCGGCCATGATTTGTCCGGACTGGCAATATCCGCATTGCGGCACTTGCGCGGAAATCCATGCTTTTTGCACGGCATGCAGCGTTCCGTCGGCGGACTTGAGGCCTTCGATGGTGGTAATCGATTTGCCGGCGACGTCGCTGACGGGGACGCTGCACGAACGGGTGGGTTCGCCATCAACATGGACGGTGCACGCGCCGCACGCCGCGACGCCGCAACCGAATTTTGTGCCCGTCAGGCCAAGCTCTTCGCGAATAACCCACAATAAGGGTGTATCGGGCTCTGCGGACAGTGCGACCACTTTGCCATTGATTGACGTCTGAATTGCCATGTGAAGAAGCTCCCACTCTTAGATGCGTTTCATATAGCAACGCTTCATCCTCTTTGCTAGCGGTTAGCCATGCAAACGGGCAGCGCCAATCATGATCGTATCCTCGCCGCCGCAATCGAATGGGCTGGCGCGCCTATGGCGATTGCGACGGTGGTCGAAACGTGGAAGTCGGCGCCATGTCCAGTTGGCACGCATATGCTGGTCCATGCCGATGGGCGTTTCGTAGGGTCAGTATCGGGTGGTTGTGTTGAGGCTGACGTTCTGGAACGCGCGCAGATGGTTTTGGCCGGCGCGCCAGCGATAGTGCGCCGCTATGGCGTTGCCGATGATGCGGCGTGGGACGTAGGCCTGCCCTGTGGCGGTGATATTCAAGTGCTGGTGCAGCCTGTGTCGGCGGACGGATTTCCGGAAAGCCTGTTTGCCGACATCGTCGATGCGCGGGGCAATGTAGCAACATTGGCCGTCGTAACGAACCTTGCCACTGGCCGCAGCATGATCGCGCAGGATGCTGCGGCAGAGGGCTTTGTAAACGTCTATTACCCGCCCCGCCGGTTGTTGATTGTAGGCGCGGTGGAGATTGCAGCGGCGCTGTCGGCGGTTGCTGTCTCGCAAGGCATTGATGTCACCTTATGCGACCCGCGCGGACGGTTTTTGACGGCGGACCGTTTCCCCGGTGTGCGGCTTGATGACCGCTGGCCCGACGAAGCGGTTAAGGCCTTTGCGCCCGATAGCCGCAGCGCGATTGTGACGTTGAGCCATGATCCCAAGATTGATGACCCAGCGCTGATTTCCGCATTGGATAGTCCCGCTGCTTATGTCGCCGCGCTTGGCTCGGTACGGTCGCATCAGGCCCGGCTATCGCGGCTATCTGCGGCGGGGGTCAGTGCGGACCAAACTGCGCGGATAGAAGGTCCAGCGGGCGTTGCGATTAACGCGATCAGCGCGCCGGAAATCGCGCTATCGATTGCGGGCGGAATGATCCGCGCGTTTAATATGGGCCTGCGTTGATGGACATAAAGGACGTCGCAATCGTCCTCCTCGCCGCTGGTAACGCGCGCCGTTTTGGTGCGGATAAGTTGATGGCCGATCTGGATGGGATGCCGCTTGGCGTGCGCGCCGCGGCGCAGATGGGGCAGCTGGATGCAGCCGCGCATATCGCCGTGTGCCAACCGGACGCAGCGATTACGCCGCATTATCTGAAGCTGGGTTACACTATCGCTGAAAATCGGCACGCTGAAAGTGGCCTATCGGGTTCGTTGCATCTTGCGGTTGAGGCTGCGGCGCAGACCGAAGCGCAGGCGTTGGTGATACTGCTCGCCGATATGCCATTCGTTGAACTTGCCCATGTCGCGGCGTTGATTGCGGGCTGTGACGGCGAGATACTTGCGTCCTCTGACGGGATCCAATCCATGCCGCCCGCCATTTTCCCGCGCGACAGCTGGTCACGCTTGCTGGACACCGAGGGGGATGCCGGTGCGCGGCATATCCTTACGTGCGCGCACACATTAGCTGCACCAGAGGGCAGCTTGCGCGATATAGATACGCCAGATGATTTGGCCGCTTCAAAAGCGCCGCCGCTTGGCTTAGACCGCTCCTCATGAACAAGCCTTCCGCCCGCCCTGCCATTGAAGCCGCCTTGCGCAACCCCAACCTCATGGCGGCCGCCGTGGCGCTTTCGGAAAACAGGTTGGAGGACGCAGAGCCCATATTGCGCGGCCATTTGCGCGAGGCGCCGACCGATGTGGCGGCCATTCGTATGATGGCCGAGCTGGCCGCACGCGTTGGCCGGTTGAAGGATAGCGAGGCTTTGCTCCGCCGGGCGTTGGAGCTGACACCAGACTTCGGCGCAGCGCGGGCCAATTTGGCGACGATATTGTACAAGCAAAACCGCTTTCCAGAAGCGCTTGAGCATCTCAATGCCGTGTTGGCTGACGGGGGCGATAACCCGGTCCAGCAAAATCTGAAGGCCGCGGCACTTGGTCGGATTGGTGGTTATGAAGAGGCCATCGCGCTTTACAAAGAACTGACCACGCGGTTTCCCGACCACGCTAAATTGTGGATGAGCTATGGCCATATGCTCAAAACCGTTGGCAATCAGGACGAGAGCGTTGCCGCCTATCGCCGCGCACTTGCGGTTGAGCCGACCTTGGGCGAAGTTTGGTGGAGCCTCGCCAATCTGAAAACCACGAGTTTCTCGGACGAAGATGTCGCCGCGATGGATAAGGCGCTGACTTCATCCGGCCTTAATGTGGAGGATGAATATCATCTGCATTTTGCGCTTGGCAAGGCGATGGAAGAACGCAGCAAGCATGACCCGGCCTTCACGCATTATGAACGCGCAAACGCCTTGCGAAATGCTGAGTTGAAATATGACCCTCAAACCTTCCGTCAAAAGGTCGACAGGGTCATAGCGCAATGCACGCCCGAATTTCTGGCATCGCGTGCAGGGCAGGGGCATGTTGCGCATGACCCTATTTTCATTTTGGGCATGCCGCGCGCCGGTTCTACCTTGATTGAGCAAATTCTCGCCAGCCACTCAATGGTAGAAGGCACGATGGAACTGCCCGATATTCCGGCGATGGCGCTGCGCGAAGGCAACGATGCCGACTGGATTGATGCGCTCGCCGGCTTCAGCGCGGAGGATTTAGAAAGGCTTGGCGCAGAGTTCATGGAACGCACCCGCATTCAGCGCAAAACGGACAAGCCATTTTTTATCGATAAGCTGCCCAACAACTGGAATTATCTCGCCTTCATCCGCCTCATTCTTCCCAATGCCAAGATCATCGACGCGCGGCGGCATCCGTTGGATTGCTGTTTCTCCAATTACCGGCAGCATTTCGCCAAGGGGCAGGCGTTTAGCTATGACCTTGCCCATTTGGGGCAATATTATGCCGATTATGTGCGGTTGATGGCGCATTTCGATGCTGTCGAGCCAGGCTCTATATATCGCGTTATCCACGAGCAACTGTTGGAAAATCCGGAAGGTGAAATCCGTTCGCTCTTGGAATTTTTGCGCCTTCCGTTCGAAGAGACGTGCCTGAATTTCCATCAAAACAAACGCGCGGTGCGCACGGCATCCAGCGAGCAAGTCCGTCGCCCAATCAACCGCGATGGCGTTGATCAGTGGAAACCATATGCTGCCCATCTTGAACCGCTGAAACGCGCGCTCGGCGATTACTGGAAGACATATCCGGCAATATCATAGTTGTTGTCTTGCAACACAATGATGCCAAATTAGGCCCAAATGGCCGATAAAGCGAAAATATATTGCGCCAGAACGCAAATCGGGGTCTATTTGTTACAGAGTAACAAGGGAGGGTAGCTGCGTGCACCTAAAAATTCAGAATAGCAGGATCCGTTCGGCGTTGGCCGTGCTTTTGACATCAACAGCTTTTGCGGTTCCGGCATTGGCGCAAGAAGCCGCCGGCTCCGACAGTGACGTCATCGTCGTGACCGCGCAAAAGCGCGAACAGAATTTGCAGGATGTGCCGATCGCGATTAATGCCATTGGCAATGAAAAGCTCGACCAGCTGCAAGTGAGCGAATTACAGGATGTTGTGAAATTCCTGCCTTCGGTCACCATTCAACAGGGCGGCCCCGGCTTTGCTCAGGTGTATTTCCGCGGTGTGGCATCTGGCGAAAACGCGAACCACTCGGCATCGTTGCCAACTGTCGGCACCTATTTGGACGAAATGCCAATCACGACCATCCAAGGTGCGCTTGATTTGCATGCCTATGACCTTGCGCGTGTTGAGGCGCTCGCCGGACCGCAGGGCACCTTATATGGTGCAAGCTCGATGGCTGGTACGTTGAAGCTGGTGACGAACGCGCCGGATCCTTCTGGTCTTTACGGAAGCGCTGGCGTTGAGTTTAACAATGTTGCGCATGGTGATTTTGGCGCAATCTACGAAGGTTTCCTGAACGTGCCGATCGCTGAAGGCGCCGCAGCCCGTCTCGTGGGTTGGTATCGCGATGATGCCGGTTACATCGACAATGTGTTGGGCGCACGCACTTATGCAAGCTCGGGCATTTCGCAAAGCAACAGGTTGTTGGTGGAAGATAACTACAACAATGCCGAAACCTATGGCGCGCGTTTGGCGCTCGGCATCGATCTTGACGACAATTGGACTATCAAGCCAACATTGATGGGGCAGGTTCAGAATACGAATGGCAGCTACGCGCAGGAACGTTCCGGCCAGACCACTGGCGAGCTTCAGACGGTGCAATATAACCCAGAGGGTAGCCGCGATAAATGGATTCAGGCTGCACTGACGATTGAAGGAAAAATCGGAAGCTGGGATGTTACCGCGACAGGCGGCCACTTGCGCCGTAAAACTGAAACACAATCGGATTACTCTGATTATGCCTATTTTTACGATGCGCTGTCCGGTTACGGTAACTATTTTTACGATAATGCCGGTGATCTCGTAAACCCGAACCAGTATATTCAAGGCATTGACCGATATAAGAAAAGCTTTGGCGAATTGCGAGTCGCAAGCCCCTTGGATGCTCCATTGCGCTTCATTGGCGGTCTTTTTGCGCAACGTCAGTCGCATAATATTGAACAGAATTACATCATCGATAATATTGCCGACTCCATCACCGTGACGGGTACCAACAGCAATATCTGGCTGACCAAGCAAAAGCGCGTCGACCGGGATTACGCGGCCTTCGGTGAATTGACCTATGACCTGACAGAGAAGCTGTCGCTGACAGGAGGCTTGCGTTATTATAAGTTTGATAACTCGCTTCAGGGCTTCTTCGGATTCTCTTCCGGCTATTCTAGCAGGACTGGTGAAGCTGCCTGTCTGAACACCGATGGCACAACGCGGCGCGCCAATCCGGCGGGAAAGCCTGTGCCAATCCTTGTCGACGGCAGCCCTTGCACCAATGTGGACAAATCCACATCGGACACTGGTTTCATCCATAAGTTAAACGCGACATACAAAGTCACCGACGATGTTCTGGTCTATGCCACATGGTCGCGCGGTTTCCGTCCGGGCGGGATCAACCGTCGCGGCACCTTGCCGCCTTATGGTTCGGACAAGCTCGACAATTATGAATTGGGCTGGAAAACTACGTTCGGTGCGTTCCGTTTGAACGGCGCCGTATTCCAAGAAGATTGGAATAATATCCAACTGTCGTTCTTGGGTGCGAACGGCCTGACCGAAATCCGCAACGCTGGCGTTGCACGCATTCGCGGCCTCGAAATGGACGCTGGCTTCCGTACTGGCGGGCTCAGCCTGAACGCTGGGTTCAGCTACAATGACGCGCAAATTCGTCGCGATTTCTGCGCCATTGCCAACGCAACCTTTAATTGCACCACGGCGGGCAATTCGTTGCTTGCAGCATCTGGATCGCGCCTTCCCGTGACAGCGAAGGTCAAGGGCAATGCAATTGCACGTTACGAGTTCCCGATCGCAGATTGGGATGGTCATGTGCAACTTGCGGTGAACCATATAGGTAGCCGTAGAAGTGATTTGCGCCCAGCGCAGAACAGCATCAAGGGTAATCTGGATGCTTACACCACGGCGGACTTCTCCATTGGCGTGAAGAAAGACGTGTGGGACATTGAAGCCTTTGCCACCAACCTGTTTGACACACGCGGCGTGGTAAATACCGGGGTACAGTGTCTTGAAACGGTCTGCGGCACGGGTAAGACGGCATCAACACCAACGGGTGGCGCGTTTTATGATGTCCTCATCAAGCCTCGCGTGATCGGAGTAAAATTCTCGCGCGATTTTTAAAGTTTCATTTTAGTTTGTTGCCACTGGCAACAGGGGAGGAGAAGCCGGATCTGAAAAGGTCCGGCTTTTTCATTGTCCTCAGGCAAAGTCCTCAGGCAAATATCCGTTTGAACATACTCCGGTCGGCCAACACTTCTGCCGCGCAGTTATGCCCCGGTGCGCCCGTGACGCCACCACCAGGGTGGCTACCTGCACCGCACATATATAGGCCCTTGAGCGGTCCGCGATAGGCGCCATGGCCCAATATCGGGCGGGCGGACCACAATTGGTCAAGGCTCATATTGCCATGCATGATGTCGCCGCCGACCAAACCGAATTTGCGCTCAAGTCCCTTGGGGCTAAGAATTTGGCGACCCAAAACGGACGCGCGGAAGCCGGGTGCATAGGCCTCAACTGTGCTGATGATATCGTCTGCGGCCTTGCCCTCTTCGGCGTCCCAGTCACGTGGCGTGCCATCTGCATTGGCGGGTAACTCTGGCGCAAATTGCTGACAGAATAGGCTGGCGACATGTTGTCCCGCAGGCGCAAGGCTGTCGTCGACGGTGGACGGGATCAGGATTTCTACGATTGGCTTTTGCGACCAACCGTCACGCTTCGCATCCAAAAATGCGTGGTCCATATAATCGAGCGTTGGGGCAATGATGATGCCCGATTGATGATGTTCGCCAGCTTCGGGCAAGCACGTGAATTTGGGCAATTCCGACAAGGCGACGTTCATGCGGAATGTGCCGCTGCCTGCCTTGAAACCCTTTACGCGGCGTTTGAATTCCGGTTTCAAGTCGGCATCGTCGAACATGCGTTCGTACAATAGCTTTGGTCCGACATTGGAAATGACGCGGTCGGCAACGATTTCCTCGCCGCTTTCAAGGCGGACGCCCGCAACCTTTTCGCCATCCACCAATACGCGTGAGACAGGCGCCTCGAGGCTGATTTCTGCGCCAAGATCGCGGCATACCTTGGCCATGATCTGCGTGATGGTACCCATGCCGCCAATGCTGTGGCCCCATGCGCCCTTGTTGCCATTCACTTCACCAAAGACGTGGTGCAGCAATACATAAGCACTGCCCGGCGTATCGGGGCTGGCATAATTGCCGACAACAGCGTCAAAGCCGAATGCCGCTTTCACCGCCTCGCTCTCGAACCAGCTATCCAAGAAGCTGCGCGCTGATTTTGTGAACAGTTCTAACACATCGCGTTGCTGCGACAGATTAAGCTTCATCAAGCCACGGCCCTGCACTGCGGCGTCGATTAACGTTTTGAGGCCATCACCGACATTGGGCGGCGACCGCAACGCAAGGTCGCGCAGGACGTCGGCGACGCCCTCAAGCATGTCGTAATATTGCGGCAGCACCGCCGCATCATGCTTTGAAAAGCGCGCGAACTCAGCTTGCGTCCGCTCCAACCCGCCGCCGAGTTTCAGATAGCCGCCATCTTCCTGCGGTAGGAAATTGGAAATGGGCCGCTCGATTACGCGATAGCCATGGTCGACCAGCTTCATGTCCGAAATGACCTTCGGCTGAAGCAGGCTTACCGTATAGCTTGCCACCGAATTGCGGAAACCGGGGTGGAACTCTTCGGTCACAGCAGCGCCACCGACCACATCGCGGCGCTCGACAATCCGGACCTTCAGGCCAGCACGCGCGAGATAAAAGGCGCAAACAAGGCCGTTATGGCCAGCGCCAATGATGAGGGCGTCATATTTTTTGGTCATTTTTTGCTCCAGCCCGTTGCGGGGCGATGTTCGAGGCGGGCCTCGGGAATGATGTTGCGGATTTGGCGGCAGAAGCTTTTCAAGCACACTTCTTTGTCGGACAGCGGGCCCATCGAAAAACTGCGGCTTGCCATGCCTTGCTGCACGCGGGTGATGAGGACGGTGTCCTCTGCGTTGACCTGCCGGTTGATGCGCCAGTTAAGGTAACGTGCCGCCCGCATTTCGCGGCGGTCATCGTGCAGCACATAACTGATCTCGCGAATGACGCAGCTATTGGGGCCAGTGGGCAACCATTGCATGAAATCCACTTGGTCAGGATAAATGTCGAACGCGACCGACGGCCACAGCTTGAAATACAGCCAGCGTTTCTGGTTGGCCTCAGGCAGATGGGGCACCGAAGGCAGCAGATTCTGGTATCCGCGCTCGGACCAGTTGGCCGAAGGCCGGTCGACAAGATCGCCCCACATGCGGTCAACATGCGGCTCTGCTTCTATGCCATAGCTTTTGCCGAACAAGCGGGTGAGGCCGGGATGTGCCACGGGAATGTGCAAGCCATCGGAATAATTGTCGCCGACATTTTTCCAGTTCACATCGCGCGGGCGCATCGTCACGCGTCCAAGCGCCCTGAGTTCCTCAAAGCGGTACGGCGCGACTTGGGCCTCATACGGGGCCATCATGTCCGCGACCGAGGGGCCATCCCCTTCAAGACGGACAAATATGAATCCGCGCCAGATTTCCATATCGACGGGCACAAGGCCCGCCTTGCTCTTGTCGAGCGTTGGGTAGGATGCGCTGTCGGGCACGCCGGTCAAGCGGCCATCAAGGTCATAGGTCCATGCGTGATAGGGGCAGACGAGCTTTTTCGCACATCCGTCGGAGCCGTCAACCAAACGGCTTCCGCGGTGGCGGCAGACATTGGTAAAGGCGCGCAGCACGTCGTCATTGCCGCGCACGACGATCACGCTCTCGCCGATATAATCAAGGCTGTGCCAGTCGCCCGCATTCGCGACGTCACTGACATGGCATACGACCTGCCATGACGGGCGGAAAATGCGGTCCACCTCAAGCGCTGCGAATTCAGGATCATCATAGGTCCACGCCGGAAGGCTGCAGCAATCAAGATCATCGCGCATATTGTGTAAGTCCGATTCGGACATCTTGCTCCCCTTGTTATACGAGTGTATAACAGTGCCATGGCCGTGCGACAAGTCTTCACCCGCGAAAGCGCCGATACCCGACGCGATGCGTTGATTGCAGCGACGGCGCGATGCCTTGCGACGCGCGGCGCCCATGGGACATCCGTACGCGCCATTTGTGTGGAGGCTGGCGTTTCGGCCGGTCTTCTGCGGCACTATTTCGATGGCATTGATGCATTGGTGGCCGCGACCTATCGTGCCACTGGCGCACGCGTTGCCGCCGCGATGCATGCCGCTGTGGAGGACGTAGCGGTGGACAATCCGCGTGGCAGATTGCTGGTGTTTGTCACCGCAAGCTTTCGTGCGCCCATCGCTGACCCCGCGTTGCTGGCCACATGGCTGGCGTTTTGGAGCCTGTCGCGCACGGTGCCAGCCATCGGTGCAATCCATGACGAAATTTACGCCGAGAACCGCCAAGACATTGAACGCCTGATCTGCGCCTGTCCAAACGCGCCAAAGGACGCGCGATTGGCAGCAGTTGCGTTGACAGCCTTAGTCGACGGCCTTTGGTTGGAGCTGAGCCTCGGCAACGCACCCTTCAGCGTCGGCGAAGCAGAGGCCTTGGCCGAAAAGTGGCTGGATAACTTTATCTGAGCCGGCAAATACGCCTGTCATAAGGCTGCAACAGCTTTTGATTAGCGCGTTTTGCATAGCATCGGGACCATGCGCCGCAGGGATTGCTAAAACGCAAAAGGAGAATCTAGAAATGTCATTGTTAATCAACCGCCGACTTTTGCTTGCAACCGCTGGATTTGGTATTGGCGGGCTGATGCTGCCCGGCGGCGCGGCTATGGCGCAGACGCTGCTTGGCCTTACCGGATTTACCCATAATGTTGCCAGCGGCGAGCCGGGCCCTGACTCAGTTCTTTTGTGGACGCGTTATGTGAACCCCACCGGTGGCCCATCCAAAGTGCGCGTGGAAATTTCCGAAAGCCGCGATTTTGTAAAAATTGCAGGCGGCGGACAAATGGTGACTGGGCCCTGGCGCGACCATACGGTCAAGATTACCGTCGACAATCTCGCGCCCGGCAAGTGGCATTGGTTCCGTTTCATTGCACCCGATGGCAGCATATCGCCCATTGGCCGGACCAAGACTTTGCCCGCTGGCAAGACCGCAAAGTTCAACATTGCGGTCTTCTCATGCTCCAATCTGGGCTTCGGCGAATTCAACGCATACGGCCATGCTGCTGCGCGTGATGACATCGATCTGGTGCTCCACATGGGTGACTATATCTATGAATATGGCCGTGGCGGATATGATGGCGGCGCAAAGTTTGCGGCGCGCCTATTCCCGGCAAACGAAATCCTGACGCTGGCGGATTACCGTCTGCGCTACGCAAGCTATCGCGTGGATGCACAGCTGCAAGCGCTGCATGCGAACTTCCCGATGATCGTCAACACGGACGACCATGAAACGGCCAATGACAGTTGGGAAGGTGGCGCGCAGAACCACGGCGTCGATGAAGGCGACTGGAGCGCACGCCGCAACGCAGCGATGCAAGTATGGCGCGAATGGTTGCCCGTCGGTGAACAGCCGTGGAAAGAATATGCAATCGGCGACCTTGCAACTTATTATCGTACGGATACGCGGGAGATTGGCCGTTCTAAGCCATATAGCTATGGCGAACTGGCGCGCGCTGGCGATCCTGCAAAGGCATTTGCCGAATTTCGCGACGGGGCGTGGCGCGATCCTTCCATGACGATGTTTGGAACCGAACAAGAAGCATGGCTCTCGCGGTCCATGATGGGTGACAAGTCGACTTGGGCCTTGCTTGGAA
>Ga0114973_10000364_pt1 | contig 33912 bp, 30 predicted proteins | sample M_140807_MF_Meta_FD_87025 | JGI IMG/M metagenome (GOLD analysis project Ga0114973, IMG submission 87025) | Freshwater microbial communities from Lake Montjoie, Canada to study carbon cycling - M_140807_MF_MetaG | ecosystem: Environmental > Aquatic > Freshwater > Lake | place: Lake Montjoie... | reverse complement strand
TAGGATCTCAACAACCTGGCTAGGTTATTGCGACTAGGCGAGAGAGGCATTGGAGTGCTGAGCCCATTTGAAGTGGTGGCCTATCTGCGGAAGCACGCCCCCCTCTTCCGCACCCTTCGGCCCTTTCAGGTAACTGCGTGCTCCCTCCTCATCGCCGCCTCCCTTGCGGTTGCTTCTGCAAGCGAGGCCTTTGCCGCCCCGAACTTAATCGACTCAGAGGCAACGAGTGACCTTGCAGGTGCATTCCGAAGCGGAGTTGCGCTGGTATCACCGGAGCCGAGACCAAGCGCCGCTGTCACGCCATCACCAAGTCAAACCGCGTCACCAGATACGAGTCCGAGTCCGGGTACGTCACCAGGGACATCGCCGCAGCCGTCAGCTACACCATCGGTAGCGCCGACGGATCAGCCGATGGTGCTCGTGACGGATACTGCCGACGGCACGCGTATTTATACCGACGAACGATCCTCGTCGAGCTTCTTGGCAGCATCGATTCCGTCAATCCAGCAGGCGCTCAGCATCCCAGGCATCTGGTTCAGCGGCCTGCTTGCCGCCATACTCCTCGCGTTCGGAGCCATCCTCTTAGAGGCGCCATTTGAATGGATCAGACGACGCATCAACGACATTTATACGCGCGTCGTTGCTTACATCCAGCCGAAGGATCGCGGATCTCGACTCTGGAAGATCTTCGGCATCCGAGTCGACGTCTTCCCATTCTTGATCGTCGGCCAGCTTATCGCCGCGTTCAATGCGCCGCTTGCCGCTATTGCGCCGATCCAACAGCTGATACTCGGCTGCGTGTATGGTGCAATTGCCGCTCTGATCATCCACGCGGTCACGAAGTGGCCAGAGATTCGCCTACAGCGGATTAAGAACAACGATGGTGGCGAGATGCGAGCGCAGTGGTTGAGCCTCGTGCTCGCCCTGAGCGCAGTTGCGATTGCGCAGTCGTTCGGCATCACCCCCGGACTCATCGTCGGAATTTTCGCGACACGCCACTTCCGGAAGAGCCTTGACGAGAGCGGATCTGCGCGGAGCTCGTGGCACCTCTCACTGATGCTGATTGCCGCCTCCCTGATCTCGTGGTTCGGGCTGGAGTGGATTGCGCTGCTCATCACTGACCCAGAGGCACCGTTACGCATCATCTCTGATACGGTGTTCGGTACCCTAGTCGTTGCAGGGAGCCAAGGTTTGATCTGGACACTTCTTAACCCGGCCGAAGATGGCTCCAGGGCGCTTCGCCGCCACTCGCTCGCTCGGTGGGTTCTGCTCCTCGCCGTAGGGATCACGATGGTTATCGCCATTCTCATGAATGGTGGGGAGTTACAGGGGATCTTCTCACCAAATGCAACGTTCGAAGAGTTGCTTGGGCTAATCCTGTCTGGCGTGGCGCTCTTCGCGATGCTACTCCTGCTCCACCGATTTACCGCCGCCAGGGCGACGCCAAGGAGAGCCCGCTGACCACCTGATCGAAACGTCTGTGGTAGGTTCAAAACCTACCGTTGGGGCCAGTAGCTAGCGGGAGAGTGGAGGGCGAGAATGGTTGCAACTGGACTCAGCGAGAGCCCTCAGGCCTACCGCGCGAAGTTGCTCGAGCAGAGCGACAGCCAGATCGATGCCTGGGCCACCGGCTCACTGCGCGACATGGCGAAGCGCAAGGGGATCGTCGCCGCCATCCACGAGTTCTCCCACGCCGCACACCTCGACGAGGATGGCCTTGCTGGCGCATACACGCTCGGTGGCGGACCAGCTGCAACGATGGGGCGTGACGCTGAGGGGCGACTACTTCTCCCTGCGGTCAGCCTCTGGTGCCTCGTCCCCGGCCTGCGCACGGTAGATCCGAAGGGGAGTCGTGAGCGACTCGTCGCCTTCTTGGTCGCGACCTTCGAAGAGGTCGTCTACATCTAACTGCGGTCAACTACTCCGACTTCTGGCGCAAGATCGCAGCGAGGTTATCGAGCTTATTTCGCGCGATCAGCAGCCACTTCGCCATGTTGGCGCGATCTGTTTCACTGAGCGGTGCCCCCGCCTCCGGCTGATCAATCTCATGCAGTACTGCGGCAAGCGCATCGATGGAGCTCGCCAGGCTGTCGCGAGCGTTGGTTAGCGCCGCATCGGATGCCGAGGCGATGGCCGCCGCCTGCGCCGAGATCGGCGCCGACGCACTGGCGTTCACCGGTTTGGTCGCCGCGATGATCGGCCGTTCGTTCGGTGAGGCGTAGGGGAAGATTGACGGTGCGGCAACCTCTGGTGCTGCGGTTGGTTCGGGGCGCTCATCGCGCACCACGCTCTTGAGACGGGCGAGCGAGAGTTCGCCGCGCATCACCTGCGCTGCCAGTTCACTGCGTCGCGCCTGATCGCTGATCTTCATCAACTCGTAGGCGTGGCTGATCGTGTCGGAGCGCTCTGCGACGAGGGCGCGAATGTCGGCCGGTGCATGCATCAGGCGCAGGCGATTCTCGACGTAGCCCTTGTCCTTGCCGATGCGCTCGGCCAGCTTGCGGATGCTGTAGCCGAGTTCGCTGGTCATGCGTGCGAAGATCGCCGCCTCATCAAGCGGGGAGAGGTCTTCACGTTGCAGGTTCTCGATGATCGCAACCTCAAGGGCGATCTCATCGCTCATCGCCTCAACGATGGCGGGGATCATTGGGAGCCCGAGCGAAAGAACCGCGCGCCAGCGTCGTTCGCCCGCCACGATCTCATAGGAGCCAGGCTCAGTTGGTCGCACGATGATTGGCTGCAGGACACCATGCTCGCGGATGCTGGCGGTGAGCTCATCGATCGCCAGCGGTGGAAGTGCGAGGCGGGGCTGCTTCGCGTTGATCGTCACGCGGTCGACGGCGATCTGTCGTACCGAGCGGTCGCCCTGGGCGCCCTCGGGCGGGAGGAGCGAGAGAATGGAGTCGTCGGGCTCCTGCCCGCTCAGCCCCGAATCGCCCGTTGGCTGCTTCCCCTTCGGCATGCTGCCTCCTCGTTTCGCTTCGTGCGCCTTACGGCCCACCGTTTCGCCGCATCGTACCGCGCAAGGGGTGTGGGAGAATCGTGCGGAGCGAAGTGCCCGTAACGGGGCAGGAGGGAGGTGAGCGTGGGTAAGGAGCAGGGCCGCGATGCCGCGCGCGACACCACCACCTCAGGCGCACCCCTCGAAACGAGCTACGGCCCGAACCCATCCCGCGATGCCGCCGCAGAGATCGGTGCACCGGGTGCCTTCCCGTACACGCGTGGCGTGCAGGAGACGATGTACCGCGGCCGCCTCTGGACGATGCGCCAGTACGCCGGCTTCTCTACGGCACGCGAATCCAACGAGCGCTATCGCTACCTCCTTGAGCAGGGCCAGACCGGCCTCTCGGTCGCCTTCGACCTGCCAACGCAGATGGGGTACGACTCCGATGCGCCAGAGGCGGAGGGGGAGGTCGGCCGCGTCGGCGTTGCGATCGACTCCATCGCCGACATGGAGACGCTCTTCCAGGGGATCCCGCTCGATAAGGTCTCGACCTCCATGACGATCAATTCCACCGCACCGATCCTGCTGGCGCTCTACGTGGCGGTTGCCGAGCGACAGGGGGTGTCGCGCGCCGAACTCTCGGGGACGACGCAGAACGACCTCCTCAAGGAGTACATCGCCCGCGGCACCTACATCTTCCCGCCCGAGCCATCGCTGCGACTGATCACCGACGTCTTCGAGTGGTGCGCCACTGAACTCCCGAAGTGGAACACGATCAGCATCTCGGGCTATCACATGCGCGAGGCGGGAGCGACCGCCGCGCAAGAGCTCGCCTTCACCTTTGCCGACGCGATTGCTTATGTCGATGCAGCGATCGCACGCGGCCTCGAGGTCGACGCCATCGCGCCGCGACTCTCCTTCTTCTTTGCGGCGTGGACCGACATCCTCGAAGAGGTGGCAAAGTTCCGCGCGGCGCGCCGCATCTGGGCGCGCATCATGCGCGATCGCTACGGCGCAAAGAGCGAGAAGTCGCTCCTCTGCCGCTTCCATGTGCAGACCGCCGGCTCCACCCTCACGGCGCAGTCGATTGACAACAATGTGGTGCGCGCCGCGTACCAGGCCCTCGCGGCGGTGCTCGGCGGCGCACAGAGCCTGCACGTCAATGGCAAGGATGAGGCGCTCGCCCTCCCGACCGAAGCATCGGCGCGCCTCGCACTGCGCACGCAGCAGGTCCTCGCCCACGAGGCCGGCGTCGCAGGAACGGTTGATCCGCTCGGCGGCAGCTACGCCGTGGAGGCGCTCACCGATCAGGTGGAGCGCGACGCCCTCGCCCTCATCGCCGAAGTGGACCGCCTCGGTGGCATGGTCGCCGCTGTTGCCGCAGGCTTCCCACAACGCGCGATTCAAGATTCAGCGTACGCCTACCAGCGCGAGGTGGAGAGTGGCGAGCGCGTGATCGTGGGCGTGAACCGATTCGTGGATGAAGAGGTCGAGACACCAGCCATTGCTCGCATTGACCCGGCACGCGAGCGGGAGCAGGTCGCCGAACTGCAGGCGTTCCGTGCCGCGCGAGATAGCGCGGCCGCAAGTGCCGCCATCGCTGAAGTGATCGCCACTGCGAAGGGGAGCACCAACATGATGCCGCCGATCCTTGCCGCCGTGAAGGCTGGCTGCACCGTTGGCGAGATCAGCGCTGCCCTGCGCAGTGTCTGGGGCGAACACCGCGAGGCGATGGTTCTATGAGCCTTCCGGTACGCGGTCGCATTCACCACGTCGCCTCCGTCGTACGCGACATCGACGCATCGATTGACTTCCATACCCGTGTCCTCGGGCTGGCGCTCGAGCAGGTTGCCGAGGTGCGATCGCAGGAGGTGCGCATCGCCTTCCTCACCGCCGGTGACTCCAAGATTGAACTCGTCTCGCCAACGAATGCGACCAGCGGCGTCGCACGCTTCCTCGAGTCGAAGGGAGAGGGGTTCCATCATCTCTGCTTAGAAGTGCCTGACATCGCTGTAGAGCTCACCGCTCTCGCCGCGGCGGGGGTGCAACTGATCAACGCAGAGGCGGTTGCCGGCGTTGAGGGGCCAGTTGCCTTCTTGCATCCGAAGAGCTGCAACGGGGTGCTGATTGAGTTGATCGAAGCGCCTGGCGGACCTGCGTGGACGAGGCTCGGATTCGGCGCCCCAGGGGAGCTGCGGATCCGCTAGCGCTTAACGCTTCGTGTAGCCGGCCTCGATCAGTAGGCGCGGCAGTTCGGTCGGTGAGGCGGCCACCTTGAATCCGGCAGCCTCCAGTGCGGCGATCTTGTCGATCGCCCGGCCCGATGCGCCAGAGACGATCGCCCCAGCGTGGCCCATGCGACGCCCCTCAGGTGCGGCGCGCCCAGCAATGAAGGCGACACGTGGCAGGTGCTTCAGATGTTCGCCGGCCCATGCGGCGGCCTCCTCTTCGGCGGATCCGCCGATCTCGCCGATCAACACGAGTGCGCGCGTCGCAGGATCTGCGGCGAAGAGCTCCAGTGCGTCGCGGAAGGTGGTGCCGATGATCGGGTCGCCGCCGATGCCGAGGCAGGTGGACTGACCGATGCCAGCATCGGTCATCGACTGCACCGCCTCGTAGGTCAGAGTTCCGGAGCGGCTCACCACACCAACATCACCAGGGAGGTGAATAGAGGCGGGGATGATGCCGATCTTTGCGCCAAGGCCGTTCACGCCCGGCGTGGTTGCACCTGGGCAGTTCGGTCCGATCAGTCGCGCGCCGTGCTGCTGCACAACGGCGAGTGCGCCGACCATGTCGTGCACGGGGATCCCTTCGGTGATGCAGAAGATTCTCTTGATGCCCGACGCGGCGGCCTCGGCGATGGCGTCCGCAGCGCCAGCCGCAGGAACGAAGATGCAGCTGGTGTTTGCGCCCGTCTTCTCGACAGCTTCGCGAACCGTGTCAAACACGGGAACGGTGCCGTCGAGGCCGAGCTCGCCGCCGCGGCCAGGTGTGACGCCGGCAACGATCTTGGTGCCATAGGCGGCCATCTGACCAGCATGGAAGCCACCCTCGCGTCCGGTGAGGCCTTGCACCACGAGTCGCGTGTGCTGATCGACGAGAATGCTCACTTGCCGCCTCCCGCTGCAGCGAGTGCTACAGCCTTCTCCGCCGCCTCATCGAGGCTTGCCGCAGTTTCAAATCCACCTTCGCGCAGAAGCACGGCGGCCTCTGCCGCATTCGTGCCAACGATGCGCACGACCATCGGCACGGTGCGCTCCTGTTGTGCACGCGCCTCGATGAGTCCCTTCGCGACCTCGTCGCCGCGGGTGATGCCGCCGAAGATGTTCACAAGGATTGCTTTCACTCCCGCATCGGCAAGGATGATGCGCATTGCGGCGGCGACCTTATCGGCGCGAGCGCCACCGCCAATGTCGAGGAAGTTTGCCGGCGTGCCGCCGGCGCGGGTCACGAGGTCAAGCGTGGTCATGGCGAGACCGGCGCCGTTCACCATGCAGCCGATGCTCCCATCGAGTCGGATGTAGGAAATCCCCTGCTCGCGCGCCTCGCGATCAATTGGATCTTCGCTGTCAGCATCGCGCCATGCGGCAAGGTCTGGGTGTCGATCAAGCGCGGAATCGTCAAAGGTCACCTTGGCGTCGAGGCAGATGAGTCGTTCGCCGCCGGGCAGATCTGGCGCCGGAACCACGGCGAGCGGATTCACTTCAACAAGGTCGGCGTCGCTATCTCGCGCGATCTTCACGAGCCCAGTCGCAATGACGCAGAACTGCTTGAGGAGTTCACCGCGCAGCCCAATGCCGAAGCCGAGTCGACGCGCCTGGAAGGGGAGCAGGCCACCATGTGGGTGCGCGACTTCGCGAACGATCGCGGTTGGATCCTTGGCGGCGACATCCTCGATCTCCATGCCGCCAGCGGCGGAGGCCATGACGAGCACGCCACGTGTGGTGCGGTCAATCAGCGCAGCGAGATAGATTTCGCGGATGATCGTGGAGGCTGGTGCAACCAGCACACGTCGCACCGGAAGATCTTTAATGGTGAGGGCGAGAATTGCTGCGGCGGTTGTCTCGACCTCTGCCGCGCTCGCGGCGAGCTTGACCCCGCCCGCCTTCCCTCGCCCGCCGACAAGGACCTGCGCCTTAATGACGACCTGGGGTACCCCGCTGGCGAAGAGGCGTTCGGCGATGGCGCGGGCACCCGCGGCGGTCGTGGCCACGTCGGCATCGGGGACGGGGAGACCGGCGCGCGCTAGGAGCTCTCGTGCCTCAGCCTCGTGGATCTTCACTCGTTCCTCCTGCCGCTCTCGTGTGGCTAACTCTGCGCAGCATACGCGTGCAGGGGCTGGGCGTCGCGGGTAGGATATTAGGCAGGGCAGGGGTGACCCCACCCCGAGAGAGTGGAGCGCAGAGGAGGCGGCATGGCTCGCGGATCAACGCTCCCGGCTCCACGTCGCGGACTCCGCGGGGCGATCGCCTACCGCGGGGGTGAGGGGATGGTCGCCTGGGCCTTCCACCGCATCTCGGGGATCGCCGTCTCGGTCTTCCTGACCCTACATGTTGTCAGTATCTTCATGGTCGGGGCGAACCCTGAGTTCTACGATTACCTGCACCTCTTCTACGCGAGCGTCCCAGGCAAGGTGGCTGAGGTTCTTCTCGGCGCCGCCCTCCTGTATCACGCGCTGAACGGAACGCGCATCGTGGTGATGGATCTGTGGCCAGCGTTGACGGCGTACCACCGCCTCCTCTGGCGCATCGTCTGGATCACCTTCTTCGCCCTCGGCCTCCCTGGTGCCTTCATCATCTTGAGTCGAATCTGGGAGAGTGCGAAGTGAGCGGCGTACCGCGCGCACGACAGCCACGTCCGAAGGGGCGGGGGCGTGAACTCACCTACTGGCTGCTGACCCGCTACACGGCACTTGCTCTCTTCGTGCTCGCGCTCGCGCACTATACGGTGACGCACTTTGTCTACGATTCGAACATGCAGACGGCAGAGTGGATCAAGCAGGTTCGCTGGAACTCGCTTGCCGTTCGATTCGTCGATTGGTCGATGCTTGTCATCGTGATGGTCCACAGCTCTCTTGGAATGCGCACCGTCATTCAGGACTACTCCAAGGGGCGCATGCAAAGGATTATCCTCGGCCTCCTCTACGTGCTGACCGCCGTGCTGGTCGCTCTTGGCAGCCACGTCATCATCACCTTGCCGCTCAAATGAGTGCGCGGCTTCGCGCCGACACGACGCACATTGACGTCGATGCCATTGTCGTGGGCGCTGGTGGCGCTGGACTCTGGGCAGCGCTCGAGCTGGCGCGTGAAGGGATCCCAACCGCTGTACTGACGAAGCTCTACCCAACTCGATCCCACACGGGTGCCGCACAGGGTGGCGTCTGCGCCGCCCTCGGTAACGTGGAAGAGGACCACTGGGAGTGGCACATGTTTGACACCATCAAGGGTGGCGACTATCTCGCCGACCAGGATGCCGCCGAAGTGCTCGCGCGTGAGGCGATCCCCGCGGTGATCGAACTGGAGCGCATGGGCCTCCCATTCAATCGCACACCGGACGGCAAGATTGATCAGCGCCGATTCGGCGGACATACGCGCAACTACGGCGAGGGCCCTGTGCGACGCAGCTGCTACGCCGCAGATCGCACTGGCCACATGATTCTGCAAACGCTCTATCAGCAGTGCATTAAGGCGGGCGTCAAGTTCTACGACGAGTATCACGTTGTCGACCTCGTCTTCGAGGGCGGCGAGGCGAACGAGGGTGGACGCTGCTCTGGCGTTGTCGGCTACAAGATCTCCGACGGCACGATGCACGTGCTGCGCGCGAAGGCGGTGCTCCTTGCTACTGGCGGCTACGGCCGCGCCTGGCGCGTCACCTCTAACGCGCACTCTCTCACCGGAGATGGCATGGCCCTTGCATGGCGGCACGGTGTGCCGCTGCAGGACATGGAGTTCTATCAGTTCCACCCAACCGGCATCGTTGGCATCGGCATCCTGCTGAGTGAGGCGGCGCGCGGTGAGGGAGGCTATCTCTTGAACGACGAGGGGAAGCGGTTCATGGAGAACTATGCGCCGAAGCTGATGGAGCTTGCGCCGCGCGACATGATCTCGCGCGCGATCTACGAAGAGGTTCGCGCCGGCCGCGGTATCGGTGGCAAGGACTACATCTACCTGGACGTTCGACATCTGGGCCGAAAGGTCATCGAAGAGAAGTTGCCAGACATCACCGACTTTGCTCGCGTCTATCAGGGGGTCGAGCCGATTAGCGAGCCAGTTCCTGTGCAGCCAACCGCGCACTACGCCATGGGCGGTGTGCCGACAAACCTTGAGACAGAGGTGCTCGCCGATGCGCGCGGCAACGTCGTGCCAGGCCTCTTCGCGGCGGGCGAGGTTGCCTGCGTCAGCGTGCACGGTGCGAACCGACTCGGCACGAACTCGCTCGTTGACCTCCTCGTCTTCGGCAAGCGCGCGGGGATTCGCATGGCGCAGATCTGCAAGAGCACCCCGCAGCCAGGCTCCGTGCAGGGTGCCGAGCGCGCGGTGCGCGATGAGCTCCTCGCCCTGAGCACGCGCCCATCTGGGGTGCGCCCGGCGGAGATCCGTCGTGAGCTCGCCGCCCTGATGATGGACAACGTCGGCGTCTACCGCGACGAGGCCCTCCTCTCTGCCGCCGTGAAGGGGATCGCCAAGCTGAAGGGGGAGTACGCCAACGTGCGCGTGGAGGACACCGGAAGCGTCTTCAACACCGACCTCCTCGAGGCGCGTGAGCTCGGCTACCTCCTCGACACCGCCGAGGCCACCGCCGTCTCCGCCTATGCCCGCAAGGAGTCACGCGGCGCACATAGCCGAGAGGACTTCCCAGAGCGCGATGACGCCAAGTTCTTGGCCCACACGCTGGTCTGGCAGGGGGCCGCAGGAGCCCCCGCGACCAAGATTGACTACAAGCCGGTCACCATCACCAAGTTTGAGCCGAAGCCGAGGGTCTACTAAGTGGCCACCGCAACGACCGTTGAACTGAAGATTCAGCGCTTCGATCCGGAGCGCGATAACGAGCCGCACTGGCAGACGCTCACCGTCCCTGTTGAGCCGATGGACCGCGTGCTCGATGTGCTGACGCGCGCGAAAGAGCTCTTCGACGGCTCGATCACCTTCCGCCGCTCCTGCGCCCATGGCGTCTGTGGCTCAGATGCGCTGCTGATTAACGGCCGCAACCGTCTCGCCTGCAAGCTTCGTGTGGAGCAACTCGGCAAAACGATTACCGTTGCGCCGCTCCCAGGCCTGCCGATCGTGAAGGATCTCGTCGTTGATATGGATGGCTTCTTCGAGAAGTACCGCTCGGTGCAGCCATATCTTGTCGCCGCGCCAGTCGAGGGAAGTGGCGAGCGCATCCAGAGCCAAGAGCAGCGCGATCGCTTCGACGACACCACCAAGTGCATCCTCTGCGCCGCCTGCACCACCTCATGCCCAAGCTTCTGGGCCGAGCCCGAATACGTTGGCCCAGCGGCGATCGTCAACGCCCATCGTTTCATCTTTGACTCGCGCGATGAGAACGCAGAGGCACGACTCGACATCCTCTCGGACGAGGATGGCGTCTGGCGTTGCCGCACCACCTTCAACTGCGTTGAAGCCTGCCCGCGCGGCATCAACATCACCAAGGCGATCCTTGAGGTCTCCTCCGCAATCAGCTCGCGGGAGTAGCCTTGCCGCCTCGCGCGTACATCATTCGCACCGACGGAGCGTGTCGGGGAAACCCTGGGCCAGCATCGATTGGCGTTGCACTGTATGACGCCTCTCTGCCTGGATCTGATGATCCAGATGCCACGCCTATCGCCTCAATCTCTGCAGCGATTGGCACCACCACGAATAACGTTGCAGAGTGGCGCGCTGTGGTGGCGGCGATCGACTTTGCTGCCGAGCTCGGCGCGCGCGAGATTGATCTGCTTCTTGATAGCAAGCTTGTGGTGGAGCAGCTGCAAGGTCGTTGGCGTGTACGCGACGCCAAGCTTGCCCCGCTCTGCGAGGAGGCGTTAAAAGGCCTGACGCGCTTTGCGCACTGGAGCGCGCGCCATGTGCCGCGTGCCCTGAACGGTCGTGCCGATGCGCTCGCCAATGAGGCGCTTGACCGCGCGCTGCGCGGTGGGCCCGCCTGGGTTGCGCGCCGTCCGCAAGATTCAGTCTCTGCCGCGGCGACGGCCACCTCCAGCTCCGAATCTTCCGCGACCGCAAGGACGCGCATTACTGTGCTCGGCTCAGGGGCGAGCCGTGGCGTGCCGCGCGTCGGATGTCGTTGCGGCGTCTGTCTCTCGCGTGATCAGCGCAATCGCCGTTTGCGCAGTTCGGTACTTGTCGAGTGGCTCGACGGTGTCACGGAGCGCGGCGTCATCATTGATCCCGGCATGGACCTGCGCCAGCAGGCGCTGCGCCACGGCGTAACGCGACTTGATGGCGCGCTGGTTACCCACATTCATGTTGATCACACGGGTGGCATTGATGAGCTGCGCGCCTATACCGATGCGCAAGATGTTGTGCTGCCGATCGGCGCAGGTGAAGCGACCGCGGATGAGCTACGAAAGCGCTGGGACTACGCAGTGAATGGGAGGACTCCTCCTGGTGCTGGGATCCCTGCGCTGCAACTGGTTGCGTCGGATAGCGAGGTAACGATCGCTGGCCGCTCATTCCAGGCCATCCCCATCGTTCACGGCAAGCGCCCGGCGCACGGCTGGCGGAGTGGGGGATTCGCCTACCTGACCGACGTCAGCTCGGTCCCGGCGGCATCACGCGACCTTCTCGGTGACCTTGACCTGCTGATCGTCTCGGCGCTGCGCGATCTGCCGCACCCAACGCACCAGACCGTCGACGAGGCGCTGGAGTTGATTCGGGCGGTTGCCCCGCGTCGGGCGCTCCTCACCCACCTGGATCACGACCTTGACTTTGAGGATCTGGCGGCGCGCCTCCCCGATGGGGTGGCCCCCGCCTTCGACGGGCTCGTCGTAGAGGTGCCGGCGCGCTAGACTGCCGATCCGGCGAGATGGCCGGACGGTCGCGTCGCCCCTTCGGGGGCGTCGAGGAAAGTCCGGGCTCCGAGGTGCAAGGCAGCGGGTAACGCCCGTCCGCCGTAAGGCGCGGACTAGTGCCACAGAGACGAGTCCGCCGCAGAGCTTCGGCTCAGCGGTGGGGTGAAACGCGGCAAACTCTGCCTGGAGCAAGGTCGAATAGGGAGGCATTCCAGTCGCTTGCGACTGGACCGGCGCACCGCCGGGACCTCCGGGTTGACCGCTAGAGCCCCCGAGCAATCGGGGGTCGAGATGGATGGCCGTCCCCCCGCAAGGGGGACAGAACCCGGCTTACAGGCCATCTCGCCGGACTCCTACCCGTGCTCGATTCGTGCTCGGCCGCCCCCAAAACCCCCTCACGCCAGCCCTGCCCAGGCACCCCCTTGACAGGGGCGATTGGTGGGGGCAAGATGCACCTAAGTGGTTTCAAGTGGGGGAAGGTGGGGTAACACCTCCCAGTGGGCCACGGCGGAGGGTGTACTGGTGTTTACCGGCGAATATCGTCATGCCATCGATGGGAAGGGACGCGTTGCCGTCCCCGCGCGCTTCCGAGCGCAGCTCGATGAGGGTGCCTTCGTCTCCCGCTGGCTCGACAACTGCCTCGCGATCTTCCCGCGCGCCGCGTGGGATGACCTCGCCGCTCGCGTCGCCGCCCTACCGACCGGCAACGCCACCGCCCGTGAATTCGCCCGCTTCCTCTTCGGTAGCGCCTTTGAAGTAGAGCTCGATGCGCAGGGCCGCCTCCTCTTGCCAGCAACGCTTCGAACCTGGGGGCAACTTGATGCCGAGGCGATGGTCGTTGGCGCACGAGATCACGCCGAAATCTGGACTCCGAAGCGCTGGGATTCGTACCGCGGCGGCATGGAGTCGTCTGACGCACTGGCCGCACAGCTCGAGGAGCTCGGCTTCTAATGGCGACGGGTGCGACCCTCCATCGCCCCGTCCTGCTAACAGAACTACTCGGCGCCCTAGCGGTGCGCCCCGATGGGACCTACGTTGACGCCAACCTCGGTGGTGGCGGACACGCCGAAGCGGTACTTGAGGCTTCTGGGACACGCGGACTCCTGCTCGGCATTGATGCGGATGGTGGCGCGATTGAGATGAGTCGCGTACGACTGGCTCGATTCGGCAACCGACTCTCCACATTCCACGGGAGCAGCTCACACCTTGCGCGCGCGATCACCGACGCAGGGTTCAGCGAGGTTGATGGCGTCTACTTCGACCTCGGACTCTCCTCCGACCAGCTGGTCGACCGCGAGCGCGGATTCGGGATTCGCGCTGGTGGTCTCCTCGACCTGCGCTTTGACACACGTAGTGGTGAATCGGCGGCTGAGTTGATTGCGCAGGCGAGCGCTGCGGAGCTGGAGCAGATCTTCCGTGACTATGGCGAAGAGCCCCACGCGGCAAAGATTGCACGCGCCATTGTTGCAACGCGCGTGAGTGCGCCGATCACTACCGCAGAGGAGCTTGCCGCCCTCGTTGAGCAGAGCGTGCCGAAGCGCTATGGCCCACCATCACGAATCCATCCAGCAACGCGCGTCTTTCAGGCGCTGCGCATTGCGGTCAATGACGAGCTGACTGCGCTCAGCACCGCACTCGCTGCAGCGATTGCCGCACTTCGTGTCGGTGGACGGATTGTGGTTCTTACGTATCACTCTCTTGAGGATCGCATTGTGAAGCAGGCATTTGCTGCCGCTGCGCGCGATTGTATTTGTCCGCCGCGCGTGCCCGTCTGCACCTGCGCAAGCCAGGCAACACTGCGCCTCATTACCAAGCACCCGATTACTGCGAGCGAAGAGGAGATTGCTGCGAACCCACGAAGCCGCAGCGCCAAGCTTCGAGCTGCAGAGCGACTGGAGCGTGCAGCATGACCACGATCGGTCGTCCGCTGCGTGGGGCACAGTTGGTAACTCCGCCATATCAGCCACGAATCTCGGACAGTCGAGCTGCAGCTGCAGCTCGACAGCGCACAGCCATTCGCAAAGCCTTCACCCCATCAAGCACCGCCGTGGGAAGTGGCTCAATCCGAATCGGCACGCGACCGGCACCTGGAAGCCCGGTTCCACGTACCGCAGTCATCCCTGGGGCGGCTCCGCGTGGGCGCATCGGCGTCAACTCGTGGAACGCGGTGGAGCGCCACGGTGGCCTCAGCGCGAAGCTCGGCTCGTGGCTCATGCCGACCGCCGTCATCTTTGGCGCATTCTTTATTTTGACCATCCTCTCAATTGAGATTGCAACGTCAACGGCGAAGGTCACCGCGCTCGTCGATGAGCAGACCCGCCTCATGGAAGAGATTCGCGTTGGCGAGACAGACATGAGCCGACTCGGTCGGGAGCCGGCGGTACGACGTCGTGTGACTGGCCTCGGCGTTGTGCAGCTTGTGGACCCACTTGTCGTGGAGGTTCGCTAGATGGCGCCAGACCCACGCACCGTACGTACTGACTCGCGCGGACGTGCAAGCTTCCTCACCCTTGTTCTGATCCTCATTGCCGGAGTGTGCGTAGCGCGCCTCGGCTACTGGCAGGTTGTTGCTCGCGATCAGCTGCTTGATGCGGCCGCCGCCCAGCTGCGCGCCACCGTCACGAACGAGCCCATTCGAGGGACCATTACCGACCGCACGGGTGCCGTCGTGCTTGCGACAACAGTGTTGCGCCATCGCCTCCTCTCCCAGGGATCGGTCGTCTCGGCGGCGGACCGGGCTGCGACGGCTGACGCGCTGATCGCGTCGCTTGCGCTGAGCCCCTCGGCCGCGACCAAGGTTCGCGCCGTGCTCGAATCCGGACGCAAGTGGGGGGTGCTCCTTCCAGCGCTTGATGACACTCAGACCGACATCGTTCGAGGAGAGATCGCGGCGGATCGCGTTCGCGGCGTGACCCTCGAAGAGGTTCGCGTTCGCCTCTATCCGCAGCCTGGCGGTGGTGTTGGCACCTCGCTCGCCAGTCACGTCCTTGGATTCGTCAACGCTGATGGTGGTGGCCAATACGGCCTTGAGGAGTACTACAACGAACAGCTCGCCGGCGCGGCCAGCGTGAGCACCACGGTACGCGGTACCAACGGTCAACTTGAGACCACCCAGGTGACGGCGGGTCGCACCCCATCAAACCTTCAGCTCTGTATTGACGCCACACTGCAGACCCTGGTTGAACAAGAGGTGACGACCGCGGGAATCGCCGACGATGCGGAATCAGTGAGCGCGATCGTGATGGATCCCTACACCGGCGCGATCATCTCCTCAGCCTCATGGCCCTCCTACGATGCCAACAACTTTGGCGTGACGGCGGCACGGGATCCAAGCCGCTTCATCAATCCGGCAACGACCAGCGTCTACGAGCCTGGATCGGTAATGAAGGCGATCACCTCCGTCGCTGCGCTTGAGTCCGGTCTCTACGGGCCATCGACCTACATTCAAGACGAGGCGGTGCTCACGCTTGATAACGGTGCAACCAAGGTGCGCAACTCCGACCTCAAGTCAAAGGGCTCCATGACGCTTACCGCTGCCCTCGCCTGGAGCCGCAACATCATCTTTAGCAAGGTCGGCCTCTCGCTCGGCAGCAACTCCCGCGAAGCTGCCGCACGCCTCTATGCCACATGGCTCCGGTTTGGGTTCGGTGGCAAGACCGGCATTGATGTCGTTGGAGAGAGCCAAGGGCTGGTGAACGATCCTGCGGATCGACGATGGCGCGAGATTGATGTCGCAAACGCCTCGTTCGGACAGGGTGTCGGCACCACGCTGATCCAGCTCGCCGTTGCCTACTCGGCGCTCGTAAACGGCGGTGTGCTGGTGCGCCCACGACTCGTTGAATCAGTTGACGGGGTCACCATTCCAATCACGGTTCGTGGCACGGCGACCACTCCAGAAGTTTCCGCGCAGATGGTACGCATGACTGGCCAGGTGACATCGAGCGTCCCCTTCTACGCCAAGCTGACCCGAATGGACGGGTACGCCTACGGTGGAAAAACGGGAACTGCACAGATCTGGCTCAAGGACGCCGACGGCGGTAAGGGTGCGTGGGACTTTGAGCACTACAACTTCACCTTCGTTGGCTGGGTCGGCAAGACGGCGCCTGAGTACGTTATTGCGATCTCCATTCGCCGCGGAACACCCGTGACGCAGCGCCAAGGCGCGATCGTGAACAGGATTGAGTCGTTTGAGCTCTTCCGCCGCGTCGCGCAGGACCTCATCTCCGTGTACAGCATTCCCCCCGCCGTTGCGGCTGCAACCGGCGGCTTGACTCCCCCCACCCACCCCGGCGTGCCGGAACCCTCCGCTCCGGTTATGCCGGCGGTGGGTGGGGATCTACCAACGTTCCGCAGCGTGAGGCGCGGCTGATGTCCCTCGCGGCAGCACCTCAAATGGTGGGCGGGCACCTCGCTACATCTGGCCACGAGCTGGCCGGCATTCTTGGCGGCACGCTGCTCGTTGATGGCACGAAGCCGATCCGCGGATGCGCAGTTGATTCGCGCGTTGTCGCGGCAGGTCAAATGTTCCTCGCTCTCCCGGGTGAGCAGACGCACGGCATCCACCATGCCAACGAAGCGTTGCGCGCGGGTGCGACGGCGGTCGTTGTTGAGGGCGGAGAGGCCACCGCCGAGATTCGGCAAGCGTTGGCCGAGGTGGAGCTGGCGGTGCGAGCGGCGGGGGCCTCACTGGTCACTGTTGAGAGCGGCCGTACCGCCCTCAGCCGTGCGGCAGCGGAGTGGCGCAGCCGCTTCACCCTTGAGGTGATTGGTGTCACCGGCTCAGTAGGGAAGACGACCACGAAGCAGCTCATCGCCGCCGCCCTTGGGGGTGAGTCGGCCGGTTGCGCCGCCACCCCAGGGAACGCCAACAACGAGATCGGTCTGCCGATGTCCCTGTTGAATCTCCCCGACGGGACGACACGCTATGTCGCGGAGATGGGGATGTATGTAGAGGGGGATATCCGGGCGCTCTGCACCCTGGCACGCCCCCGTATCGGCGTGGTGACCGCCATTGATGCCGTGCACGCCGAGCGAGCCGGGGATCTCGATGCGATCGAGCGTGGCAAGGGCGAGCTCGTTGAGGCCCTTCCGCCCGATGGCTGGGCCGTGCTCGCCGCCGACGACCTTCGTGTCGCTCGCCTCGCCACCCGCACACCAGCGCGAAGCGCTACGGCTGGCCACGCCGCGACCGCCGATGTTCGAATCGTTGATGCAGTACTCGATGAAGCGTCGGGCCACACCGCGGTCACGCTGCAGATCCGCAGTGAAACGGTGCGCGTTGACCTGCCGCTCTTTGGGCTGCACTTCGCGAAGGCGGCGGCACTTGCCGTTGCTGTTGCTGATCGTTGCGGCATTGCACCAGGTGAGGCAGCGGCCCGCCTCGCCGCCGTGCAGCTTCCATCGGGTCGCGCCACGGTGCGCATGATGTCCGGCATCCGCGTGATTGATGATGCATACAACGCTGCGCCAACCAGCATGGCAGCCGCGCTGGCAACACTTGCAGCCTGCCGACCACACCGCTTCGCGGCGCTTGGCGCGATGGGGGAGCTCGGGGCATACGCCGCCGAGGCTCATCTCGCCGTTGGGAGCGCCGCGGCAACGAGTGGCCTCGAACTACTTATCGTCTTTGGCGCAGAAGCCGACGGCATTGCTGAGGGGGCGCGGTCAGGTGGCATGCCGATCGAGAAGATCATGCGCTTGAGTAGCGACGAAGCCGGCATCGCCTCCGCCGTCGGACTCTTCGGCGACATGGCGGCGTCGGGCGACACCATCCTCGTCAAGGCATCGCGCTCGGTAGAGCTGGAGCGACTAGTCAACGGGCTTGCTGCCCGCTGGAGTGAGGAGGCGAAGTGATTGCCATTGTTCAGGCGCTCGTACTCGCATTCGTCTGTGTCTTCGTGCTGATGCCCGCCTACCTGCGCCTCTTGAAGTACGCGGGATTCGGTAAGCGCGTACGCCGAGAGTTCGGACCTGAGTGGCACATCGTTAAAGAGGGGACACCGACGATGGGTGGGTTACTCCTCACGGGGATCGTGATTGTCCTCGCCCTCCTACTCGATGCCGTCGACGCCTCCACCTACGCCGTCCTGCTCGCGCTCCTCGGAGTCACCCTGCTCGGCGCATTTGACGACTGGCTGAATGCGCGCACCGGTGACGGCATCTCGGCGCGACAGAAGCTGCTCTGGCAGACCGGCGTGGCAATCATCTCCGCCATCTACCTGCAGCAACACTTCGCCTTCTACTCTCTTGTCGTGCCTTTTGTTGGCGAGGTTCCGATCGCACCAATTCTGTGGATCGTGGTCGCCGTGGTCGCCATCGTCGCGACGAGCAATGGCGTGAACCTTACCGATGGCCTTGATGGCCTCTCGGGTGGAACGATGACCTTCGCCTGGATCAGCTACATGGTCATCGCACTCCTGAACGCCCCAGGGCAGGTGAACCTTGCGATCGTCTGCGCGCTCATTGCGGGCTCGCTGGTTGGCTTCCTCTGGTTCAACGTGCATCCGGCGAGCGTGATCATTGGTGATGCTGGTGCGCTCGGATTCGGCGCCGCACTCGCGGTGACGGGTCTCGTGACTGGCCACGTGCTGCTTCTGCCGCTGATCGGCATCATCTTTGTGGTGGAGACCGGCTCGGTGATTCTGCAGGTGGCGAGCGTCAAGCTCACCGGCAAGCGCATCTTCTTGTTCACGCCGATCCACCATCACTTCGAGCGGCTCGGTTGGGCGGAGACACAGATCACCTTCCGCTTCTGGATCATTGGCGCGATTGGCGGCATCCTCGGCATCGTCACCTTCCTGGCGACACGAGCACAAGGATGAGCAGCGACGGACTCACCCTGGAGGATCTTGAGGCGCCAGCCATTGCGGCGGGGAGCCTACGTGGGCGCAACGTCGTCATCCTCGGTGGCGGGCGCACCGGCCAAGCGACTGCTGCATTTGCCGCTGGAGCGGGTGCGAACGTCACGGTGCACGACACGGACACGATGGAGCGCGTGGTCGGCGCCGCCGAGGCGTTCACTGGCAGCACTATTCGGACCTCGTTCGGTGATGCCGAGAACCTGGCGCCACTCCTCGCCGATGCCGATCTTGTGGTGCATAGCCCCGCCGTCACGCTCGGATTCCCTACGGTACGCCCCGCCATTGAGCGCGACCTCCGCGCCTTTGCTGCCGGGGCGATCCCGCTGGTCGGGGAGGGTGGAGCCCGCGGTCGAATCCTGATCAGTGAGCCAGAGTGGGCGCTTCGCCTCCTCGGCAACCGTTGGCGTGTGGGCGTAACGGGGACGAAGGGGAAGAGCACCACGAGCAACCTGATCGCGACGATCCTGGCGCGAGACCCGTCACACCCAGTAGAGCTTGGCGGTAATAACGGAAAGCCACTGATCGGTCGTGCGGCAACGCTCCCTGCGGAGACGCGCGTCGTGATCGAGCTGTCGGAGCTGCAGCTCCCATCGCTTCACTCAGCAGTTGATGTTGGCGTGTTTACGAACGTGACCGTTGATCATCTTGATCGACACGGCACCGTTGGCGCGTATCGCAGCGTGAAGCGACTCCTCGCAGATCGCATTGCCGATGACGGCGTGATGGTCGTTAACCTCGATGATCCAGTGGTGGCCGCGTACGGAGGGATCGGGCGCGTCGAGATGGTCGGATATCGCCTCAGCAGCCCAATCCCAGGTGGTGTTGGCATTGTCGGTGGTTGGGTCGTTGCCGCTGGCGTTCTGCGCGCCGCACAATTTGGTGGCGGGGTCGCGGCTACCGGCCCTGGTGGACGCATCATGCCAGTGGGAGAGATCGCACTCCCCGGGGAACATAGCGTGAGTAATGTGCTCGCCGCCGTCAGCGTGGCGCTCATTGCCGGGGTTGCGCCAGATGCGATCCGTAGCGCGGTGAGCTCATTCACCGGCATTCCGCATCGACTTGAGACGGTAGCTGTGGTCAACGGCATTCGCTACGTGAACGATTCGCAGGCGACGCAGCCCGACGCGGTTGCCGCCGCAGTGCGTTCCTTTCCAAAACCGCTTGTGCTTATCGCTGGCGGGCGAAGCAAGGGGCTAGACCTAACTGACCTGGCACCGATTGTTGCTGAGCGCTGTTCCGCCGTCGTAGTGATGGGGGAACTCGCCGATGAGCTTGAAGCGCTCTTCCGCGGCGCAGGCCTCACCCGCATTGAGCGCGCGACAAGTGTGGAGAGCGCGGTCGAGGTGGGAACCAGCCTGGCACACGAGATTGGCGCGCCGAGCGCAGATGGGATTCGCGCCACGCTTCTGTTGAGCCCGATTGGCTCAAGTTTTGATATGTACAACAACCCGTTTGGCGCACGTGGCGAGGCGTTCCGCGCCGCCGTCCTTGCGCAGGTTGGGGCGACACGATGAGCCGGCTTGTGCGACAACCAGGCGTGACGCGCACCCCAGGAGCTCGCCCCGCGAGCGGCGGGGCACCGCAGCGAGGCGGCTCTGCGCGGCAGCGAATTGCGAGTGCGCTACGAGTTGAACGTCCTGGCGAAGACATGGCGATCCTCTTCCCCGCAGTTGTCCTTGTGGGGATCGGGGTGCTGATGGTCTTCTCCGCCTCAGCGATGAATAGTCTGATGAAGAGCAACGATGCCTACGGCGCAGGTGGTAAGCAGCTCGTCTACGCAATCATCGGGGCCTGCTTCATGTACATCTTCTCTGCGACCGATTACCGCCGTTGGCGCTCCTTTGCGCCAATCGCCATGGTCGCGTCACTTGCCCTCCTCATCGTCGTGCTGATCCCTGGAGTCCCCACGGAGGCTGGGCTACGACGCTCGCTCTCAGTAGGACCGATCAGTATCCATGCGGCTGAGGCGGCCAAGTTCTCGCTGATCCTCTTCCTCGCCGACTTCCTGGCGCGCCGTGGTCACGAGATCGGCAAGACGGTCGAGACGATGCTCTCGCCACTCTTGGCGATCGGGCTCTCTGTGGTCCTCGTACTGGTCGAGCCAGACCTGGGCACAGCGACGATTCTCGGCCTGATCGGATTCTCACTCCTCTTCGTCGCGGGGGTCCCCCTGCGCTGGGTGCTGGTGCCGGGCTCTAGCGCGGTAGCGGTTGCTTTTGCGTTGATCTTCACGAACAGTTACCAGGCGGCGCGCCTCGGTGGATTCAACGACCCGTTCTCTGATCCAACCGGATCCACCTATCAGACGCTGCAAGGCTTGATCGCGATGGCGGTCGGTGGGCCGCTCGGCTCAGGCCTCGGCTCCTCCCAGCAGCTTGGCGGGATCAACATTCCGTATGCGTGGAACGACTACATCTTTGCGGTGATCGGCGAAGAGGCAGGCCTCGTCGGCATGCTCATCGTGATCTCCGCCTTCTTGGCGATCGCCCTCCGCGGTCTCCGCACCGCGCGTCGCGCCCCCGACACCTACGGCGCCCTGATTGCGACGGGGATCGTGGTGTGGATCTCCGGACAAGCATTCATCAACATCGCGGTTGTTCTTGCCCTGCTCCCAGTGACCGGCGTGCCGCTCCCACTGGTCTCACAGGGCGGCTCATCACTCATTGTGTTGATGGCAGCGATTGGGCTGCTCCTCTCGGTATCGCGTGAGACGATGGTTCCAAGCCAGGCAGGAGGTAGTGATGCGGGTGCTCATCGCGGGTGGCGGAACGGGGGGACATCTATTCCCAGCGTTCGCCGTAGCTCGTATGGTTGGCCAACTCCATACCGACGCTGAGATCAGCTGGCTCGGCGGCGCACGTGGCGTTGAGTCACGCCTTGTTCCAGAGGCGGGATACCCGTTGACGCTCTTGGCCGCCCCGAGTCTGCGACCGAGCGGCGCCGGTCTGATCGCAACGGCGCGTGATGCCGCCACGCTCCTCTGGTCAATTCCGCAAGCGATTCGCTTGATTCGTCGCGTGCGGCCCGACGTGATCTTCTCCACAGGTGGATACATCGCCATTCCCACGCTGATCGCCGCGTGGCTGACGCGCACGCCGAGCCTCCTCTGGGAGGGGAACGTGCAGGCGGGCCGATCGAATACCCTCGTTGCGCCGCTCGCCTCCCATCGCGCCGTCGCCTGGCGGCAGACCGCGGAGCGCGCGCCATGGAGCGGCGCCAAGACAACGGTGACCGGCACACCAGTGCGCGAACTCACGGTCGATCGCACAACGGCGCGCACGGCACGTGCCCTCACAGCACACGATCAACTCCTTTTGGTGTTCGGCGGCTCGCAACGAGTTCGCCGCTTTGAGACGGCACTCGACGGCGCGCTCGCAACGCTGCTGACAGAGTGGAGCGTTCTCCACGTGGTGATGGATGGTCTGCCAGAGGCGGAGCGTCGACGAGCGAGCCTGCCGGCGGAGCTGCGTGACCGCTACGCCCCAGTCGCCTTTCTCGGTGGGGGAGCAATGGAGGCGGCGCTCGTCTCTGCCGACCTGATGCTCGGACGCGCCGGTGCATCCACCATTGCCGAAGCGGCCGCCGCTGGACTCCCTGCCATCATCGTGCCGTACCCATTTGCCGGCGGCCATCAGCGCGCGAACGCAGAGGCTGCAGCCGCAGCGGGAGCCGCCACCCTGATCAACGATGAAGATCTCACCCCCGAACGCCTCCTCGCGGCGGTGGCGACCTATTCGACACCAGCACAGCGCGCTACAGCGGCGCGCGCCGCAACGACGCTGGCGCACCCTGATGCCGCAGCAGTCATCGCCGAGAAGTTGCTACAGCTTGGCGGTCGGGGATGAGCGACGTGCAGACGCATCAGCCGTGGGCCGACGCTGAGGTCGCCGCCCGAGAACTGGAGCGCCGACTCAGCTTGAAGGTGCTGCGCAACGAGCCACTCGCCGAACACACCACGATGCGCGTCGGTGGCCCCGCCGACCTCATGGTCACCATTCGCGATCGCTTCGCCCTGCGTGGGCTGGTTCGACTCGCTGCGTCACGCGGCTGGCCACTGCGCATCCTTGGGCGCGGCAGCAATATGGTGGTGAGCGACGCTGGCATTCGTGGCATCGTGGCGCTCAATCGCAGCGCGGGGTACGACGTGAACCAAGCGGCGGGAACGATCTCCTTCGATTCGGGTGTCCCCATGGCGAAGGCATCAACGATTGCCGCCGAGGCAGGGCTCACCGGACTCGAGTTCGCCCTCGCTATTCCGGGGAACATTGGTGGCGCAATCTGGGCAAATGCCGGTGCGCACGGCGGCGAGATGGCCGCGATCACCACCTCCGTCACGCTCCTTCGCGCGGACGGCACCGAGGTCGAGATCCCTGTTGCTGAGGCCACGTTCAGCTACCGCGAGTCGCGATTTAAGCGACCAGAGGGGAGCGGCGAGGTGATCCTCGGGGCGACGGTCACGCTGACACCAGGCGAGCCTGAGCTGATCAAGTCACACCTTGAAGAGATTCGCCGCTGGCGTCGTGAGCATCAGCCGCTCGGCATCCCGAGCGCCGGCAGCGTCTTCCGCAATCCGCCGGGCGATCTGAGCGCTGGTGCACTCATCGAGGGAGTGGGGATGAAGGGGGAGCGCATTGGCGGCGCAGAGGTCTCCGAGATGCACGCCAACTGGATCCTGAATCGTGGGGGAGCGACCGCAGCAGATATCCGCGCACTGCATGACGCCTGCCGTGACGCGGTCAACGCCAAGAGCGGGATCACGCTCGCCACCGAGATTGCATTCATTGGTGAGTTCACCGCATGAGCGGGAACAACACGCTCCCCCCAGTTCTGGTGCTCTTCGGCGGAAGGAGTGCGGAGTCCGATGTCTCCGTGATCTCAGGCACCGCCATTGCCGCCGCGCTACTCGATGCCGGTCTATCGGTCACCCAGGCACACATCGCACGAGATGGCTCACTCCGCCCACTGCCAGCGGGGCATCGTCGCGGTGACGTCGCGGGAGGTGCATACACAGATCTCACCGCACCAGCGCTCCTTGGCGCGCAACCCATGTCGCTCGATGCATATCTTGAAAGCGTTGCGGCATCTGCACCAGGGACGATCGTCATCCCCGCACTGCATGGCCCTGGTGATGAAGATGGCACGATCGCGGCAGCGGCCGCGACGGCTGGGCTGAACTATGTCGGTGACACTCCAGCCGTTGCAGCACTCGGCATGGATAAGCCGGCCTTCAAAGCGCTCGCGCGCGAACACGGCGTGGCGACACTCCCCGAGCTCGTCATCACGCAAGGCGAATGGAAATCAGACCGGGAGAGCCTCCTCCGTGCCATTGCAGCGTTTGCCAACGAGCACACCACGACGGGCGCACTGATCGGCAAGCCTGCAGCACACGGGTCATCGATCGGCATGAAGATCGCGCATACGTCGGCCGATTGGGCAGATGCGGTCGATGAGGCGTTGCGCTTTGGCGACCGCGCCATGCTCGAGCCGTACCTTGAGCGCGCCCGCGAACTCGAGATTGCAGTGCTAGAGCGCACAGACGGCACGGTGCAGGCGTTCGGACCTGGCGAAGTCTTCCCAGGGCGCGAGTTTTACGACTACGACGCCAAGTATGCGCCGGGCATCTCGCGCACCACGACGTCCAGTGACCTGCCTGCTGCACTGGCGGATGAGATGCGTGCCGCCGCCGTTGCGCTCTTCACCGCCGCGCAGAGTCGCGGCCTCTCGCGCATGGACTTCTTGATGGCGCGGAGTGGCGAACGGGTCGGCCGCTGGTACCTCTCAGAGGTGAACACCTTCCCGGGGTTCACGCCGATCTCACTATTCCCTGCGCTCGTTATGTCGGGCGGCTCAAGTTTTGCGGAGCTGTGCGTTGAACTTGTCGCTGCGGCGGCGGCACGCCCTGCACCGCGGAGCACGCGATGAGCGATCGCAAGCCAGCAGGGAGTGGTCGCGGGCAACATCGCGGCGCAGGCGCGCGACCATTCGCTCCGGGCGAAGCCCCGCTCGGCGTACGCCCTGGTCTCGGTGGGAGCCGACGACGCGCTGGCGTCACCCCGGCCGGAGGCTCAACGAACCGCCGCACAGGCGAAGAGCCTGGCGCGACCTCAGGGCGAGGCCCACGCCTCACCCCTGGCAGTGCAGCTCAGCTGCGTCGCCTGGCCCTTGGCGCCCTGTTGCTTGCATCGTTCCTTCTGCCGCCGGTGGCTGCGCGCGCCAACCTCACGACGGTCAATCAGATCTCCGTGGTTGGCACCCAGCTCCTTGATCCCGAAGCAGTGATTGCGGCGGCCAACATTCCGATCGGCAGCAGCCTCCTCGGGGTAAACCTCCGAGCCGCAGAGGAGGCGGTGGCAGCACTGCCGCTCGTCGCCTCAGTACGGGTCAGCGCTGGGCTCCCTGACGGTATTCAGATTCGGGTGCGCGAGAAGTCACTTCTGCTGCGCTGGCAGATTGGCGATCGCATCTACGCCGTTAGCGAGAGCGGCGAACTCCTTGGTGAAACCGCCACGCTCGACCTTGCGCCATCCGCGGCGGCCGCACTTGCGACAGCCCCGCTGCTCTTCGACGATCGCACGTCAAGTCCACTCCCCACTGTCGGGCAACTGACGGCAACCGAGCTCGATGTGGCCACGCGCCTCGCCTCCCTGACCCCAGAGGACCTTGGCACCGCTGCAACGACGCTGACCCTCCGACTCCTCAGCGACTTCGGCTTCGTCGTTGAGGCGACTGGGCCATCGATTGAGTGGAACGCCGTCTTTGGCATCTACTCCGCCACCATTCGCCCAACGAGCATGATCCCGGGCCAGGTCCGCCTCTTGCGCAGCTTGCTCGCCGGTCGGGAGAGCCGCATCGGCTGGGTGATCCTCGCCGACGACCAGGCTGGCACCTACACCGCCAAGGGGGTGCGCCCGCCACCACCAGCCGCTGAGCCGAGCCCCAGCCTGAGCCCAGCCCCCTCTGATCCATCGCCAAGCCCTTCAGCCCCCACGGTGAGTCCGTGATGGTGCAGATCGGGCGGGGCGTTCGGGTGAGCAGGGGTATGATGCGCAAGATGAGCGCACAGTGTGGAGGGAACTACTAAATGGCAGAAGAGCGCTACACAACGATCGCCGCAATCGACATCGGCACCTCGAAGGTTTCGTGTGCCATCGCGCACATTGGTGGCGAGAACGGCTCCATCAGCGTCATTGGTAAGGGGACCTACCCGAACCAGGGGATGCGCAAGGGAGTGGTCACCGACATCGAGAAGACGGGCGCTGCGATTCGCGCCGCCGTTGATGCCGCAGAGCGCCTCTCCGGCTACCACATTGAGCACGCCACCATCACCATCTCCGGAAGCCACGTGCTCGGACAGAACACGAGCGGCCAGGTTGCCGTCGCTAATCCCGATCGCGAGATTCGTGATGACGATGTGGATCGCGTCCTTGAGGTCTGCCGTGCGATTGAGGTACCGAACTCGCGCATGCTGCTCAATGTGCTTCCGTCGTCGTACATCGTGGATGGCCAAGAGGGGATCCAGCAGCCACGCGGCATGATCGCCTACCGACTCGAGGCACGCGCACACCTCATCACCGCCGGCAGCACTGCCGTGCAGAATCTTGAGAAGTGCGTGCAGGCAGCCGGCATTGCGGTCGACGATTACGTACCAGCATCACTAGCCGCTGCAGAGCTCACGCTCACCGACACTGAGCGCGACCTCGGAACAGTTCTCGTGGATATTGGATCAGAGACTTGCGACATCGCGATCTTCCATCAGAACGCTGTGGTCTATACGGCGGTCCTACCGCTCGGCGGGGCCTTTATCACGCGTGACGTGGCGATTGGCCTCAAGACGAGCCTCCTCGCGGCCGAAGAGCTGAAGCTCTCCTATGGCACCTGCGACCCACGCACCGCCAGTGATGCGGAGCAGTACAACGTTCCCGACGAGCCAGCCGGCCGACGCATTGGTCGCCTCGAGCTCGCTCGCATCATTGAGCCGCGCATGAGCGAGATCTTTGAACTGATCGCTGGCGTGATCGCCAACGCAGGCCCCGAGGTGACCAGCGCAGGCGTCGTCCTCACGGGTGGCGGCTCGCAACTCGAGGGTGTTGAAGCCCTTGGACGCGAGATCCTGAAGTCGCCCATTCGCGTCGCATCCCCAACCGGTCCACTCCTGGGCATCCTCGACGAGTTCCGCGGGCCAGGGCAGGCGGCCGTGCTTGGGCTCTTCTCGTGGGTCGCCCGCGGGCTGGACGAGGCGGGGATCGCCGAGGAGCCAGCCGCAGGGTTCCTAGGGCGCATCGTTGGCTGGTTCCGCAACCTGATCGGGCGCATTCGGGGGTAACCCAACCGCCCGCGAACAGCGGGCGGGGCGCTGCTACACTTCGCGGGATCGGCGGGAGGGCGTCGTCTAAACGGGGCTAGCCCCGGGCGGCGCAGAGTCGGGGCAACAGGTCCGGAGGGCATGAGGTCGATGGCAGCGCAAACCGAGAATTTCGCGCTCATTCGCGTCGTCGGTGTCGGCGGCGCAGGATCCAACGCCGTCAACCGCATGATTCGTGCCGAGCTCCTCGGCGTGGAATTCATTGCCGTGAACACCGATGCCCAGGCGTTGGTCAAGTCCCACGCCCCAACCCGCATCCGAATTGGTGATGGAATCTCCCGTGGCCTCGGCGCTGGCGGCGACTCAGCCGTCGGCGAGCGCGCCGCGCAGGAAGACATCGAGAATCTCCGCGCTGCACTTGAAGGTTCTGACCTCGTCTTTGTGACCGCCGGTATGGGCGGCGGCACCGGCTCGGGTGCAGCACCTGTCGTTGCCAAGATCGCCAAGGAGATCGGCGCCCTCACCATCGGCATCGTCACGAAGCCGTTCGTCTTTGAGGGGAAGCGACGCGCCGCGGTCGCCGAGGCTGCTGCCAACGAGCTGCGCAAGCATGTCGACACCCTCATCGTTATTCCAAATGAGCGACTCCTGAGTGTCGTAAGCCGACAGACTTCGATGGAAGACTCGTTCCGCATCGCCGATGACGTACTGCGCCAGGCGGTAAAGGGCGTCAGCGATGTCATCACGGTGCCTGGCATCATCAACCTTGACTTCGCCGACGTGCGCTCCATCATGCGCGACGCTGGCTCCGCACTCATGGGCATCGGTCGTGCCAGCGGTGAGAACCGCGCCACCTCTGCCGCCGAAATCGCGATCGCTTCACCACTCCTCGAAGTCGACATTCAAGGCGCCACTGGTGTGCTGATCAACGTCGCTGCTTCGGCCACCGTCACGCTGCACGAAGTCAACGAGGCGATCAATCACATCACGGCACGCGCCGACGACGAGGCGAACATCATCTTCGGTACCTCGCTCGACGAGTCGCTCGGCGATGAGATTCAGATCACCGTGATCGCCACCGGCTTCTCCGCCGATCGACAGGGATCAGCCTCGAGCCCACGCTCCCCGTACCGCGCGACTGATAGCGGCGCATGGAGCCTCCGTGGTGACGGCGTCGCCGTGCAGGATGCTCCTGTGCCGAGCTTCACCTACACCCCCGCCCCTGAGCCAGCCCCCGTGGCCCTTGACGATGCTGCGGACGAGTCACTTCCATTGGATGCGCCGCAGCTAGCGCAGGTTGAGTCGAGCGACCTCGACATCCCAGCGTTCCTGCGCCCGCGCACGCGGACCGTGCTGGGGGCAACCCCAGACGATGCTGAGCGCCGCTGATCTCACCACTCGTTACCGCGCGCTACTAACGCGCGTACACGCCGCCGAGGCAACTGCCGGGCGAGCGCCAGAATCTGCCCAACTCATGGTGGTCACGAAGGGTGTTGCCGCCGAGCAGATCGCCGTCATCGTCGACGCTGGCTGCACCCTGTTTGCTGAGAACCGCGTGCAAGAGCTCGAAGCGAAGCGTGCCGCCGTCGCAGCACTGCGACCCACGGCGAACCTGACCTGGGTCCTGATTGGCCCGCTGCAGTCCAACAAGGCGCGACGCGCGCTGGAGGTTGCGGAGCGCATCGCCACCGTGGGGAGCGTTGATCTGCTGGGTCGCATCGCCGCACTCGGCACCGAGCGAGCCAAGCCGATCGAGATCGCCCTCCAGGTGAACGTGGACGAAGATCCGGCCAAGTCGGGCTTCACCCCCGAGGGCCTGCGCGCGGCACTTCCCGCCATCGCCGCAATCGTTAAAGCCGCCCCAGTCACCTTGGCCGGGCTCTTCACGGTGGGGAGGCTCACGGCGGGTGGGGAGGCGGCACGCCCAACCTTCGCCCAGTTCCGAACACTCGCAGCACAAGTTGACGCCGACGCACAGGCGCTCGGTTTACACCTTGGGCCACTACGCTCTGCGGGGATGAGCGGCGACTTCGAGGTTGCGATCAGCGAGGGCTCCACCGAGGTGCGGCTGGGGAGCGCGCTCTTTGGGCCGCGCGGGTAGGCTGTAGGCATGAGCACGTCAGCGATCGTTGGTCTCGTTTTCCAGACCCTTTGGTGGGTGATTCTCGGGCGCGTACTCCTCTCGTGGTTCGACCCCTCCGGCAACTATCGGATCTCGCGCATCATCTACGACATGAGCGAGCCGATCCTCGCCCCAGCCCGGCGCATCCTCCCAACGTTTGGTGGCGTGGACTGGTCGCCGCTCGTCACAATGGTTGCTTTGAACCTGCTCGAGAACTTCATCTTGAGGGGACTAGCGGGCTGAACCTAGTAGAATCTGCGCCTTAGGGCGATTAGCTCAGTTGGTTAGAGCGCACGGTTCACATCCGTGAGGTCACTGGTTCGAGTCCAGTATCGCCCACCACACTTAACAGAAGTTAGCGGCTCTTCGCCATCCTTCGCAGCACCGCTGGCATGATCCCGCCATTGCGGTAGGTATTCACCTCGTTTGGGCCGTCTAGGCGTACCAGGGCTGAGAACTCTTTTGCAGGGCCAGTTGGTGCGTCATTGCTGTCGACGGCCTGTGCGGTGATGCGAATCTCTGAGCGCGCTGTGCAGCTACCAATACCAGCGATATCGAAGCGCTCGTTGCCGGTAAGGCCCAACGTCTCGGCGCTCTCGCCTGGCAGGAACTGCAGCGGTAGAACGCCCATGCCGATGAGGTTGGAGCGGTGGATGCGCTCGTAGGACTGCGCGATCACGGCGCGCACGCCGAGCATGCGCGTTCCCTTGGCCGCCCAGTCACGAGATGAGCCCGAGCCGTACTCTTTGCCGGCGAGGATGATCAGGTCGCTCCCGTCGCGCTGATAGCGCGCAGCGGCATCGGCGACGGCGAGGATCTCGCCCGATGGGTGATGACGCGTGATTGGACCCTCTTTGCCACCGGCAAGCGCGTTACGAAGGCGAATGTTAGCGAAGGTGCCGCGCATCATCACCTGATCGTGGCCGCGTCGTGCGCCGTAGGAGTTGAAGTCGCCAGCGGCGACACCGTGTTCAATGAGCCAGCGGCCGGCGGGGGAGTCGACGCGAATGGAACCGGCGGGGGAGATGTGGTCGGTGGTTACTGAGTCACTCAACAACAAGAGGGCGCGTGCGTGGCTGATGTCGGCGATCGGCTGCGGATCGGGGGTGATCCCCTCCGTGAAGGCTGGTCGCGAGACGTACGTGGAGTTGGCGTCCCACGCATACGTTTCTCCTGTGGGGCTCGCAAGATTCTGCCAGCGCTCGTCGCCAGCGAAGAGATCCTTGTAGCTGCTGCGATAGAGCGAGGCGTCGGCGGCGGCGGCAACCGCGGTGGCGATTTCATCGTCGGTTGGCCAAAGATCGTGAAGGAAGACTGGGGCACCACTCTTGTCGTTGCCGATCGGCTCCTTCGTCAGGTCGAGCGTGACGCGGCCCGCGAGGGCGAGTGCGACCACAAGTGGTGGGGAGGCGAGGTAGGCGGCGCGCACCGAAGGGTGGATGCGACCTTCAAAGTTGCGGTTCCCTGAGAGCACGGCGGCGACGGTGAGGTCGCCTGCCTCAATGGCGCCTGAGACGCTGGCGTCGAGCGGGCCGGAGTTGCCGATGCAGGTGGTGCAGCCGTAGCCAGCCACGTTGAAGCCGAGGGTCTCGAGCGGTGCGAGGAGCCCCGCGCGCTCAAGATAGGCGGTCACCACTTTGGAGCCTGGAGCGAGGCTCGTCTTCACCCATGCGGGCACCTGCATGCCGCGGGCCACGGCGCGCTGGGCAAGGAGGCCGGCGGCGATCATCACCGATGGGTTTGAGGTGTTGGTGCACGAGGTGATCGCGGCAATGGCCACTGCGCCATCGTGCAGTTCGTAGGCGCCGCTCGTTGAGGTTGCGGTGGCGTGATGGGCAGCTGCGCCGGAGCGATCGGGGTAGGCGGCGGCGAAGCTCGCACCGAGGTTCGGCAGGGGGACGCGGTCTTGCGGACGTCGTGGACCAGCCAGCGATGGAACCACTTCACCCAGATCGATGTGCACGACGGTGTCGTAGAGCGGTTCAGCGCCGGTGGTGCGCCAGAGGCCCTGAGCCCTTGCGTAGGTTTCGACGAGGGCGATGCTCTCGCTACTGCGACCGGTTGTTTTTAGATAGTCGAGGGTGATCTCATCGATGGGGAAGAGGGTGGTGGTTGCGCCGAACTCGGGTGACATGTTCGCGATGGTTGCCCGATCAGCGAGGGAGATGGTGGCGAGCCCGTCGCCGAACGCTTCAACGTAGGCGCCAACCACGCCATGCGCGCGGAGGCGCTCGGTGACGGTGAGAACAAGATCTGTCGCCGTGGTGCCAGCGGGGAGCCGCCCGGTGAGTCGTAGGCCCACGATGGTGGGGATGGGCGAGAAGAGTGGCTCGCCGAGCAGTACCGCCTCGGCCTCAATGCCGCCGACGCCGAATCCCAGCACGCCGAGCCCCGAGATCATGGTGGTGTGCGAGTCGGTGCCAACGCAGCTATCAGGGAAGGCGAGTGGCGCACCATCGACCTCTTCGACGCGGACAACGGTGGCGAGGTTCTCCAGGTTGACCTGGTGGACGATGCCCGCTCCAGGGGGAACGACGCGGAACTTATCAAACGCGCCTTGTGCCCAGCGCAGGAGCTGGTAGCGCTCGGTGTTGCGCTCGTACTCCTTGGCCACGTTCTGCTCGAGCGCTTCGCGCGTAGCCCAGCGATCAATTTGCACCGAGTGGTCGATCACGAGATCGGCGGGGACTTGCGGGTTAATGCGGTGTGGATCAATGCCCAGCTCAGTGGCGGCATTACGGAGTGCGGCAAGATCCACGACGGCGGGCACACCGGTGAAGTCCTGCAACACGACGCGCGCAGGAGAGAAGGGGACCTCGCGCTCATCGCCGGTCGCTGAAGCGGCAGCGCCAGGCTTCCATGCGAGATAGGCGTGAAGGTCTTCGGGCTGCACGAAACCATCACCTGAGCGTCGGGCGGCACCCTCAATAAGGATCTTCAGCACCAGCGGGAGTTGCGCCCAGGGGGTTGCAGGCTGCGGAAGGAGCTCCAGGGCAATGCGGTCAGGGAGACCCGCGCCGAGCGAGCGTCGCGCCGAGAAGTGGTCTCCCACAAGGCCTCCTCATAGTTTTGCGTGGGCGCTGCTGCGTCACCTCGCGTGCCGCTAGGGTAGCGCCCGCGCCTGAGCAGCGCGCCGCCCCTGCGGAGGCTACCATCGCCTCAATTGCGGGTACGGCCCCGGCCGCCCGCCCATCGGTTAGGTGAGGGAGCAGCACATGGGAGCGACACGCCGCAGTGCAATGTCGGCTGGAGGCCTCGTCATTCGTGGTGTCGGTGGGCGACCCGAGATCGTAATCGGGCGCCGTCGTCGCGAGCGGGATGGCTTCGTCTGGTCGCTTCCAAAGGGGACCCCTGAAGAGGGTGAGACCCGAGAGGAGACGGCGCTTCGCGAGGTGCGCGAAGAGACAGGCCTCGAGGTGCAGATCCTCTCCTATTTCGATGCTATTCACTACTCGTTCACGCGCGGTGGGGAGCGCATCGATAAAACGGTGCACTACTACTTGATGGAGGCGATCGGCGGATCGTTCGATCAGTGGGATCACGAGTTCGATGAGGTGCGCTGGGTGCCGATGGAGGAGGCGATTGCCCTCCTCGACTTCCAAACGGAGTGCGGCCTTGTTGAGCGTGCCTACGCAGCCCTCGCTGCGTAGGCGATTCGTGCGTGCGGGTCGCCCCGCCACAAAAGTGCACGGCGACCCCCTATCCTGTGGGGAGATCGGCACCCGCCGATCCACGAGAGAGCGAGAGGGGAGATGCCGATGCATCGGAGCCTAAAGGTCCTTGCCGCAGCTCTCTTAACGGCAACCCTGCTCTCTGGATGCAGCGTCTTCTCTGCGCGCACCATTCGCGCGGGCATCGTCGGTGAGCCCGCCGGCCTAGAGCTCGCCTATACCGACGACGCCTCCGCCCTCGTGGGCTCCATGGTCCACGCTGGCCTCTACCGCGCTGATGCCACCTTCGCGCCCATCCCCGTGCTTGCCGATGGCGATGCCTCGAGTGCGGCTGGCGGCACCAAGTGGCGCGTCACGCTGCGCTCAGGGCTCACCTTCCACGATGGATCACCACTGACTGCCGACGATGTGGTGTTCACCTATGAACTCGCAGCCTCCACGCGCTGCCCACTCGTGAGCGACATTTGCGCGGTGGTGGGGAATCACCTGGTCGCTGTGGAGGCGGGTGCAGATGGAGCGCTGACTTTTACCTTGAAGTCGCCGTGGGCACCCTGGCAGACACGCGGACTCACGATCCCAATCCTCCCCAAGGCCACACTCACCGCATCACTGGCTCGGCTCCAAGCCAAGGTTCAAGCGGCAGATCGCAACGCGGTCTCCCTGACCCGAGAGAACATTGCTGCCGACATCGACGGCGGTGGGTGTGCCGCCTCAGGTGGCACGAACTGCACCTACGCATCACGCGTTACCGAGTTGGAGCGCACCCTTGCCGACGCTGGCCTCGATCTGCCGGATCCACGTGGTTATCCGCAACTCAGTAGTGCTGGTGAGCCAACGGGGAGTCGCGACGATGAACAGTACGCACGTGCGCTCTACGCACGGCTGGCGGCACTCGAGGGACTCCTTCTCGCACCAACCGAAGGACAACTCGCCGCCGCATTCCCACTCCTTGACGTACAGAGCGCGCCAGTCGGCGCGGGACCCTACAAATTCGTGGAGCGCG
>Ga0114973_10000363_pt1 | contig 33914 bp, 42 predicted proteins | sample M_140807_MF_Meta_FD_87025 | JGI IMG/M metagenome (GOLD analysis project Ga0114973, IMG submission 87025) | Freshwater microbial communities from Lake Montjoie, Canada to study carbon cycling - M_140807_MF_MetaG | ecosystem: Environmental > Aquatic > Freshwater > Lake | place: Lake Montjoie... | reverse complement strand
TATGCTCGCCCTTCGGATTCAATGCACAGGACTTCGGACACGTGCCGAATATTGAATGCTCGCCGCTGCGGTACGTTACCGCGATTGGTCCGGTTTTCCCGTTGCCTGATACCGCTACAGTCTTTAGCATAATTTCCTCTCTTCACTCTAGGTTGTGACGATAACACTATAACAGGTTGTCTCCCCATTCGCAACCTATTTTTTCGGCCATTCTTCGGGCTGCGTCGCGTACCGCGATCACAAAATCCCGCTGGCACCCATAAGTCTCCACATCGAACTCGAGCACCTCGCCCTCGCCACTGTCAGCGTAAACAGTGGCACAGGGGTAGTCAAAATCGGCACGAACAAAATCAGGCACAGAATCAACAGGTTGCGTAATGTCGTCAAATAATCGCATGGTTATCTCCCGATGGCGTAATCGCGAAGGGTTTTAAAATAGGCGCTAGGTTTATCATGGTTTCGAGCATTGTTTAACCACGCCACCACGACGGTGCCGCTAGGTTTGACGCCCATAAACCGCCCGACACTTTCCTTTGTTCCGGCATATACCCATTGCCCGGGTTGAATATGCTTATAAACAGAATAAGGCATGGCCCAGATATTGAAGGCAGGTTGATATTGCATCAGTCCCTCCCCACACCAGCGTAGGCCTTTGCGGCCTTTAAAGTACGGAATGTCCGCTTTTCTTGCGGTATTCCGTAGTATTCCGAGGAATACAGTTTGTCTTGGGTTTCGCCCTGATACCGCATTCCAAATTTTGTGCAGACAATCCACCCGGACGTTTTGCCTGCTTTTTTGATCGGAACAATCATAACCACCATCACATTCTCCTCTATAATTCACTGCAACTCGCAGTGATAATACTATAACACTACTTGACCGCCTGTGCAACTAGGTAGTTTCCCTTATAGGGTTTACCCCTAGTAGTCCCCATAATATAGGTCCTGATACGCTTCCGGGTTTGGCTGCGGCTCCCCTTTGTAGAAGGGATTCCTCTCCCACGTGTCATAAGGCGACAACAGCCATTCAACCTCCCGGCGATCACGGCCAACATCGAAGGCCCACTGTTTAATCGCGGCCTCGATACTGTAGGGCTGCTCGAATTCCTCGTCGTAAGTAGGTCGTAAGATCATCAGATTTTCTCCCACGCTTGTAGGCCCTCAATGACCTGCTCCTTGGTCAACCACCCCTTACACATAGCGTGCTCGAGAACCTCTACCGCGGCATCCCGTGACGTGCTGCTTCCAAACCCGTGAAGCTTACACAACTCCTCAAAGGTTTCACCAGTGATGGGCACCGCGGCATCAATCAGCGCATCCTGAAGGCCATCAGAAAACACGCAATGCCGACCAATGTAGATGATCCGAGGATCATTGTCGTCCGGCGAATCCTTGTATGAGGGCCACACCTCAATCATCATGCCCTTTGGCAAAAAGGGCCAAGATAACCAGCTATCAGTGTATCGACGGTCCCGGCTAGTGTTCTCAACATTCCGGGTCAGTTTGTACCACTGGGGTTTTCTGCTCATATCCATCTCTATCCTCTCTTTATTGACTGCACCATGCAGTGAAGACACTATAACACTGCCACAAGGGGGAGTCAACTAGGGGTTTTCCCTAGTTGACATTAGTTAAACAGTCCTCAATCCACTGTCTTCATGCATCTGTTTCAACAGATGATTGGAATCAAAGTATTCGCCCAGATCCCTTGCATACTTATGGGGATATGATCCCATCCTATGTCCAAGGTTCCAGATCGCGTCATGCTGGGTTTCGCCATCGCAAGACGGTCCTAGCTGCCTACCATCAGACTCATAGTAAGAAGCTTCCCACTTAGCCGTGTCTTCTTTGAATACACACTTGATCATCGTTTCCTCTCTTGGTTGGCTGCAACATGCAGTGAGGACACTATAACACTACCTGGGGTGCCCATCAACTAGGTACTTTCCCTACCTTCGATCCATCAGGTCAACCATCTTTTGCCAGTCTACTTTATCGATTGGCCAGTCCCCAATAGACGGCACTCGATCAGCGTGCTTAGTCAACAGTTCAGGAATGCGACACCCCTCAAACAGAATGGCCCGCGTGTCCCCCTTTTCCCAAATATCATCCTCGCGATATCTCACCAACAAATAGACCGGGCAACCAAGATTCCAGTGCTTGACTATGAAGGCAACTTGATGGGGGCGCATGAACACGCTCTTGGTATAAGTCACCTTCAACTCAACCATCGCAAAACGCCCCGGGAGCGCGACAAGCAGGTCGGGTAACCCTAGGGTAACCCGAGACTCTAACGGCGTCACTGAGGCCCCGGGAAGGGCCTTCCTGACCACTGCTGAGAACTCTGCTTCAGTTTTCCGTTTCTTCGGTGCTGGCATCGATCATCTCCATGATGTCTTCAGGGGGTTCTTCGACCCCGGGATCAAAAGCCGGGTCCATCTCTCTGGCAAGCGTGTCAGTAACCTCGCCAGTGGTCGCATCGATGATCGCAGTGGGGGCAGGGCCATACAGGCGTTTAAGCTCGTCCAACTTGCGCTCAACCTCTTCCTTACTCATCGAGTCAATCGTCCCGTGCCGGATCTCTTTGCGCTCAACGTAAATAGTTCCGAGGGCCTGCCCCCGCCGATACTCAGCGTTGACCGCGGCAGCAAACGCCCCAGCCTCGATGGCCTTATCGCGAATGATCTGCAAATCCCGCATATGCCGGTCATAAGTGGTGTTGTACTTCGATGCCAACTCCGCCCGATAAGCTTGGATCGCGGCCACCACATGTGGGTTCAGCTTCGGGTTCGTTAGCTGCCACGCTTTAACACTAGGATTCGTAGTCTCAAACCCCGCGGCCTTCACGGCATCCTTAAGCGTTACCCGGCCATCGCCGCTCACGTACTCCTGAACAAACTTCCACTCTTTGGCCGTCAGCGTCTTTGCAGCACGCAGCTTCGGAACAACGGCCGCGGTCCGCGTTGCTACCTTAGGGGGTATGACAGGAGGGACATTCCAAACGTCCTTCTTTGTCATGCAGTCCTCCATAGCCGCCAGCCGTCTTCAGCGGGCACGTGGCGCACTGTAAATGCCCAGTTAGGCCTATGCCTTCGGACGAACCGCAACGCGGCCACACGGGCCGATTTAGCCTGTCCAAAGTCTTTGAACAGAATCGAGTCCCCCTCTTCCATCTGGTTGAAGGGGTATCTTGTCCTGCCTTTTGGCTGGGACACGTTTTTGTCTATGTTAAACACAATCAGTTGACTCCGTAGGCAACAGGCTCAATCGTACCTCATTTGGCACACAAAGCACAACCCCTCCCCGCAAGGCCGCGTAAATCCTCGGTCCGCGGTCCGCCAGCATCAAACAGAAATCAAGCAGCCCCAAACAACGAGTTCCTATAGAACTTTTGAGGACATAGGCATGTTTTTTTTTTCACCTCCTTTTCTCGCGGATCTCCCCAGAAAATTACGTCTCTCAAACACACCGTAATTTGACGTGTGGCTCCAAACCCTTGATTTCATTCACTTATTACGGCATTACGTCTATTACGTCAAATCTCACAAATTTGAAAAAAAAATCACCTATATCCTCAAAAGTTCTATAGGAATTCGTTTTTCCTGTAAAACCCCCTCTTTTGCCTAAATTTTAAGCAAAAATTATCCACTTTCGCTAACATCGCACGGTTGTCCCCCCACTTGACAGTAACACTAGGCCTTGTTATCGTACTGTTTCGACGACGAGACTTGCCTTTTTCTACCACTATCAACCACCACAATCATGACAATTGACCAACTTACAACGCATCCCGCACGGTCCGCGGTCCTTCTTGCCTTCCTTGCCGACAGTTTTGACTCACCAAAGGAAGCCTTGGAAGCCATTGACGAAGTTCGCAACATCCTCACGACGGCCATCGAGGAAGCCGCTAAGGAGCTCTTAGAGGATGTTTTGGCTGGTGACGCCACTCTTACCAACACACTTATTGAGGCAGCAGATGTCAGAGGTTAAGCATGTGTACGCAGAAATGTTCACTTCGGATGTCCAGCTTGATGACATCACGTTAAGTGTTGACTATACGTTTGAAGAATCCGAGGAGGGGGAAAGGGAGTCTGGGACGGGGTTACTTTTGACCCCTGACCTTCCTCCGTTATTAGATATTGAGGGTGTCTTTCATGAGGGGTATGACATCACTGACCTGCTCAATGAAGACACTTTTGAGCAGATTCATCAGGCCCTGTTGGAGATGCATGAGCGTTCTGTGGCGGCTGCGCAGGAGGAACACATTCTTGACAAGCAGGAGGTCAGATGAATTGTCCGAATTGTTTTGGAAAGATGAGGACTGTGGATACGCGCCAGTATCGATCTGGGGATGCGGAAGGAAATTTTCCTTGGGTAGAGAGGAGAGTGGTGTGTCTTTCTTGTGGACACAAAACACACACGGTGGAAATAGAGAGAACTTTGTGGCGCAAAGCTTTTGGCATGTGGGAAGCGGGTAACACGGTGCCTATTAATGAAGGGGTGATTGATGGAGACGGTTGAAAAAACGCAGGAGAAGACACCACCTTTGTGTCAGCAGTGTCAGAGGGCCTCGGCAAAGTTCCGTACGTACAACGTGGCCACCAAAGGGTATCGGTGGAAGTGTGAGACGTGTTACAAAAAACTGAATCCGTCTGGGTTTAATGGGGGAGCGCGATGACGAGGAAAGAAGTTTTGAGGGAGTTTTTGACTGATCTGGCGAGCATGGTTCCGCGCAGATGGGTGGGGCTCGAAGAAGAGGAAATCAAAGACTTTCAGGTCAATCGATTTGTCAGTGAACGGTTGATCCGCAGCATCGAGCAGCGGTTAAAGGATAAAAACACCGGTCCGCGGTCCGTTGCCGCTGGTTGGCAGACTCTTGATGATGAGGAGTATCAGACCATTCTTGGACAGCTTGGTGATGGGGGTTTGTTGTCGTTCTACATCCTGATTGAACAAAAGTTGAAGGAGAAGAATGGTGGATAAAAACAACATAGGGGGGAAGAAATGGACTGTTTGATATTGGGGGACAGCATTGCTGTTGGTTTACACAGACAGATGCCTCAGTGCCAGTCATTAAGTAGAGGTGGGTGGAATAGTTCGCAGTGGAATCGAGACTACCTTAAGAATGATTTAACTGCTAAGACGGTTGTTATCAGCTTGGGCAGTAACGACTACAAGGGCATTAAGACTAAAGCAGAGTTAATTTTTATTAGGGAAAGGGTTGTTGGTAGAGTGTTCTGGATATTGCCAGCCATCAAGCCTGATATACAAAATATTGTATGGGGTATAGCAAACCAGTACGGCGATACTGTGGTCCCAATCACTCACTTAAGCGACGGCGTACACCCTAGCCGGGAGGGCTATAAACAAATTGCTATGAAAGTAAGGGGAGACAAATGACACGCGATGACATCATCCGAATGGCGCGGGAGGCAAATTTGCCATCGTGCCATTTAACACACCCCAAAGCCCTTGAACGGTTCGCCGCCCTTGTTGCCGCGCATGAGAGGGAGAAACCAGTTCAAGTGTCACCGTTGGAATTTGTGACGGCGGTGCTTGAGAAAGAGAACTTGGTTGGCAAGCCGAGTATGTGGGCGCAGTGGCCCAACGAGGAGAAGAAATGAAATGGAAAGCCGAAAGGCCAAATCGCAATCAACTGTGGGGCATGAGTCCAAGTCAGTTTAAAACCATGCTCAAACGGAAGGGTTACAAAGTTGACCGTGATTTTTTTAAGTTTGCTGCTGTTGCATACAAAAACAACAGGGCATATCGGTTTCGGTATTGGTCATTCCCCGAGTTTTTTGTTGACGTTTCCTGCCCGTTAAATGAATTTGACCGATGGGCAAATAGCACTGACCGCGTTTTAACCTTTGGTGATTGGATTGAATCATGAACGAACGAATCAAAGAACTTGCTGCGCAATGTTGGGATAGAAGACTAGACGGAGTTCACTTTGACCAAGAAAAGTTTGCCGCCCTTGTCGCCGCGCATGAACGGGAGGAGTGCGCCAAGATTGCCGAGACACCGTTTTCGGGGGAGCAGGACGACATCACCATGCAAGCGAAAGACAGAGTTACCGCCGCTATCCGCGCAAGGGGGAGAGAAATGACCTACATATCAAAATCTCCTCGCCCGTGGGTCGGGCTGACGAACGAGGAGATTGAAGTTTTTATAGCGCACTTGTACCCTCTGCCGGAGAAACCAGTGAGAGAGCGCCTACGAGTCCTTTTAACCAAGTTGCGGGAGCGAAATACATGACAATAAAGATGCACAAGGTTTGGTTCGACGGGGACAACTTGGTTACTCAAGAAATACAAGAGGACAATATTTATAAACGCGAGCCGGTGGCGTGGATGTATGTGAACCAAGACGGCGAATGCGAGCAGATTGAGTACGAGGCCCCGCCGGATGATCCGTCAGTGACACCTTTATACACCACCCCACCACAGCGCCAGTGGGTCGGGCTGACGGATGAGGACAGACAAGAATTGGCGGCAGAGCAACACAGTTGGGAAGGTTTGTGTTTTGCCGTAGAAGCCAAGCTCAAGGAGAAGAACGGTGGCTAAGTTCCTATGCTGGCTACTCGGCCACAGAAAAACAATCAGTTGCATAGACGCCCATTACCGCCACACGCATGACAGGTGCGAGCGGTGCGGCGTCAATCTACCGGTTGGACAACACAAATTTTATGAGGATTGGTCATGAGCGGAGGATATTTCAGCTACAAACAGTTTGAGTTGCAGAAGATCGCGGATGAGATCGAGCAGCTAGTTTTGGAAGATGCACGCCACGACTGGGACGAAAAGTACAGCGCAGAAACAGTCGACGAGTTACACGAGGCCATCAGGCTCCTGCGACGAGCGTACATCTATGTTCAACGCATCGACTGGCTGGCTTCATGCGACGACACCGAAGTTGATTTCCACAAGCGCCTGCACCAACAACTGAAGGATCAAGATGTTTAATCGATACGACGACGTTTACAACGGCGAGTTTTTTGCTCACCTGCTGGATTGTGTTAAGGATTATGGGTATGACCTACTTGCTTATTTATTGGGGGACGGGCAATGAACGAAAAAGACTTGACTAGTAAAATATTGGATTTCTTGTTGGAGAACGGGGAAACAAAGTCCCGGGACGTTAAGGTTTTGAGCACAAACAGAAAAACGGTAGACAGCAACCTGATCAGGATGTTTGAAGCTGGAATTTTGTCGCGCAGGAAGGTAGATAAGAAGTTTGCTTACAGCATTCGGGACAGGGAGGATTTTTATTTAAATGGTGAACCGGGGTATGCCTACTATTTGCGCAACTTGCCCCGGTCCGCGGTCATTGATCAGTTACAAGGGAGCGAAGCATGAGAGGGTTGACACAAGGGCAGGCGCAGTCGGTTGCATATGCGGTGGTGCATTTAGGTTTGAAGGCTCGGGAGTTGCAGCATTTGTCGGCCACTGGGGAGTCGGTGGATTTGATGAGGGAAAAGATGTTGGAGATCATGGAAACGGCGTTCCAAGGAGCGTTAGCGACGATGAAGGACGTGGAAAATGAAGGACTTTAGTTTGGCGCCTACGCAGGAAATGTTGGATGGTGCGAAGGCTTATGCGGATTACCGACTCAAGGCAATTTTGTTGGAGTTAGAGAAGCAAAAGAAGCAGCATCCGGATCCGATCACGCAGTGGTGTGCATTTTTTGATGGGTATGTTGCTGGTTGGAAAAGGTCAATTTGGGAAGGATTTGGGAGAGGATAAAAATGTTAAGAGAAGGGAAGTTCATTAAGGATTGGGATCTTACGAGGATGAGTACGGGGTATGTACGAAAGATCCCGGCAAGAAGCTTTTGTACGGATATGACTTTGGTGCAGGCCGTGTTTTCTTGGAAGACGTTACCAAAGGGAAGCTTTTGGAGATATTTGTGGAAGAAACTGCCTTGAGTGGTGCGCCAAATCCGCGTGTTCCGGAATGGATGGGCACGCTTTGCCCGGAGTGCGGAGCGCGGTCCGCGGTCATGGAGACGCGAAAAACGTTATCTGGACCGAGGAGGAGGTTCTTGTGTGAGAAGGGTCATCGGTTTACGACGATTGACCATACGTTAAAACGTGTTGACTTAGCCCCACTGCCTAACGGCAGACCTATTGTTGAAAAGGAGAAAAAAGATGAAGTCACTGGATGATGTGACCCCTGAGGAATGGTCAAATTCTGCTTCTCGCCTTCGCAGGGAAGGAGGCGCGCACTACAAGCACGAGCAGTATGAGACGTGGGACGTGATCGAGGATTGGGGGTTAGGGTACTTTGATGGAAATGCTGTCAAGTATCTAAGCCGTTGGCACCGCAAGGGCACGCCAATCGAGGATTTGAGGAAGGCTCGGCATTATATTGACAAGCTGATTCAACTTGAACTGGATAAGGCCGCAAGAAAAGCCCTCAAATAATTACGCAGATTCTCCCCAACTAGGTCCGATTTCCACATCAACCCGGTTGGGGACTTCCATGGTCACGCAGTTGGCCATGATGTGTGCAGCCTCTCGAGCTTGAGCTTCGGACTCAACGCTGATGGCAATTTCATCATGAACCTGTAGAAGCAGCTTAAAGCCTGCTGCCTCGAGCGCCACCATGGCCATTTTGCACTGATCTGCGGCGGATCCTTGGATTAGGCGATTTAAGCCCTTGTACGAGCCGCTGCGCTTGATCCGTTGTCCGTATTCAATGACGGCCTGTTCGTACGGCAGAGGCTTGTTTGACCCCCACTGCTGCGGTTCCCACAGGGGGAAGCGACATTTGCGGCCCAAAAGGGTGCGGATAGCGCCGCCGGAGGCTGGGTTGTCGATACGTTTCATAACCGCGGTCACCGTTCCTTTAAGGAAGGCCACCTTGGTGTGAAAGATCTTGGTTAGTTCTTCGGCTTCTTCAACGGAGAGGTCCAGTTGGGCGGCGAGTTTGTTTTTGCCCATGCCGTACATCAGGCCTAGGCCGATGGTCTTGGCGGTTTTACGTTTGATCCCTGCCATATCAGCGACCATCTGGTGGAAGTCGGTGTTGGGATCTTGCTGGTAGGCATCGACCATGCTGTCGGCACCGTTCAGGCCCAAGAGGCTTGCGTAATGGACCAGCAGGCGCGGTTCTTGGGAGGAGAAATCGTTTGATGCCCAGAGTTGCCCTTCTTCGGGCAGGAACAGGCCGCGGACCATGGGACCGATGATCTCATGGCGAGCGGGGACCTGTTGGAGGTTGGGCGAGTACATGGATAGCCGCCCTGAGACAGTTCCGCCTTCATCAGAGCGTAGCTGATTGATGTGGGGATGGATGCGACCGGTCTTCTTGCTGAAGTCTAGGTATGGGCGCAGGAAGGTGCCGTGGGTCTTGTCTGTTTCTCGGGCGGTGATGATGAGTTTGCCCAGTTCGCCGCATTCCTCGAGGAAGCTCTTAGTGAAGCTCGGAGCACCGGCATCGGTCCGTAGGTATTTAACCCCGGCTGCATCGAAGGCGGTGGCGATACTTTGTGCTGCCCAAATGTCTACGTCGTGCCCGGTCAATTGATGCAGACTCTTCTTTGCTTGCTCGCACTGCCCGATCAATTCCTCGATCAGTTGCTCGCACTTAGGTCGATTGAACCGGATGCCGCGGCGGGTGATGCCGAGAAGAACGGGCAGAACCTTTGACTCGAGATCGTAGATCGATTCAACGTCATCTTGGCGCATCTTGACTTTGAAGTGCTGCCATAGGCGCAGGGTCAGGGCGGCATCTTGCTCGGCGTATTCGCCAACGAACATGGCGGGGAGCTTCCAGAGTTCTTTTTTTGGATGCACGCCAAAGTCTAAAGCGGCTTGTCGCAAGCCTTGCTCGGACTTAGTTTCCTTAAGGTAATCGAAGCCGAGGTTGTTAAGGGAGAACGAGAAGCGGTTTTCATCCAAAAGAGGAGCCGCGATCATCGTATCGTGGATCTTGCCCTTTACTTCAAATCCGCTGGCCCAGAGCCATCCCACGTCGTAGGCGGAATTGTGGAAGATTTTATCGGCACGTGTGGCACAGACATCAGCCATCCACCGATCAACCATCCGCTTATCAAGGTTGCCGCCGCCAGAATGAGCGATTGGAAAATATCCAGACCAACCATCAGTAGCGACAGCGTACCCCACAACAAAACCATCATTACGAGGCCAACCCGGACCAAACGACTCGAGGTTGGGGTCACAGGTTTCGAGGTCAATTGCAATCTCCGTAGCGTTGGATAGATCTGGGAAATGTGAAGGGGCAACCCAATCGCTCTTTAGTGGGAAAAGGCTGTTCACAGTTGAAAACCTCGGTCAGAGCGTCGCGGCATGATCAGATGCAACGACTCTCTCGGTCGAGTTACACCCACGTAAAACAAGCGATTGATGTTGTCGGGGTCCTGCCAATACTCCTCGGCAGACTTTGGGCTTAAATCTAATAGCAACATCACATTGTCCGCCTCTCCGCCCTTAGCACCATGAATGGTAGATACCTTGATCCGCGAAACATTAGAGAACTTTTGCCCTCTACGAAGCACGGCTATCATGTATTCCTTTTTGTCTTCACTAATCTTTTCTAGTGCTACGTGCCAAATGGCATCGGTTAGCAATCCATGATTATCCCTGAGTTCTTCAAGCGTGTACAGAGCGTATTCATCACCTTTTTTAAATGTACGGTGGCCGCGGGCAACGTTTTCCGAACCGAGGTACCGATACACTCGACGTACATTTTCGTACCCAATTTGCCCACCTTTACGCAAGTGTTCCCAGTCGCGCACTGAATTGACGATGTCTGGGTTGATGCTGGATACGCCTTGGCGCTCGAACAACGTTCCGTTGTTTTTAAGCCACTCACAAATGGGGTTGAGCATGTATCCGGCGCTGGCCATGATGAGCCATTGGCCTTCATCAAGGTCTACGTCTTCAAATCGGCTGTAGGCTTTGACGGTGCCTTCATGAGATCTTGGATCCCACTTTTTTTCTTGGCGCGTTTTGATTCGGTTGACGATTCGGTTGGCGATTGTGTGAACAGCTTGAGGCACTCGGTAGGACTTCTCAAGCACCCTAATTGATCCAGTGAAGGCAAGAAAGCTAGAAACATCAGCCCCAGCCCATAAGTGAATAGCCTGATCATCATCCCCTGCAATCAAAGTTCGTTTTGCTTTTGCTGCCAATATTTCAACAAGTTGCCACTGAAGGCGAGACAGATCTTGTGCTTCATCGATGATGACTGTCTCAAGCGCGGGCAGCGATTCGTGCCGACCGATGGCTAGTTCCAGTAGATCGGTGAAGTCAATCAGATCGCGTGCTGTCTTGTAGTGTCGATAACTACGTTCAACAAACTCAAAGTGGTACCACTCGATGCCCATGTTTGAGTTGTTGTAGTGCTCACGCAGGTCGATATTCTTTATGCGAGCAATATTGATCTCATTCAAGATCGGATGGTCGGCCTTGATGATCTCCTCTTCCGCAGCAATCCCGATTTCCAGCCCTGCCTGCTGCGCAAACTCCTTATAGTGCTCGGCTGACATCATGTTAGTGATGCTCGTCCCAAGGACCATATAGGCCAGACTGTGCAGCGTCCTGAAGTAAGGGAAGTCTAGTTTCTCGTTCAGGTGTGGAAACTTGATGATTGCCCGTTCCTTGGCCTCATTTGCTGCTTTGCGGGTGAAGGAAAAGTATCCGATCCGAGTTGAATCGATCCCGCTTGCCAGTTCTTTTTCAACTTCGCCAAGTAGAAAAGTAGTCTTGCCTGATCCCGGGGGGCCAAATACCTTTTGAATGTTCAAAATGGTGTCTCTTTACGCTTGGTATGGCTATCAAACGGAGCGCTTTGGCGTTGGAATTTTGGAATCTTCCAGCACCGAACGGTCCTGCCTTTGAGAAACATGGATACCGGCTCTCCATTCAGGTCCCGCAGGCGCTGTGCAATTTTTGGAGAGGTCATCCCTACAAAATTGCTGCGCTTGAGGTGCCCCTCAAAATCTTTCATCCTAAAGAAGGTCTTGGCCTCCTCATCATCGGTCCAAGGCCTACCCATCAAAATCTCATCCCGATCCATAGCCTGTTGCATATGCGCGGTGAATTCCTCGAGCAGATCCATCAGTCGCCCTGTCAAACTTGTATCTTCCGATGCCTCGCTAATCTGCTCGGTTTCCACCATCTCTTTAAGCAAGGCGTTGAGCATGGCCTCCCAATCCCGCTTAAGTAGCGTGGGCGGCAGGACGTTCAACCGTTCTACACAAGCTTTTTGAAAAGCTGCTTGGGAGAATAGGCTTTCCGTATCAAGCTCAATACGACGCCCATTTACATCCAAAAACCACAGGGGCGGCTCCGAAGCGTACTTGGACAACGAACTCAGTTGTGGGGCATCAGGTCCTGCCGCGCCAATACCGAACTTGCGTGTACGGCAAAGGCCGGAGTTGCAAAAGGAGTTTAAGGGTGCGTCCTTGCACTTGTAGTTGTAATCCTTTTTGCCCACCTGCTTGATGAGGATCTGTACCTCATTATTAGGTAGCGGCGGGCTCAAATACTTATAGTTGTGCTCCACCAGTGCATCTTCCCAAGTCCCGGGTTGGGAGCGCTTGAGGAAGGTGCCGATGTTAAACAAGCCATTATTTCTTGTGCCTTCCGGGAACCCTTGCAGGCATAAAGCTTGCAAGCAAGGGGGTCCATCCTTGATGGGAGCATCGGCCACCTTAGGTGGATCAGGCAGCATAAGGGGTACGTCTTGGACGTACTTCGCATGAAGTTCGTAGAACTCCTCCAAACTGGCGGCATCACCCTGTTCGTTGAAAGCGTACCGCGTTCCGCGGTCACCGGCAAAGTAAGGCAGGTTCAGGAAGTTCCCTGTGTCGCCGCGGTCAACGAGTATTTCTGCTTGCTTAGGGAAGATCTCCCGACCGGACTCGCCAAGTAATGCAGATGCATTCTTGAGGTAGTCCTGCATATCTCGAGCAGGGATAGGTTCTTTGGTGAACAGGAAGACGTGTGCGCCGCCTGATTTGCTGCGAAAGACAAGCAGTGGCAAGCCAAGGGAAGAGATCTTGGCTACCAGCTTCTTGTGATCAAACGGGTACTGATCAATGTCGATACAGCCCCAGATGCAGGTGTTGTCTGCACGTATGGGGATAATACCAAGAGAGGGTTCTACGCCTTCTAAATGCTTGACCCAAAGGGGATCAACAGGCGGCTGACGTATGACCGTAGCCTTGCCTTGCTGCTTCCCATCAACTCGGGATGTCTCAATTTTATATGTGCCGTGGGCTATTTCAAGGCCGCTGAAGATAGCCTTGAATCTGCTGATATCAGTCATCTCTTTCTCGGGGCAGTGGGGGTACTAGCCCTTTAGGTGTTCCCCCCGGAGATCAGAACGGGATATTTTCTTCCGCTACAGCGGCTTCGTCATGATGCTTGATCTTGACTTCACCCGCTCCAATCTGCGCAGCAAATGCCTTTGCCACGGCGTACTGTGCCATATCTTCGATGGGACCAATACGACTGATCTCCCAACCGAACCACTTGCCCTTGTCGTTGGACTCGGGAACCGTGCTCAACCGATACACGTGCGAGTACATCGGCGGAGTGTACGGACCGTTTTTGCCCATGAGCTTGGTGGTCATCATCATGCTGTTCCACTTTTTGCTCTTCTTGAGTTGCGTCGATTTCATTGTAATCAAAGCAGGCTCAGGAATGCCATCATCGTTTATCACCATCACATAGTGATTGGCGGTGTTTTCGATGTAGTTCCCGTTGGACAAGTAGTCCTTGCTGTCACCGGGTTCCTTGTGGGTACGACTCATGATGTCCGATGTTGCCGGATGCACAATCGGAGCCCCGGAGCCCGATCCGCGGGGACTCCACTCCAAATAATTGCGCACGTACGCGCATGGGATGACCGAAATGCCCTTCTTGCCGTCATACAGGTCCCCGCTGACGGTGTTGTAGATCATCCCGGGCAGTGCGCCTTCAACCTCGCCAACCTCGGGGGAGGTATTGGTTAGCAAACGCAGGAACGGGAGGGCAAAATCCTCCTGACCCATGTTCTTAAAGCCATCGGACGCATCCTCCTCGAAGGTGGATACGATTGCAACCGCACTAGTGCCTTTGATAGCGATATCTGTCTTAGCCATTCTTAAACTTCCTTAAGTCTTGATTGTTGCTTTCTGCCCAATGTGGGCTCCAAACAGGTCAGATGGGAATTCGCGTCCCTTCTCGACCATTTCCCGAACCCAAGCCTTTAACGTCTGGGATTCGACCTTTTGCGCTTGTTCAACTGGGTAGCTGTCTTCGCGCAATTTGGTTAGGAGGATGTCGCACAACTCGTCTTCCCCACGGCCAAACCTGACGCTGACCGTGTTCTTGATGATGTCGTCGTATCCATTAGTGCGTAGCCATTCGTAAGCGGTCGCCCGGTTTTCTTCCTTAATGCTGGCACCGTAGAAAGCCTTGATCTCAATCTGGCTACCATCGGCCATCTTGAAAGACTTCATGCCCATCTCGGCAAGCCTGCCCGGAATGACCTCTTCGAGCAGCTTGCGCTGCTGTTCTTTCTGCTCTTTCAGATCTTCTTCAAGATCTTCAATCGCACGCTGAAGCTCCTTGGAACGACGAGCCAGTGCAGCAATGCTGTCTAGTTCGTCATCCTTGACCGTCAGGGCCTCGGCATCGGCCTCAAAAATGTCATTCATTACCTTCTCCTTTCTGATAGAGGTTGATCTTAACAGGAATATACAAGTACTCACGCCGATCCCACTTCAGAACGTTGAACCGCCCTGAATTTGCCTGAGCAGCAACCGCACAAGTCAGGCCGATTGCCACCGGATCACCAGTCAAAAGCAGGAAATCCTCGTCCTTGAAACTGTGCAGCGCCCTCATGAGGCGACGAACAATCGGAGCGATGGAAAAAGCAATCTGTGCCGTATGGGGCAACAGAATTTGTACGTCTCCGTACTTGATAGCTGAAGAGATGTTGTGGTTGGGCATCTCTTGCACTACATAAACTGTAGGCACGTTGTTCTCCTTTCTCAAAACGTCTGCGTACTGTACAATCAGTTTTCCACCGTGTCAAGCAGTTACCCAGAAAGGAAGAAAGTGGACTACTTCACAGAAAAATACCCGTTTAAAAACAAGCCCTTTGCCCACCAAGCAGCGTACCTGCACCGGTTCTGGGAGAGCCGTGAGGCGGCTCTTTTTGCTGAAATGGGCACGGGCAAGTCCTTCATGCTCATCAATAACGCGGCGATCCTCTACGACAAAGGATACATCAACGCGATGATGATCGTGGCTCCCAAAGGGGTGTACCGCAACTGGTATCGCAGCGAAATCCCTAAGCATATGCCAGACCATGTGCCGTACAAAATGGCCTGTTGGAGCGCCTCTGCACGCAAAGCAGAAAAGCTTGAGATGGAGCAGATGTATCAGGCAGTCGATGACCTTCGCATCCTGATCATGAACGTCGAAGCCCTGAGCACGGTCAAAGGTATGGATTTCGCTCGTACTTTCCTACGAGTAACCAAAGCGTTCATGGCCATCGATGAGAGCACCACCATCAAGTCGCCAAGCGCCATGAGGACCAAGAACATCATCAAAGTTGGCAAGGAAGCGGCCTATCGGCGCATCGCTACGGGCTCTCCGGTGACCAAGAGCCCACTAGATTTGTACAGCCAGTGTGAGTTCCTGAGCCCCGATTGCCTGAACTTTGACAGCTACTACGCTTTTCAGAACCGCTACGCGGTGATGATCGAACGCAGGCTTGCCACTCACACCTTTAAGCAGATCACCGGTTACCGAAAACTGGATGAACTACAACAGATCGTTGACAAATTTTCGTTTCGCGTCACCAAGCAAGAATGCTTGGACCTGCCGGACAAGGTTTACACCCGCCGGGATGTGGAACTGACTGCGGAACAACGCCGGGCTTACGATGAAATGAAGCGGATGGCCTTCTCAGAGTTTGAGAACGGTCAGTTGATGACAACCAATAACGCTCTGACCCAACTGATGCGGCTGCATCAGATTGTTTGCGGCCATGCCAAAACGGATGACGGAACAGTGGTTGACATCCCCAGCAATCGGATCAAGGAACTACTCGAGACGCTCGAGGAGATAGACGGCAAAGTCATCATCTGGGCCAATTACCGCCGCGATATCGAAGGTATCTACCACGCCATCCAGAAGGAATACGGGATGACCTCGGTAGCTACGTACTTTGGCGATACGCTGATAGAGGATCGGCAGCAGATTGTTGAGAAGTTCCAAGACCCGGGCAGCGATCTCCGGTTCTTTGTCGGTAACCCTAAGACCGGTGGCTACGGTTTGACACTTACCGAAGCCAAGACCGTGATCTATTACAGCAATTCGTTTGACTTGGAAGTCCGACTACAGTCCGAGGACCGCGCTCATCGTATCGGACAAACGTCCAAAGTGGTGTATATCGACCTGATTGCTTCTGGAACCGTGGATGAGCACATTGTCAAAGCGCTCAGAAACAAAATCAACATTGCCAGCCAAGTGCTGGGCGAAGACTTTAAGGAGTGGCTCATCTGATGATGCTGATACCTGTTCGACAAAAATTTGTCTATCAACCCTTAGTCCGAAACGACGAGCCCACAGGTCGAACTTATGGGGAAAACCGCCTGCCAAGCGTGACCACTATTTTGTCCGCGACTAAGGATCAGACTCACTTAAAAGCGTGGGCTGAACGGGTGGGCGAAGAAGAGGCAAATAGGATCAAAAATGATGCGGCTACGGTCGGGACGAACATGCATAACGTTATCGAACGTTTACTACTTAATCGTCCGCTCCCGCCCCCAAGATCATGGCTCGCGGTCCGCGGTTACTGGATGGGATACAGGCTGATGGATGCGTTTATGCGCAACATTCCTGAGGTCTGGGGAACAGAGATCCCCCTGTATTACCCCAACAAATATGCGGGTACTTCGGACTGTATTGGGATTTACGGAAGCAGGCCCTCAGTTATCGACTTCAAGCAGACCAACCAAATGAAGCAGCGTCGATGGATTGACGATTATTTCATCCAGACCGCGGCATATGCGGTTGCGCATAATGTGGTCTACGGTACGAGTATCTCGCAGGGCGTGATCCTGATGGTGGCTCAAGATGGCCAACTACAGGAATTTATCTCTTGTGGTCGGGAGTTTGAAGGCTACAAGGATAAATGGATGCAGCGCGTTGAAGCGTATCAAAAAAATGGCCCGGAGCAAGGGCTCGACGGGCCGAAGGCTGCTGACCGAGGAGACGATGCAAGCCAGCAGCCGGAGTAGTTTACATCACTCCGTTGCCACCCACAATTTTTGCTTGCTGCTGATTGTTTGCGATTGACGGGGTAGAGGCCTGAGAAGCACCTTGATTGGAGTTTGAAACTTGACTTAAAGAGGACGGATGTTGGCTCTGGTTTAATGAACCAATGCCGCCTTGAGCCACAGGAGGCTGCGTAAACGCAGACTGAAGCGCGGGCATCGGTCCTTGCTGCTGGTACGGATTTTGTTGAAGAGGGTTTTGTTGCAGAAAGTGAAACATGTCTTGGGGCATGTTCTGGGGCATCCCTTGGGGCGCACCAAAGACGGGACCTTGTGGTAGCTGAGGGCCTTGTTGCATAGGCTGTTGCATAGGCTGTTGCATGGGCTGTTGCATGGGCTGTTGCATGTTCCCATACGGCTGCATAAACTGCGGATATGCTCCTTGTTGCCCCTGAGGGGGCGCAACTGGGGCGATGCCCGGAACGGTAGAAGACAGCGGAGGAACCTGACTAGCAAGATTTGTTAGCATGATTTACTTCAGGTTACGCAGCTTGTAAAGGGTGGACAGGAACGTGGCCACCGCCTCGTCAATCAAGTTTTGAATCGCGGTTTCTTCCTTCTTGCAGCAGACGTACCGGATCTTCTCCACATCTTTTAGGATGCCCTCGAGGACCTTGTCAATAGGCCCTCCCGTTTTGGGAGCAGGCAGGATTGGGATGTCTTCAATGATATGGTATCTGCCTTGAAAGGCTTCGGCAATCGCATCCGCATTCTCAACGATATCGTTGTAAAACGATCCTAGCGCCATGTGCTGTGAAAAGCTTTTGGTGCGCAGGTGCTCCCGGTGAGCCACTTCACGGCTCAAAAACAACAGGGCAATAAGCTGATCCATCATTGTGGTTGCGCCTGTGGGGGTTGTTGAATTTGCTGCTGACGCATCTTAAGCATTGCACTGATCGGATCGTTAGGGAACAGTGTAGGGTACATCAACGGAATGCTTGGAGCCGAAGGCGGTGGGGGTGCTTTGAACGGTTCAGTGCGCAGATTAAACCCTGTTGTGGGGGGCGCAGGTGGCAACCGGCTCATCATCTCCCTAGCACTTGTAGCAGGCATAACAGGCAGGTTTGCCATATTGCCGACCGGTACTTTTTCTTCTTTGCGAGCCATTCTGCTCGCTTCAAGATTAGCCGCTTGTACCGCTCTTGGTAAAACTTTCCCAATGGGCACACCAATACTTTGTAGTGCAGCCGCCGCCTGTTGTGCTTGCAAAGGGGTACCAATCGAGGAGAGTTTTTTGGCAAACTCCTTGTCTTCCAGCGCTTTGGTGAAGATCCGTTTGTACACGTCATTCTCAAGGCTTGACGCCAATCGAACCATCAGCGCCAGAGCCCCCGTCTCAGGAGCAATTCGACCTACCGCCGCTTCACGCATTGTCGTGGTCAAAAACTGAATGCCGGAACCAAACAACCGTTTTAGGCTTTGGTCTAATGATTCAAACTCAGGAATCTGACCAGTAACACCAGCAAAAGCGTTGACCCGACGTTGCAGATCTGCCAGTTTTTTCAGGTCAGCAAGATGGTCTGTTCCGTTAAACAATACCGCCAAAGATTTTTCGTTGGTGTCCAAAAAAGTCTTTAGCGCGCCACCGCCCTTTGCGCCTTTAGTAGCGGTGTCATACACAGAACGACGAAGCGCGGCCAGCATTTCTGGATCGCCACTCATCTGCGTCACAAGCTTTCTCATAACCGCAGGATCGCGCAGCGCTGTAACCATGGTTTGGTTTGGATCGGCATCCGGACGTGCTGCTTTATTAAGCACGTTGTCCAGTTCCGTATCCATGGCATTGACCCGCCGCTGATCAAGCTGACCAAGCCGGGTCACATAGTCCTCCGCCATCTGAACTTCATTGTCCAGCATGGCTCTGAGTTCCGGCGGCAGGCTGTCAACAATGTTTTTGTTTTTGGCTAAAACACTGCGAATCATTTTTGGATCAACCAGCCCTTCCTTGTTGACCACGCCTTTTGTGCGCAACCAATCAATCAGCCCGCGTTGCAAAAACTCCTGCGCTTGTGGTCCGCCGCCAAGAGTGGTCTGAAGTTGGCGCAGACGTTCAGCATTGCTAAACGCCACGCGCATCAGATCTTCGTTTGGCAGTAAAAACTCTTGCCCACCACGCTTGGTCGTGGTCATCAGCAGGGGCAAACTGTTCTCATACGCCGCGTTATAGTCATCAATGACAGACTTGAGCCCATCATATTCATTACGCAAGCGCGGAGCGCGGTCCAAGATCAGTCGCTCAACATCTTTGAACACTTGATCGCCAGTATCCAACATGCGCTGGGCATCGGTGATACGGGCGCGACCCTTGGTCATTGCCGCGTTGTACCTTCCCAGTTGATCGTTCTTGAAACGAATTGCCGCCTCGAGCGTGTCCAACGCCTCTGGTACGTTTAGATCGATCTTGGTGTTTTCTTTGGCGATCTGGGCAGCATCTTCGGCGATCTTGGTTGGATTGATCTTGATGGTGGCCCCGGGGATAACCCGAAAGCTGAGCGATCCATCAGCATTTACTTTGGGAGGGCTGGCGCGGCTAATCAACTCTTCCGCGGTCACATTCTTTTTGTTCTTTGTAGGAGCCTTTAGGCCCGCATTCTCAAAATATTGGAGGATGCTTTGCTTGGCTAAAGCAATGAATTCGGGGTCAACCGTCTTGCCAATCGCGGCCAACTCATCGTTGATGGCTGTGTCCAAAAGCTGCGAAGACATTTGGTCTTGCAGTCGAGCCCGGTTAGACAACTGCGTTTTGACAAACGTGTCCAGCCACTTCAGTGGCTCCGGCATCGGGGTACGAGCCGAAGGCCGGTTGATCGTGTACTTTTGCAGCAGAGAGATCGCCGCATCTTCCATATCATTGGAATCGTACAAAGACTTGCCAAGCTTATCTCGGGTGGACAGGACCAGACCTTCCGGGGACAAGCCTTCTCGCAGGCCCATGCGACTTAGCACTCGAGCACGCATGGAAGCATCCATCTCCATGCCTGCCATGATCACGCCACGCAGTTCGTTGTTTATCTGATCGATGTTCTGCGGCCCAAGACGTTCTGAGATGGCCAAAACTTCCGCATCGGTCAGATCTTTTTTCTGTCTTAGCAAGCTCTCAAAGAAGGCTTGTCGGTCCGCTTGTGCTGCACGGAACGCTTCCTCCACAGGCTTACGGGCTTGGGGGGAGAAGGTGGAAAAGAGGTCATCAAGCTTTTGTTGGTTTTCATTGATACGGGCTTTAACCGATTTGATTTCATTTGGACCAAGCTGCTCCAGCAGTCTGGTTTTCTCAGATAAAAGTGGGCCGTAAAGCGTTTGCTCGGCTACATCAAACATAAAACCGGCGTTTGCAACTCGAGGATCGGCCATCGCGGACCGCAACTGAGCCAACGCTGCTTGTGCCTCAGGGCTGTTGGCAATTGGACCAAACACGTTCTCGAGCTTTCGCTCGGCATTCTTGATGAAAAGCTTTGGAAGGATGTTGATGACCGGGGTTTTACCAAACCGGACTTCGTTCAAAACCTCTTGTTCTGTTTCGTTTAGCGTCCCGGTGTTGAGTTTGCCCTGAACGTACTGCGCACCTTTCTTGGCACCAAAAATTGTGGGCGACAAGTTCAAAGCAAGAGGAACCCCCAAAAATGCCACAGCAGGCAGGATGTCTTTATACAGTTCCTTGTTGGGATTGGAATCGTCTACGTTCTCTTCAATCGACTGACGAAATCCCTCATACGCTGAATTAAACGCGATATCAGTCGCCGCAGCAACTCCGGGACTGCGCTGAACAAACTTAATAGCATCATTTGCAATACCCTTTAAAACCCCTGCGGCAGGTTGTGCAGCGGTGACCATGGGGCGAGACAACGCCGCCCAACTCAAAATCCCGGTCAGCGGCAAACCACTGCCGACCCCGCCCGCGATAGCCCTTGTGTACCGCTCTTCTGCATTAACCGGAGCTTTTTCTCCACGGTTAAAGAACTTGCCAAGTGTGAACACTTGGTCCTCATCCATACCCAGAACTTTGCCAATTCCTTTTGTAGCAAGATCAGGAATGGCGAAAAGAGCGGAGTTGAACCCCCATGATGCTTGTTTCGCCAAGCCATATGCCCGGTCAGCGCCGTCCTTGACCACATCCGGCGCTGCGGCTTTTAGCGGTTCTTGTTCAGTAGGGGCACCTTCTGCTCGACCGACAACCTCTCCGGTTGTCATGTCAACCATCTCACCAAGGGCGTTTTGGATTACGGCCATTATTGCATCAACCCTCGAAGCTGGGGTGGGGAGAACGGTTTGACTTGATTATTGGGTAATCGCAAGTAGACCGTTGCTTTCGGGTCTTGGTATTTGCCAATTGTGCCAGCAAGGAACGTAAACATCCGCTTTTGCTCTGCCGGATCTGCCGGAATAGTAAACGGATCCGACTGGGTGCCGGTGTTGGGGGTGCGCATGACGTAACTGTTGCCTTCATAACCAAGTTGCGAAAGCGTTTGTTGACGGGCATTTCGCAAATCGGCTTCCAAAGCATTGAACTGTTTAGCAGCAATCTCTTTGTTGGCGAAGAAGGCTGTGGGGTCAGAAATTCTACTTGCAGTGTCTTTTGCCCATTGCTGCTCTTGCACTGATACCCTTCCACTGTCTCGAGCCGAAGCCATGCTCTTAACAATCTCGTTCAACCCTACTTGGATTCTGGTAGAAGCATCAACCAAATCAAGGTTCGGGTTGATTGTTCCTGCGGAAACTGGAACCAAAAGATTGTTGACCTTGTCGTTGAACCACGTGCCGGGGCTATATACCCTTGAATAGGTCCCCTTCAGGTTAGACAACGTGGACAGACTGTTATCCAGTGAACGAAGCGTGTTGCCAAGCTTGACACGCTCCGCTTTGTCCGTTTCCACAGTAAGAGGAGAGGGCCCTTGGTTTTCTACATAAGGATTGTCCGTTGGCCGCAGCGTCCATGAACTGGCGATTGCAGAACGAACTGCCGGATCTTCCGGGTCAATCTTTGGCGAACCAACCAAAGAACCATTGATCTTGATGTAGCGCAGACCCATGCCGCCATCCTCAACCACCGGCTGATACTTGCCAGAAGCCGTAGCCTGCGCCTTAAGTAAGTCGTAATCGCCTTTGAGCAAAGCAAGTTGCAACTGTTGAGCAAACTTGTCCTGTGTATCAACACTTGTAATTGCTTGTTGCAGTGCAGCAGTGTTGACCTTGATGTTGTTTTCCTTGGCTTGAGCCACAAGAGTGGCCAGACCTTTGGGCACCCCGGACAACGCTTCACCAAGAGCCATGCCCATGGTGGGCTGCTTGGAAGCCGCAAGTTTGAACCCAGCATCGGACAACAGCAACAAAGCGTTGGTGCGGATATCCTCCTGTGAACCAGAATCGCCAAGCAATTCCTTGAACAGCGGAGCATACTCTTTCTGAGCTTCTTTAATCCGGTCGATTTTGCCCTTTTCAGTAGCAGTTGCTTTCGCTGCTGCCGCGGCAAGAAAGTCTGCCGTAGACGTAGGTTTGGATTCTTCTGCCGCTGCTTGCGCCGCCGCAGATCCGCTTACTACAGCAGGTGCAGGAGGCGGTTCTTTTACCATGGAAACCTTGGGAGGCTCCCCGGTGAAAATGCTGTAATCTTTTGCTGCCGTAGAAGGCGCAGCCGCAGGCGGAGCAGTAACCTTCTGGCCCGGAGGCTCAAAGACTCCTCGAGGAATCTGAGAAATCCGTTTATCCAAATCCTTTAAATAAGCCGCATCAGTAGTTGGAATCTGAGAAACAAGATTTGCCTGCTGCTTTGCTTCAGCCGAATCAGGGGCCAACATTCCTGCCCCACCACTTAATCCCATCGCCGCAAGCATACTGCCACCAACACCTGCAACCGGAGTGGATAGCTTATTTAGTACTTCCGCGGTCCGCGGATATTCAGCCGCTGCCCGGTCAGCGAGGTTACCCATATAGCTGGTCAGGGTTGGATAATTTAGGATACGTTCAGACGTATATCGACCGCCCGGTCCGCGCACATTCTCAAATACAACGTTTGCCGTCGTAGGAAATGCCTTGGACATGGCTTCGCCTGCGGCTTGATTAGCTTGCGTTCCAAGTCGCGATCCAAAATCCGCGATCCGTTGAGCAGGCCCCGAAGCCATCTGCGCCAACCGATTACCCATGTTGACAAACGCCCCAGCTTGGGCATGAAGCGGAGGAAGACCGTCTGGGGTAGGCGGAGCTTGTTCAGCCCCGCCCGCCGGGAAAGGGCCTTGGGGTCCTCCCGGTGGAAGCATTCCCGGTGGAGGACCGGGAGGAATCGGTGGTTGACCGCCGAGAGGAGGCATGTTTGGTGGAGGAGCCATGCCTTGCATCTGCGGCAAACCAGCAATACCCTGTGGCTGCTGTTGTTGAGCAAGTTGCGCTTGCAAAAGGGCAAGAACCTCAGGCGGCGTTCCTCGAGCAGCTTTGTCCCCTACTAAATCAGCAAGTTCCGAGTACCGGGCATCGGTTGAACGCATGTCGCCGCGAAGATTGTTCATCAGGATCTCAGGATTTTGCGGAGTACGCGCCATCGGCGGCATTTCTTCAATGCTGCTGTCATCCTCAAACCCTTGCATGATTCCGCTGTTACGGGCGGACTTTGGCAAAGGCTTTGCAAACATGGCCCGTTTTAGAACTTCGTCGCGCATCATGCTTCCTTAAAGAATTCCTGCGGACTTTGCCGCGCCAGCGCCTGTTACAAGCCCTGTGGTCAAACCCGCAATTTGCTGAAACGCGCTTGGTGTTGCGGAATTTTGCTGGGTAAGGGCCATTTGTGAAGTTGGGGCCCCTCGGTAGATATCCGAAATAAAACCCAACTGTTGGTATGGCTGCTGCGCATTTTGCATTTGCGTTGCCCGCAGCGCATCCAGTTCGCGTTGTTGCTGTTGCTGCTGCTGACCACCAAGGTTGTACAGGAAGTTGATATCGTTTTGCGCCATTCCCTGCGCAGCTTGACCCAACTGAGCCTGTTGCGCACCCATTCCGGCCAATTGGTTTCCGTACCCGGCAAGACCTTGACTGATACCTTGGCCAATACCAAACTGCTGACCAGCCAAAGCGCCAATCCCTTGACCCAGTTGCTGCCCCAATTGGGACTGTTGACCGTAGATGTTTGCCTGCTGACCCGCTACATTGGCCAATCCTTGGCCTACTTGCTGCCCTAACTGGGATTGTTGGCCATAAATGTTGGCTTGCTGGCCAGCAAGACTACCCATGTTTTGAGCCATTTGCTGTCTTAACTGAGCCTGCTGACCATAAATATTGGCTTGCTGGCCCGCTAAGTTGCCCATGTTTTGAGCAAGCTGTTGCTCCAACTGGGACTGTTGGCCATAAATGTTGGCCTGTTGGCCCGCAAGCTGGCTTCCCATGCCCGCGGCACTTTGAAGTCCCTGAGCCTGTGCCAATTGACGCTGTTGCTGTTGCTCAAACGCAGCCATTCCACTAGCTTGCGCTTGGGAATACCCTTGATTCATCAGGCTAGCAACAGTATTAGCTTTTTGCTGCATCAAATCTCGGTCCAACGCAGCGCGTGCAACGGATTGACGCGATCCACCAAACGCACCTGCTGCAACAGCGCGTGCGCCTTCTTGCTGACGAGCCAATGAACCTTGCCGTTCAATCTCGCGCATCGAAGCATCAACGACATCTTGTTGATACGGATTCATGAAGGCTTGCGTCATCATGGGGTTGTACCCCTGTGCCGCGCCATACAACGATCCAATGCCCTGATTCAGTGTTCCTCGAGCATTTTCAATATTTTGCTGCGAATACCCCATCGCATTGATAGGAATGCCAGCATTAGCCAATCGTTTTTGGGCATCCAAGATCCCTTGCTGTTGCCCCATCTGGCTGATGGGCTGGCCTGATTTAGCAAGTTCTTCTTGCGCGTTAGCAAGCCCTGTCTGGGCTTCTCCCATCTTTGTAATGGGGATGCCTGCGTTGTTGTACTGGGTTACCGCGTTAGCAAGCCCTGTCTGGGCTTGACCCATCTGTGCGATGGGCAAAAAAGCTTGATTTAACGCACTTTGCGCTGCACCAAATTGCCCTCGAGTATCCGCCCCTTGCAGGATGTTGGCCGCTTGACCAACCAGTTGAGAGCCCAAACCGACGTTCTGAGTACCCGTTTGCAAGTACGGCGCATAAGCCCCGATTCCTTTCTCGCCTGCATACATCGCAGCATATTGCTGCGGAGTCAGTCCTGCTACTTGATAGGCAGGGAGCTCAGGCGCTTGTAGGTGTGTAGCAGCCGCTAATAGATTTTTCTTATAGGCTTCAATCTCCGGCGATTCGGCGTAGATTTGCGTAGTAGTTTCATTTGCCATTTTTTATCCCCGGGCCGCGTTTCGTTCAAGTTGATGCATTAGAGCGTACATGCGTTTTGCTCCTTGACGAGCACTGCCTCCACCTGCTGCGCGGACCGCTTTGGCGGTAAACACAAATTCATTGTTGGACAGCATGGCAGGGATAGAATCGGAAGTCTCGGTCCCCGGACCGTTGATCGCTCCCGTCATCCTAGGATACCCTCCTTGCGCCAAAGAGGCAATTCCCCCGGCAGCTTTTGTAACCGGAGGAGTTGCAGGTGGCGTACCAACTGGAAGTGCCGCAATTCCTGCTGTGGTTAGTCTGGCATTGGTGTAGGGGTCTGAACTATTGTATGAAGTTGGGGGAGTAGCTGTACCCGTAACTGGGGCAGCAGAGGAAAAAGCAGGAGGCGCAGTCATTGCGCTTGGGAACATTGCCGCAGCCGCCCCCGGTCTTGCTACCGTACCCGTATCTAAACTTGGATACATCCGGTTAGCTAAGTCTTTACCTTGTGTTTCCCCTGCTGTTTGTGCCGCAGACAACACTCCTGCTGGATGAGCAAGTTGATAATCTAAATCGGTCAGTTGATTATTAAGGCTGGCAATTTTTTGCGAAGCATTTGTATATGCAGCGGTACCAAAACCTGCTCCAGCAAGTGCATTTCTTTGCAGATCCAGTTGCTCTAACAAAGAAGTTCTTTGGTTGGCTGGAGAAAGTGGAGGGGAAGTCGTAATTGGAGGGCCAGCCGATCCAGGACCACTAAGAGGGACAGTAGCTCCACCCGTCCCACCCCTTATAGTGTCGTTACCGGTTCCGCCTACTACAGTGTTAAGGTTTGGAGGGCCATAAACAGAAAGATCGTTGCCCCTTCCGCCTACTAGAGAGGAGTTACCTGTCCCGCCTACTATAGTGTCGTTGCCCCTTCCGCCTACTATAGAAGAGTTCCCTGTCCCGCCTACTATAGTGTCGTTGCCCCTTCCGCCTACTATAGAAGAGTTCCCTGTCCCGCCTACTATAGTGTCGTTGGTGTTACCACCTACTATAGAAGAGTTCCCTGTCCCGCCTACTATAGTGTCGTTGGTGTTACCACCTACTATAGAAGAGTTCCCTGTCCCGCCTACGATAAAGTCGTTGGTGTTACCACCTACTATAGAGTCGTTGGTGTTCCCGCTTACTATAGAATCGTTTCCGATTCCACCCGTAATAAAAGGGCCTGTGTCTCGCATATCATATGGAACCCAGACCTGATAAACGCTCCCGCCGTTTTGCGAGTCATCTACAGTTTGGTAATAACCGTTACCGGTTGTTTGAGGAAGCGTAGCAATCCCGCCCGGAGAAACCGTAGTATCTATTCCAGAAACGTTGCTAATTCCCCCGGGAGCAACTGAAACATCTCCCCCACCTGTGACATCCCCACCGGGAGCAACAGAAACATCCCCCCCACCTGTGACATCCCCACCGGGAATAGAGGGACCCATCCCACCTGTCATTGAGGTGTCAATACCTTCTATGCCCGTAACAGGAATGTCCGAGTCATTAAATAATTTCCCAACCGGTTGGACATATCCCGAAAGAGGGTCATAACTGGAACTATCTGCCCCAGTATCAGGAGAACCAAAAATCTGTTGCATTTGGCCATCGGAATCTATGAAAAACCGAGGCTCGTCCACCGCTCCACCCTTGGCATAACCGCGGTACGCGGTCACTGGAGGTTGAGGCGTCATCATGTATGGGCTGATCGCGTTGCTCTCAACTCGAACATCGTTCATGCGATAAGGCGAATACCAAGGGTTAGATCCAACAATCTCCCCCTTTTCGTTATATTGAATACCAAACTTCTCCAAACCCTTGGCGTAATAATCTCCGGGGTTATCTGCAACCCTTTTTCGTGCAGCAGCAACGTTATCAAGCATCGCCTGCTGATTAGGATCTAGTTTGACTGGGGTTTTTTTGAAACCCCCAGACAGCCCCATAACGCCAAGACCCGCTGCTGCCAGCGGGGCGTACGTTCTGATTGCCCCCGGAGCGCCCATGGCTTCAGAAGCCTTAGACAAGGCTTCTTTTGCCGAGAATCCAGCGTTTTTGTAGCTCTGGAATTCCGGAGAAGACATAATCTGCGCATCAGTAGGAGACGCAGGCATAAATGCATTCTCCAACCCGCCCACAAACCCTTTCTGCTGGAACCCTTCCATAATCCCCAAGGGCCGTTGATATGCGCCGGGTGCCGCTACTGCGGTGGGGGCGGTAGAAGGAGCGCCCGTTGCGGGAGCAGAAATTGGCGCAGGAGCAACCCCGGGTGTAACAGGTGGGGCAACGGAAGCCGAAGTACTGCCCGGAGCAGTATTAATACGGGAAGGAACAGGGCCTGTTTCCGCCGGAGTTCCAAATCCTGTCGGTTGCCCCGGAGTTAAACCTGCTTCTATAGCTGCTTCACGGGCATCAAGCGCCGCAGAATCGGCAGGATTATACCCCATGCCGCGCTCAATTCCTTCCACCGCAGGAAGCTTAGTACCAAACGTTGCCGACGCATAAGTACCTAAGCCGGATATCAAGCCAGTGCCAACCGCCTGCTTAAGATTTTGTCCGGACAACAGCCCGACAGTTGTCCCTGCCAAACCGCTTGACAACGCTGTCTGTGCCAGATTACTTAGGCCCGGAGCAACGGCTCCGAGTCCCGCACCAATAGCAGTACTAATTGGGCTGGTTGGTCCTGCCAAATACCCAACCGCTGCACTCTTCAAAACATCCTTAAGGTTCCCACCACTAAGCGCGGTCACCGCTCCGGAAGCCAAGGGCATCGCCAAAGAACCCAAGCCCAACCCAGAAAAACCCAATGCCCCCGGACCGAGGAACGCGGCCAAAGCTACCGTGGCAAGAATTCTTCCAATAGGGCTTTTTAAAACACTTTTGACACCTTTGATCACAGACTTGAAGGGCTGAGTAACGCTGTCGCGCAGTTCAGTCCACCAGTTGTACTCAGGCAGTCCCGTATTGGGATTAATCGTTCCCGTTCCGCCATGCCGCTTAAGCAATTGCGCTTCTTGCGGGCTGATGTGCGCCAACATCGTATCGTTGCCACGGCCAAGTGATGCCAGACCACCTCGAGCAAATTGCTGTGGCTGGCTCATCTTCCTAGAACGACGTGCTTCTAGAATGACCGCGCCCAACGATGCCAAAAACTCAGGGTCATACTCCGGAGGAAAATCCCCCTCATCCACCAGCCCCTTTTCAACAAGTTGAGCAACCAGTTCTGCGTACTTTTCCGGGTTATCGTTTATGTATTGGACAATCTGCAAAAACCGATCAAGGTTTTCATCCGTCATTTCTTGCAGATCGGGCAGGATCTGGTCCATGCCCTGCTGCAACAGACCAGCAGCCTCGGGCAACGATTCTTGGACCCCGCTGCGTACGGCATCGTAAGCATCGTCCAACCCTAGTTGCGGTTGCTGCACTTGTGCGGCTTCCGGTAGGGCCATGATTCCTTGATCTGCTGCCATGTCAGTTCTCACTTTTTCTTGGCCGTCTTGGCCGATTGCTTGAACGCCTTGTCCGTAGGAGCGCCCGCAGTTCCGGGTTTGCGCATTTTCTCACCACTACCCGCTTTTATGCGAGCCTGCTTGGCATGGATGTTGGCGTAGAGTCCGGGTTTAGCCATGATTTTACTGAGTTAAGTCGTAAAAAGAAATTGACCCAATACCGCCGCCTGTGGCTGCGCCGCCTGTGGTTACAGTTCTTGCCACCAAGGTTAAAATATCACTGACCCCTGCAATAGACGCACCTAATTGCATGTCCCAGTTGTACCCTGCTCCAACCGATAAAATACTTCGCCCCGTTTTGCCAGTAGCAAACTCAGCATAAACTAAAGTTCCGCCGGTATACGAAGTAGAACTAATATCATATTCAACATTGGAATTTCCGGGCACTACAGACCATGATGGGGTAGAAAGCGTTGCGTTTTTTACAAAACCAATTTGAAAGTTATCTGCGGTGGCGGGTAAAAAATTAAGGGTGGTAGGTAATACAACCGCCCCAGTTCTTCCAGAAGCTAGTCTTATGGACATTAAAGGCTTATATGCAGTTGTTAAATAAGAAGAAGCAGTGAGATTTGTCATTGAAGCGACATGCTCAACCGAAGTTGCTTCAAATCCACCTTCTGACACTACAGAAGAACAAACTTGTGTCAACGTAGCAGCAACCGCAGACGTTGAAGTGATCTCATATCGCACCGGCAAAATAGCCGTGGTCATGTATACGGTGGTGCCGTATACGTTTGCTGTATTGAAGGTGTGGCAAACTATGTATTCACCGTTGATGATGAACCCACACCGCACAGAACCAACACCCAACCACTCAAAGTCCATCCACAGAATTTGCGGATGAGTCAGATCTAAGGTCAGACCGGATGTCCCGGTGCCATCTAACTTGTCCCCGTTCCAGCTTGACTGTGCCACCGTGCGGGTATCGTTTACTGAGCCGCTCGTATAAGAACGCAAGGTAAAAGCGTTGGTGCCGCCAACTTTGGAAAAAAACACGCCGTTTTGGGCGTTGAAGTAGCCAACCTTTTGGCTTAGATTTGCACTGGTGCTAGCATCCATCTGGAACGTGGCAAGTACCAGCAGCCCTTTGCCGGGCTGATATGGGAAAGAACGATACGTCTGCCGTATAACAGAACCGACACCCCCAGAAGTGACACTCAGGCTCACACTGGATTGGTTAGTATTAAATGTTGCCGCCCCCGTCCCACTAGTCGAAGTATCGAACTGATTGTCAGCGGCAAACCGGCTTTGACTATCAAATAGCGTATACGGTTGGCTAACCCGCTGCCTCCCAAACGCATCTAGGGCAGCAGATGGAAACGTGATGGGGATAGAGGTTCCAGAAGCCACTAGCTGTCCAAAAAGGTTGTTTACTTGGTTAAAATACAGCCGTAAAACGTTGTTTAGCTGGTCAATATAGCGCTTATCGTAGTCCTTTGGGGCATCCGGTAACCGCGGAGCAACGATCCCGTTGATACTAAAATCGGTCGTAACAACATAGGTCATCTCCGACCGTCCTTACGGATGTCAATTCGAGGCGCTCCCAACTGCCATTGCAGCCCAAGTTGATTACCTTGAACCTTTAACGACATCTGCCGACCGCGGACCCGGGTAAGAATCTGCCCAGTATACTGCTCCACCGGAAACGCCACTGTACGTATAACCGTTGCACTGTTTGTACCGCCAACGGACAACGGATTGTTGTATCCAGATCCTGAGCTTGCCAACGGCAACAAAGACATGGTTACCTGCGGATTAGCTGCCGTGGACCCCGTAAACCGAAGGTCCGGAACCACGCGCCAGACAAACCCAAATTCGTTACCGTCTTGAATATCAAACTCAGACGTAGTAATAAACGAATCAATTGGCGCAGGTGTGCCAGTAGCGTTATCGTCGTTACCGCTCTCATGGTTCACAAGAACATTGTTGTACGTAGCAGCAATTGGGTAATTGTTTAGACCACTGTCGATCCACGCAGTCCTGCCCATCGTCCCGTAGTACCAAACGTTTTCCACGTAGTTGTAAACCACATAGTTGGTGACAACGTTAGAAGTTCCTACGCAGTAGAACCACCAGACCTCGTTGAACCCTTCGTTAGTACTGCAATAGACCTGATCAAACTCCGCCTTGTTGATGCCCGTAGTTCCATCAAATACGTACTGCCGCAGGTCACAGTTTAACGTCTGAACCCGACCATCGTAGACATAGAACTTGTCTACGCCCATCCAATAGGTCACCCCGGAAGCCAACGTTGCCGCATTTGGCCCCGCAATCGAAATATTGTCTCCAAGCAGTTGAATACCCCAAATATACGGGGGACCAACATACTGCATCGAATAAATCGAACTGTCGGTAATCACCAAAATCTCTTGACGACTCTGTATCGCCGTCACAATCTTTGACCCGTGGGACAACCGGATACTTCCTGAAGTAGAAGCATCCCCCGCAGGGTTCGTAGCATTTGGATCCCATAACGCCGGGAAACCAGCATCCGACCACCGGATCAACACAGGATCCAACGTCGTATCATTCTCCGCCGTTGTACCAAAAAAGATCACGTACCGACTTGCATCCGACACCAATATATAAAGCTGGGAAAGCGGAACCATCGATGCCCCGCTTAGGCTAGCCAACGGAATGCCTCGAGCAGAGAAAAAGTGATCGCCTGACTGCGTGCCCGTAGTCGTGATCGGCGTACCGCCTGAAGTGGCCGCAAGGTTGAACGTCGTTCCCGTCGAATTCACAACGTAATACACTACCCCGGCAACAAGGCCCGTGGGCAACGAACCCGTAGTCGTAAGCGTTACTGCCGTCGTATCGTCCAAGACGACACTAGACGAAACCACTGCGGGAGCACCCACCGTTACCGTAATAGAAGAATAGTCGTAGCCAGTACTGGCGTTCCAGTAATAAGGAACACCTTTTCGCGGACCGTAAATTAAATCCTGACCAAAATTGGTCTGGTTCCATATCCGCAAACTGTCGCTAGACGATCCGCCAACACCCCACGCACCTTCGCCCCAACTTCCAGATCCCCACCCAAAAAGCGGAGTAGTCACATCCGTACCGACACTGACTTGATACACCGCGGAAACCGTTCCCCCACCCCCGGGAGGATAAACCACCGTCGAAGTGGCATTACTGGCCGCAGTGATCGTGTAAGAATCCGCGTCAATTACAGTGATCGTATACTCGTTGTTTAACGAAAGCCCACCTACCGACGAAGCACTGTAAAAAGTAACGTAGTCGCCAGTAGACGCTCCATGTGTTGAAGCGCGAACAGTAACGGTCGGCGAACCGTTGACCGTTGAGAACGGGTTGGTTAAGGTAGCTTGGGCGCGGATCGGCGTAACATCATAGTAGTTACCCCCGCCACCCGTCTGAATATAGAACTTTTTGCTCGTCCCAACGCCCAACAAAATCCGTAGACTGAGCGTTGCCCATGTCCACAAGGATCGGCATAAGCCCACAAACGTGGTGCTGGAAAGCTGCGTCCAGCCGCCAATTTTTTCAGGCGTGCCCTGACGAAAACGGATTTTGTCGCAGTCGTAATACCCGCCCTCGTTGGTATAGCGCGTATTTTCCCTGTTAACTCCGGGCTTGAACAGCAGCTTCTGTAAGGGCATTATTTACTCGCAACCCCTTTGTGCTTCTCAAAAGACCTCATACCGCCAAACCCAAGTAGCCCAGCAAGAAGGGTCATAAGTTGTTCGACTTGAAGGTCCGGTGGCGGGGCCAACCCCTTGGGGATTATGTCATATCCTTGACCAAAAGCCCAGCACCACTGCATTAGGGGATAGCCTAGGAACTGGTAAGCAAGACCAAGAACCCCAACCCAGCCGACAGCAGGACGCCACCCGCTGACAAACAGATTAGGATTTTCTGCTTCAATCTTATTGACATCAACTTGGGCAAGGTCTGTGGCTTGGTCGATCCGCTTTTCCTCAAGGTCCAGCTTGCGCTCCTCCAGCGCCATCTCCATGCGTTCTTTATCCGTTGTGATGAGCGAATCCGCAACTTTGCCAACGCCCTCAATGATTGACCCGATACCCATTAAGTCCATTACTTAAGCCCTTTCAAAGGAACGAACCCGCCCGCCGCAAACTCTTCTGCCACAAGGTCCCGTAAATCTTTCGCGTCTTCTTTTGACTCAAACAAGCCAAGGTAGTAGTACCGCCCATTTCTTTTAATCTGCGCCATCCATTTACGTGCTTTTGCGTGCCATGAGACACCTTCAAGCCCAGATGTATTGTGCGAGCGCATCGCCATGTTTGTGTTGTTGTATGAATACGACACGTCCCGCAGATTTTCTAAGCGGTTGTCAGTCCTGTTTCTATTGATATGGTCGATTGTTTGTGTAGGCCACTTGCCGTAAGTCAAAAACCATGCCAGCCGATGTGCGTATAACTGAACCCCGCAAACACAAACGCAAAGATACCCATTTGATTTGTCCAAAGAACCTTTTGTTACGGTTCCTTTTTTTGCGCCCTTGCCGCCACCAACCAAACGAACAAACTCTCCGGTGTTGGCGTTGTAGGAAATTACTTTTGCAACCTTCTCTTGCGTCAAATCTTTCACTTTAAGCCCCGTAAGGTTCTTTGTATCCAGCCCAGAAGGAATTTAGATTGGGTTCGGTTTTTATTGCAAATGTCGGCGTAGCGGGTAATTTTGGCAAGCGCGTAGGCTTTTTTAAACGCTTCTGGTTCAGCACTGTTGAACTTTTGCAGGGTCTTGTCCCCAACTGCGCCATCCGGTGTGGTACCAACAATTAACT
>Ga0114973_10000362_pt1 | contig 33916 bp, 26 predicted proteins | sample M_140807_MF_Meta_FD_87025 | JGI IMG/M metagenome (GOLD analysis project Ga0114973, IMG submission 87025) | Freshwater microbial communities from Lake Montjoie, Canada to study carbon cycling - M_140807_MF_MetaG | ecosystem: Environmental > Aquatic > Freshwater > Lake | place: Lake Montjoie... | reverse complement strand
CTATGCACATTTGTTAGAGCACTCACATCGGTTAGATTAGTACACCCACTGAGATTCAGATCATGTACATTCCCTAGAGCACTCACATCAATTAGATTATAACAACCACTAAGATTTAAACTGTACACTTTTTCTAGAGCGCTCACATTTTTTAATTGATAGCAATTACTGAGATTTAGATAATAGACATTCCCTAGAGCACTAACATTAGTTACTCCAGAACAACCACTAAGATTTAAACTATGCACATTTGTTAGAGCACTCACATCGGTTAGATTAGTACACCCACTGAGTTTCAGATCATGTACATTCCCTAGAGCCCTCATATCAGTTAGATTAGAACAATAACTGAGATTCAGATCATGTACATTCCCTAGAGCGCTCACATCTGTTAGATTATAACAATTAAAGAGATTTAGATCATAGACATTCCCTAAAGCACTAACATCAGTTAGATTAGTACAACCACTAAGATTTAAACTATGTACTTTTCCTAGAGCGCTCACATCAGTTAGATTATAACATTCCTCTAGAACCAGAGAATACATTTTACCTAGAGCGCTCACATCGGTTAGTTTAGTACAACCATCAAGATTCAGACTATGTGCATTTCTAAAAACGCTTACATCGGTTACCATAGCACAGTAATGTATATTCACTTTAATACCTTGTATATTTTCTGAAAATACCTTTATTGATTTTAAATCATTTAAAATCAATGTTAATTGATTTTTCTTGTATAGTTTTTCATTTACTCGAGAGCGAAACCAATTAAATTTTAAATAGTTTTCGGCATCTGTACTCTTCAAAGTAAAACGAACAATATATTCTCGGCTCGTACCATAATATGCAAATTTACATGTTGTCCAAAATTCATATAAATTTACATACTTATTAATATGATCGAGTAACTCGACTTGAAGAGATACAAGTCGGTTTGATAAATTAATAGTGTTTGGAACACTATTTTGAGACTCGGAGGTTTCCGGTTCTCTTTTAAGGGCAAAAGATTGTAATCTATTAGCTGGTGCTGTTTAAATCTCAAATATCGTGTGTTTATGTGTACTCTACACGACAAAATACACTTACCTAATAAGATTATGTATAATAAAATTTTTCAATTTTTTTATATGTTACAGACCTATACAGAGTTTGGTTTAATTAATCTTCCACAATAATCAGTTACATATTTATGTAAATTATCCCAAGATTCTGTATAGTACAAAGCATGGGTTAGAGTTTGAACATTTTCTTTTACAAAATAAATATATTTTAATTCTGTAATATTATAACATACTTTGTGATAGTATCCTTTAGTAATCTCACCACTATATAATTTAATATTAGGTGAGTTTATTTGATGAGGTTCAATTAATACATTTGGTTTTAGTACTTTTTCTTCACATAAATTAGAAAAATTATGTACAAATGGTATAGCATTTTTCAGATCATTGATAATAGATTTTTCAGGAATAAAATTAAATTAAATTTCTAGATTTGATAAATTTTTATTAGTTGCAGAACTCCTAAAGGATTTAAAAAAGGATTCAGATGTTAAGATTTAAGTAAATCAATTAAATTGCCGACAAATATATTTACTTATTTTACTAATCTAACTTGGAACTTGTTTGATAAATCACATAAATAAGTTACAGTACTGTCCTGTAGCAATTCTATTAATTATTTACTTCTAATATTAGATATAAATAATTATATTTGTTGTGACTTTATACAAATTACAATATTTAAAAGAACTTGTTTGTTAAATCACGTGAATAAATAACAGTGTTGTTCTGTAACAGTTCTGAAAATTCTATTAATTTATATCTATTTTCTTCTAATATTTCTTTGGCTGAACTATATGCTGACTTGACCAAATCTAATGTTTGTTCTGAATATTTAATACAATTTTTCAATCTGGTTACAATATTTTAACGCTCCATAAATCTATGGAGCGTTAAAATAATATATAATTTAAATATATAGTAATGGAAAGTTTTATAAAACAATTTTCAAAAGTTCCAGATAATTTTATTAGTGATTTTTTTATTATTGCAAAAGAAGAATATTCAGATAATGAAATTATTATTGATTTTGAAATCGTAGTCAAATGGTTAAGTGTTAGAAAAGATAGTTTAAAAAAAATATTAGTTGATAATTTTGAAGAAAATTTTGATTATACTATTGAAAAGAAAAAGAAAAAACAATTAAATAGTAGAGGTGCTACTATTTATGAATTAATTTTAATAACACCTAACTGTTTTAAAGAACTATGTATGATATCACAAACAGAAAAAGCAAAAGAAGTTAGAAAATATTTTATTGAAATGGAGAAAATAATTAAAAGATATTTTGAAACAATTAAAGAAGAAATGTATAAAAAAATAGGTTTATTACAAATAAATCAAAAACCAAAATTAAATATTAAAGGAGGAGTTATTTATATATTAAAAGCATTAAATTCTGATATTACTTTATATAAATTAGGAAAAACAAAAAATCTGAAAAATAGATTAAATACCTATAATACTGGTAATGCAAATGATATTGAACCATTGTTTATATTACCTGTTAATGATATTGATAGTGTAGAATCCTGTGTTAAAAAAGCATGTAAAACACATCAATATCGCAAGTATAAAGAAGTATATGAAATAGATATTGATGTACTTAAAGATGTAATGTTAGAATGTAATGATTTTGTTAATAAAATGGCTTTTAAATTAAATGATAAAAATGAAAAAAAGAAATTTAAAACTAATATTAGTAGGATGAAAAAAAAATTAGATAAATATTTTATTTATTTTGCAACTGATAATAATGATGTATAATAATATAATAATATAAAATATTTTATTAATTTAAAAGAACTTATTTGTTAAATCACGTGAATAAATAACAGTGCTGTTCTGTAACAGTTCTGAAAATTCTATTAATTTATCTCTATTTTCTTCTAATATTTCTTTGGCTGTACTATATGCTGACTTTACTAGGTCTAGGGTTTCTTTGTCCATTTGAAGTCTTGTTTGTTCTGAATATTTATCTCCAAATGCTAAACTTTTACCTAAAAATGGATTTGATTCATCTGATACATCTTCATTGTAAAATACTTCTAATTTATTACCCATTCCAAAATTACCAATCATTCTTTTTGCTAATCCATTTGCCTGTTTTAAATCTTGTATAGCTCCTAATGATACAAAATCATTTCCATAATAAATAGCTTCTGCAGCCTTTCCTCCCATTGTAATTATTAATCTCTTTTTTAACACATCCTTGGTATATAATCCTCCATCTTTAATCTCTGGTTTTTCAGTAAAAAGAGTATAACCACCAGCGCCATTATAAGTTGGTTGGATAGATGCCTTTTTAAATTCAAAATATTCATTAAATTTTAATGTTAGCAATGCATGGCCAGACTCATGAATTGCTACTCTTAGATTTGTTGATGGGCTTGATGTAGCGTTGTTCTTAATTAATCCTACTATTAATTTTTCAAATGCATCAAAAATATATTTTTCTTGAAGTACTGTATAATTATTTCTAGCAGAAATAATTGCTGCTTCATTTATTAAATTTTTTAACTGAGCTCCTGAAAATCCATCTGCTAATTCTGCTATTGAAGAAACATCAAAAGGTTTATCTAGATTTTTATTTTTAAGATAATAACTTAAAATTTGCTCTCGGGAAGTTTTATCCGGTAATGGTACTCTGATTATTCTATCAAATCTACCTGGTCTTAATAATGCCTGATCTAACACATCTTTTCTATTTGTTGCGGCAATTACTACTATATCATCATTATTAGCAAAACCATCCATTTCATATAGCAGTTGATTTAATGTTTGTTCTCTTTCATCATTTGCCATATTTACTCCTGCTCCACGTTGTCTTCCTACTGCATCTATTTCATCTATAAAAATTATTGCTGGTCTATTGTCTCTTGCATTTGAAAATAGTTCTCTTACTCTTGCTGCACCCATTCCTACAAATAGTTCAACAAATTCAGATCCTGACATTGAAATAAATGTTGAATTTGTCTCTGATGCAATTGCTTTTGCTAGTAAAGTTTTTCCTGTTCCTGGAGGACCTTCAAGTAAAATTCCTTTTGGCATTTCTGCTCCAATCAACTTATATTTATCTTTATTTTCAATATAAGATATTACTTCATTACATTCTTCAATAACTTCTGGACTTCCTGCCCAACTCTCAAGTGTAACATTTGGCTTTATAAATTCATTTTCTTTATTTTGAAAATTAGGCATCATTCCAAACATATTATTAGGATTTGGTTTTACATTAGGATTTCCATTACCTGTAAATCTTCTAAAATTTATAAAAGAAGATATTATTCTAATAATTAAATATATTGGTATTCCAATACTTGCAAAAGAAAAAGCATTTTCCATAAAAGTATTTAAATTAAACATGTTATTTGATGCAAAATCTACAAAATATACTGGTAAATGTTTATCATATATCTTTTCAATTAAATTTGGTAATACAATTGGATTAACATCTGCTATATGATAATGTTCTCCTATCATATCATTAGTATTAGTATTAGTATTAGTGCTCACACTATCAACAGCGACCAAATGTTTATAAGTATTATCAATAAAAATTTTAGAAAATTTATTATCTTGTAATTGATTGACAATATCATTATAGTTTTCTTTTTGAAAAAAATTATTATATTTATTAATGAAGTTTAAATCTTGAGGAAAATTACTATCTGATAATCTTATATTCTTTTTATTAACACTATTTATTGTATTTATTTTATTACTTAAAAAACTTTCTGTACTTGACACTAAAAAAGTTAAATACACTAGACTAATTCTCACAAATAACATATTTATAATATAATTTGTTAATATTTTTTTAAATTGTAAATTTATACAAATTTTTGGATATTTAAAAAAATATTAACAAATTATATTATAATGTTTAATCTACTATTAATTTTATTTTTCAGTACTGCAACTAGTTTTATTACTTTTCCAAGTAATAAATTCTTATCTGGAAAAACAACAAGATTTGCTATTGAACAGATAAATACAGGGTCTGAAGGAACCAAACCAATTTATCAAAATGAATATTTAAAACTAGGTAATTTCCCAAGATTAGATAAAACAAATAATAAAGGTCAATTAACATGGTATCCAATTGGATTTTCTAAAGATTTTGGTATTAAACCACAAAAAATAACAATTCGTGATATAAATTATGTTGTTTGGAAAGATAAAACTACATACTATGGTTTAAGAGATTGTTGTAGTCATCAAGGTTCATCATTTTTACTGGGAAATACATGCAAAAATACTATTTCCTGTCCTTACCATGGATATATTTTTGATGGTTCAAATGGAGAACTTATACAAATACCAAAATTACCTCATATGGATTCCCATAATCATAATGTAGATTGTTTTAAAGTTGTTGAAAAAGGTGATGTTGTATATTTTAATACTATTCCAATTACTTCTGAACAAATTAAAAATCAAATAGATGAGAAAGAAATTTTTGTTGAACCAGAATATTATAATAAAGATCAAAGAGTAGTATATTTAAATGAAGATTTTGAACATTATGCAAAATTTATTAGTGTTAATAGTTTGGATATATGTCATATCGGTTTTGTTCATACATTTGGTAATAAGAAAAATCCAAATCCATTACGTAATTCTAAAATTTTAAAACTAGATGATAATGAACATCATTATAAAATTATTTATGAATATATGGCTGGTGAAAAATCATTAGTTAATAAAATATATAATTTTAATAATATTATTGTTGAAAATGAGTATGTTCTACCTCATACAACTGTTGCTAGAGTGCTATTTGGTAATTTTACTTCTACAATTATAACACATGCATTACCTATATCAAGATTTAAAACAAAACTATTTGTAAAAGCATATAGAAGTTATTGGTCTTATGATTTATTAAATTCTAAAAATTATCATATTTTATATCCATTTTTAAATTTAATAAATATTATTGGAGATATGATAACAAAGGAAACAATGGTTTTAACATTAAAACAAGATAAAGAAATAGTTGATAATATTGATAAAACAAGTTATGAAGGAATGCATGGTAAATTTAGTATTGTTTATGATCTATTTTCTAATTCATACAAAAATCATTATAAACATTTTTATGAAGATGGACCTTTAAGCATTTGAAGCATTTAGAAATTTTACTTAAAATATCTTAAAGTAGCATACCTGGACCTTTAAGCATTTGAAGCATTTAGAGATTTTACTTAAAATGTCTTAAAGTAGCATACCTAGACCCTTAAGCATTTGTTTGAAAATTATATAATAATTAATTTAATTATTATATAGTATAAAAAACATTTATTATTAGTTTAATCAATTTCTTCAATTTTAGGTCCAGAATCAGGAACACTAGATTCTACATTGGGAGCCATACCGCTCATTCCAGATCCTTCATTAGAATCCATTCCAGACATACCCTTTGTTAGAATTGGTAGAATTTTACTTTCTAGTTCTTTTTGTTTTGATTCATAATCTTCTTTGGATCCATGTTGGTTTGCATCTAACCATTCATTTGCCTCTTTTAGTAATCCATTAATTGTTTCTTTATCTTGTGGATCCATCTTGTCATTTGATGTTAAAGAATTCTTTACTTGGAATAAATATGAATCTAGTCCATTTCTTGCTTCAATATTTGTTCTTATAGCTTCATCTTCTGCTTTATATTTATCAGCTTCAGAAATCAATCTCTCAATTTCTTCAGGAGATAACTTTGCTTTATCATTCTTAATTTGAATCTTTTGTTCTTTTCCTGTTGATTTTTCTAATGCTGATACATTTAATATACCATTTGCATCTACATCAAATGTTACCTCAATTTGTGGTTGTCCTCTTGGCATTGGAGGTATTCCTTCAAGCTGGAATTGACCCAATCTATTACAATCCTTTGTCATTGCTCTTTCACCTTCATATACTTGGATAAGTACTCCTGGTTGATTATCTGCATAAGTTGAAAAAGTTTGTGATTTCTTTGTAGGTACTGTCGTATTTCTCTTGATCAAAGGTGTCATTACTCCTCCAGCTGTCTCTAAACCTAATGATAAAGGTGTAACATCTAGAAGAAGCAATGAATCAAGCTTTTCTGATTTATTATTACCTGATAAAATTGCAGCTTGAACTGCTGCTCCATATGCAACAGCTTCATCTGGATTAATTGATCTATTAAGTTCTTTTCCATTGAAGTACTCACTTAACATTTCTTGTATCTTAGGGATTCTAGTAGAACCACCAACTAGTACTACTTCATCAACTTGTCCCTTGGATATTTTTGAGTCTTTTAATACTTGTTCAACAGGATCCATACATTTTTTAAAATAATCCATATTCAAATCCTCAAATTTTGCTCTTGTAATAGCAGTATTATAATCTAATCCTTCATATAATGAATCAATCTCTATTTGTGCTTGAGATGATGCTGAAAGAGTTCTCTTTGCTCTTTCACATGCTGTTCTTAATCTTCTTAATGCTTTATGTGAATCTGTAATATCTTTTTTAAATTTTCTCTTAATTTCTTCAACACAGAAATCTACTAATCTATTGTCAAAATCTTCTCCCCCTAGATGAACATTTCCTGCAGTTGCTTTTACTTCAAAAATTCCGTCTTCGATTGACAAGATGGAAACGTCAAAAGTTCCACCTCCCAAATCAAAGATCAGTACAGTTTTTTCTTTTTTACCTTTTTGATCTAGACCATACGCTATAGCTGCAGCTGTTGGTTCGTTAATAATTCTTAACACATTAAGCCCAGCAATTGCACCAGCATCTTTTGTTGCTTGTCTTTGTGCATCATTAAAATAGGCAGGAACAGTAATTACTGCATCTGTAACTACACGACCTAAATATGCTTCTGCAGTTTCCTTCATTTTAATTAATACCATTGATGAAATCTCTTCTGCACTAAATTCTTTTACCTCACCTTTATGCTCAGCTTGGATTGTAGGTTTACCAGCCTGTCCAGGAATTACTTTAAAAGGCCATAACTTCATATCTGACTGAACAGTTGGATCTGAAAACTTTCTTCCAATTAATCTCTTGGCATCAAATATTGTATTAGTAGGGTTCATTGCTGCTTGATTCTTAGCAGAATCACCAATAAGTCTTTCTGTTGAATTAAATGCAACATATGATGGTGTGGTTCTATTACCTTGATCATTAGCAATAATCTCTACACGATCATTTTGCCAAACACCAACACATGAATAGGTTGTACCCAAATCAATTCCAATAGCTTCTCCTTTTGTTGTCATTTTATGTTATGTAATAATATATTAATCTTTAAGCCAATTAATATATTATAAATTTTTTAATAATAACTAGAAAATTGAATTAATTCACCAACTTTAAGTTCTTCTATCATGATATCATCCTCCTCTGTATACTCGTAAGTATCATTTGCTATCATCTGATCTATTCCTAAGGATGCTGAATCTATAATTGTATTATATAATGTCTCTTTCTCTGCTTGGGTCATTCCATAAAATGGAAATTTAGATTTCTCACATATCAAATACTTATAATCTCTAATATAATAATAGTAAATATTAATCTCATCAGGATTTTCATCTACTAGCTTGTGTGCATAATATCTTGGTTTTTCTCCTGGTTTAGTTTTTAACTTGATTGGAACAAATGGTAACAAACTAATATTATAATTTGCTGTTCTTGTTGTATTTGTTACTGTTGTTACATTTCCATTAGCATCTTTTGTTGATGTTACATTAGTTTCAACAATCGGTTCTCCCATTTTTCCTGTCCCTCCATTTTGAAGTTGTCCTTGGCCTTGTTGGTTAAATTGAGGGAATTTTGAAAAAATATCAAAAGGATTTGATGTATTAAATAAATCTGATAGATTTGCTGTAGTAAATGTTGTATTTGTTACTGTATTACCATCTGCAGATGTTTGGGTTTGTGTCTGATAACCTGGTTTAGAAATTTGAGATCTATTCTTATAATATCCTTCAGGTGGTCTTGGTGGTCTCGGTTTTTTAGGAGCATGTAAACATAACAAATAATCTAAATTTCTTAAATCCATTTTTTTAATTGCATCTGTTGGTTTGGATGAATATGTTGAATAATCTGAATCATTTAACATGTCTTCAAAGTATTTAGTTCTTGCTAACCTCCTACCCAAAGGGGTTAATGCATTAAAATAATCATTCATTAATGATCTTTTTGTAACCCTTCTAAATTTAGTTAAATTTTTAGCTAATTCTTTAGGAATTGGTGGAAGTCCAAGATCTTCTGTTTTTATACTTGGTTTAGCTGGTTTAACTGGTTTAGCTGTTTTAACAGTTTTAACTTGTTTAGTAGATTTAGTAGGTGGCATTTAACTTTATTAATTATACTTATTTTTTCTTTAAGTTATTTTTTTAATAAATTAAAGAAAAGTATTTATTGAATTACAAGTAACCAAAGAACTAAATAACACATCAATTGATTGGCTGATTGGGGTTATCCCACAGTTCTCTATACTAGAACTACGGGTACGAACTTTAGAACCCAATTTCTTTGAAGACATTTTAAATGGTTCACATATCCTTACTTTTTTCTTTGTATTTCTATTTACATTTTCTAAAAGTATTCTAGAGTAAACTTGTTTTGTCTTTGATGGGTTAGTTCCTAGCATTGTTTTAACAAATACTTCCAAATCAGATTTATCCATTAAATCAAACATTGATTTATCTAAACCAAATTCTTCTAATGCTTTGTTAAAATCCATTAAAAAATATTTATTAAAGTAATTTTAGAAATAAAATAATTTTATGTAGAATTTTTTCGACTCTTAAATATTCACATGAATCTAACATGGGTTAGGGGTTATATCATAAAATTTTGTTTAAATCTTATCAAATAACTCTTTATTGATAGTAATTGTCTTTTTTCTGTTCTGGGAGAAATGTTTTCAAAAAAAAATTTTATAGTACTTAAAGTGATTATTCCAGATAACTTTGATTTAGCTTTTTACTATTTGATCTTTAGTATAGTATTTGTGTATACTTTTAAAAAAAGTATTATAATCAAATTTATTATCAAATTCAAATTTAACTAGTGCAAAAAAAATATGTGTTTTATCTTCATTTATAAATTTTATTACATTATAATTTAAAAAATACATACCAATTAATGCTGGAATTGCATGATAAAATTTATTACTTATTTGTACTTCATCTTCGAAGAATTTGTCTATTGTTTCCATGGTTCCGAATGCTTTTGGTGAATCATTCACTATTAGATTATAAAATTTTTTATTTATATTTATATTTCTATTCCACACAAAAATTTCTTTTTTTTTATCATACATACCAAACATAATAATTTTTTTATTAGTTTTCTCTCCCTCATGAATTACTTCAGTTTCTATAGAATCACCAGACATATTTTCAGGTGTTATATTTATTGTATACTCCAAGCTTTTCCTAACAATTTTTTCAAAATGATCATCCCATAATTTATTCAAAATACTTAATAATTTTATATCAAATTCAGTAAATGATGTCATATAATATAATACAATATAATATAATACAATATAATATAATATAATATTGATTATTAGATAGGTTTGAATTTGTATCAAAGCTTAAAAAATTGAATTTAATATATTTAAATATTTTCCAATATATATTATATAAGTAAAATGTCAAATACTATATTTCAAGCAGAATATAATGAAGAAGGTATCAAAACTCTTATATTTGAAAATACTGCAAAAATGATTGGAGAACGAAAGGGATCACCATGGGAACCAATATTTGAACAATTTAAAAATAACTATGATAATGATACCACATGGTTTAGAGTTGGAGATGATAAAATCGCAGTAAAGCTTTTATTTAGAAAAATTACAACAATTAGAAAAATAGAAGACATTGAAGAATTTTTAGACAAGTATAAAGATCATTATAAATTTATTATTGTTTCTAAAATTACCCCAAAGGCTTATAAACAATTTATTGAATATGATAACTTGGAAGTATTTTTTGATGATGATCTTTTAATTAATAAAATTGATCATATGTTCGTTCCCAAACATATCATTTTATCTCAAGAAGATCAGGATCAGATAAGAAAAGAATATGGATTTAAAAGAATAGAAATTGGTGTTATAAAAGAATCAGATCCTATTGCAAGATATTATAATCTAAAACCTGGACATATAATAAGAATAGAAAGACCTTCAATAAATTCAGGAATTACTGTTTATTTTAGACAATGTGTAGCTGCTCCTTTGATGTAAATAACTTAATGTAAATAAAAAAAAGTATATCTAATATTTCTTTATTCATATAAATATTAACATTAATTAGTTTCTAAATAATTAATGTTAACAATTTTTTAGTAATTGATTTTCTTGATCTATTAATTTTTTATTTGTTCCAACCATTTCTCTATAATCATATGTTAAATCTGAAATCATATCTATATATTTCTTTTTTAACTTCTCATCATTTTCATATTCTTTTATTCTAGCATTAAGTTTAGTTTCTTTTTTAGGATCTAATTTAACACCAGCAGATGCCAACATTATCTTGGCAAAAAATAGGATGTTAACCCCACGATCAAATAACAATTCAGAAATATCATTTTTATCTTTAGTTTGCCATCTACAAACAAAATCTTCATCATAATCAAAAAGTTGGACACGATTTGATCTTGGGTTAGTATTTAATACATTCATACGTTCGGGTTTATTAGGATTTAAATGTTCATCTTTTACAAATTTACGGATTGCTTGTTCTGGATTATTAGCGTATTCCAAATACTTTTTAGTAGATATTTTATAACTAGCATCTCTAAAAGGTAACATTTCAACAGATTTTCTAGGTTCATTTGCATTAACATTAATTTGAATATTATTGTTAGTATTATTTTGAGTTTGAATATTCTGTTGATTATTAATATTAGATGTATTTGCAATATTATTAACTAAATTTTGTACATTCTGTTGATTTCTTATATTAGTTATATTTTTTGATTCTTTATTACATACAGAATTATTAATATGATATTGTAAATTTTTTTTTTCTGCAAATATTTTCTTGCATTTTTCACATTGATAATTTTTATCTTTTTTACATACTTCTTTTTTAACATGATAATATAATGCAAATTTTGATCCAAATTCTTTTTTGCATTCTTTACACTTATATATAGATTTAAGATTTAATAATGATTTAATTTCATCCATATAATTTTTTGTATTTAAATATAAATATTTGTTTAAATATTTTGTTAAAAGCTCATTACATCTATAATCTCCACAAATATCTTCCTTTATATGTGCAAAATTACAAAATATACAAAGATTCATTACTAATTAATATATTATAATATTATTTCTTTAAAATAATTTTCGAAATTTAAATTTTATTTCGAAAATATTTTTAATAAATAAGTATGTATAAAGTATATTATATTAAAATTATTTGCGAAATCAAATAATTTGTATTAACTAAAACAAAAATATAATATTTTACTATAATTTACTAAAATATTTGTGAAATTAAAAAATTTTGCGAATTTTATACATATTTATCTTATTCAATTAAAAAAATTTGCGAAAATACACATAAAAAATATAACAAAATCTATTATCTATTTTAAGATTTATATTTTAATAAAAAATATATTTGAATCTTAATTTATAAAAAATTTGTGAAGGATTTTTAGCGAGAGAGAGAGCCGGGTTGGAGACCGGGAGAAAAAATCTAAAAAAATTTCCTGACCCAGGAAAAAACTTAAAAAATCTATTTTATCAAAAATGGTCTTTACTTTTTTGGGAAAAAATAATATTGTTTATAATTCTTCAAAATCCGTAGATTCTAATCTTATATTTTCCAGAGGATTTTTTACACTTTCATAATCATGTGTGGAAAAATAATCACGTGGAACTCCAATTGTAACTTTTGTTGAAGTTATTAGCATATTTGGAATATTCCATGATATTTTTGGTTTATCTGTATTATTAACATAAAAATAATAATCTTCTGTTAATTTAGATAAATCTGGTAAAACTATATCTATTGAATTAATAATAAAAGTTGGATCTGATGGTTCAAATTCATAAATACTTATACAAATATAACCTATTGCAAAAGATTTATCATGTGGAGAACTTGAAGCACTTATTGCATGTATTGGTTCACCTGCTCTTCTAGATCCTGTATATATATGTCCTTGGACGGTTGGAGTACCAATATTAAAATATTTATCACCTCTATATAAACGACCATTTGATGTTTTAACTTGAAAGTATCTAACTTTATCGATTCCATGATCTAAATTAACACAAACTAAATCTATTATTGGGAATATATTTGATGAATAACGTCTTAGAGTGTATAATCCACAACAAGGACATTGGATATTATCAGCAAACCATGTTTCTATAATCTTTCCATATTCTTTATCATATTCTATATATTCTGGATCTTCTTCTTCAGCAAATACTAGTTTCTCAATAGCTTCATCATCCTTCCTCAAATCTGGTTCAATTGCAACTAAAGTTTTAGGTGTAAATAATAAAGGTGTCTGTGGATTATATACTATCCTAGGAGAAGCTAAAGCATAATTTGATTCTGCAATTGTTTTTTTAGCTCTACCAGATCTTCTTAATTCTACATGTTGTTCAATAACAGATTGCGGGACTATATTCATTTTTAAACTTTGTCTAATCCTAGTATCAATAAGTTGTGCAAGTTTACACTCAATAAACATTTTTTTAATTTGACCAAGTGGTGTTAAAGGAAATAATAAATTTCCTGAATGTCCATCATGTTCTACATGTTTCATTTTATATTCTAAATATTTTTTTTTATAATACAAATATTTATTAGACAAGTACATATATATATATATAAAAGATAAAATAAATTTTATCTTTTATAACAATCTAACAATCTAACAAGTTATATTAATTTTTTACCAAAGTCTCCATCTATAAAATATTTATACATATCACATCTTTCAATAAGTAAACGTTTGCGAATTTCAAGTTCTGATTCTACTTGTTTATGATCCATTTGATTTAATTCATTTAAAACTTGAGCAAAAGTATCAGGTTCAGCCCATGTTACTAATGGATCAAATAGTTCATCATACCATGGATCACCAGATTTTTCTGTAATTACCCATATTCCATTCAAGACAAGTGGAATTATACGATGGACTTCTAAAACAGTTTTCCCAGTATAGAAGTGAATATTAAGAGCAAATTTAGTCATAGAATATATTGTATCATATTCTGACCCCCAACATTTGTTTGATAAATACATATTCCATTCATTTGTTTTTGCTAGTTCATAAGATGGTTTAAGAATATCTCTACGCCTTTTATTCATTAGTCCAACAAATGCAAAAGTATTTATACGTGTAGTCCAAGAATTAATTGGTGTTGAAATTTTCATTTTAGGAAGCCATCCAAGTGGTAAATGGAATACTTCTAATCCTTTATTAGATTTAAGCCATTTGATATTTTCTTTTGAATAATCCCAGATTTCTTCAGCACCATTCATTGAGTCCCAAAATTTTTGATCAAAAACAGGACCATCTATCTCAAATTGTTCAAAATTCCAAACTATATATTTACCCAAAGGTATAATAGGAGCATTTTGTAATCCAAGAATAATCCATTTTATATTTTTTGATTTTGCATTAGATTTAGAAATTATATCAACAACTTCTATTTGTTTATCAGAATTAATAGTTTTATTATATCTTTGTATAATCCAAACCAAGCCTTCTGCAATAGATTTAAAATAAATAGAACTATAATAAATTTTTAACATGTTAATTTATTATAATAATCGAAGAAATCTTTAGATATATTTATCTTTTTTCTGTTATATTAATAAAATTTCCAAATTGTTTATAAAGTTCTGTAATTACAGATGGATTAGATTGTTCTTTTAATTCTTGAGATTGTTTTGATTCTTGAGATTGTTTGAATTCTTGAGATTGTTTATTTAATTCTTCTTTTATTAATTTATTTAAATTAGCAATTTTATTATCTTTTTCATTAGATTCCATTTCCATCTGTTTTACAAGTGCTGCCAGTCTTTTAATAGAACTATCTTTTTCCTTAGATTGTTTAAAAGAAGATTTTGTTAGATTAAGAATTTGATCATCTTTTTTTACACAAGCAGAACAGGGTTTAGCAATTTGTACAGTTAAATCTTTAATAAAACCATTTTTGTCTTCACATGATTTACATGTGTGAACTTGAGATTGTAATGTACTAGCTTGTGATTCTAGATTAGCTATTAATTTATCTTTGGTTTCGCATGCTTTACAATTAGCTAATTCTTGCTTAACTTGATCACATAATTTTGTTTCTTCTAAATCTTTTTTAAGTTTATCAATAGTTTGAGATTTAACAATACATTCTGAACAGTCATGTTTAGAAATAGGAACAGGGACTATTTTATTTGTTTGAGCTACTAGCTTTTCATATTTACCATGAAGTTTTTTAAGTAGTTTTTTATAATCTTTAATTTTTTCTTCATGTGATGCTTCAATCTGTTCTAAAACATGAGTTTTAGTTGCAAGAGATGATAACTTGGGTTTAATATTATTAACATAATTAACAATTTCATTAGCAAATGTGGGATCAGCAATAATACGTGAAACAAGTTCTGCACTAGATAATTGAATACTCATTAGATTAATTTAATAAATAAATAGATTAAAATTTTTTATCTATTAAATTAATATTAACATTTATCAAAAATGGAATTTATAGATACAATTAATACTCAATTAGAACAAATTGCTATTAAATATAATATAAATATTAATAATACTAAAACTTATACATTAGATCAAACAATACAATTATTAAACAAGTTAGAACAAAATAAATCAAAACAAAGTCCCGTAAGTCCCGTAAGTCCTGTAAGTCCCGTAAATCAACCTATAACAAAATTTAGTGTTTTACAAAATCTTGTAAATAAATTAAATGAAGAAGTATGTATAAAAGAAGCAAAATCAATAGATCATATATTAAATGAAATAATTTCATGTCTTAAATATGAAACACCTGTAACAAGAACTGAATGTGCAAAACAGATACAAAAAATACTTGATGAAAACTATTTAAAATCAAATATTAAAAAAAAGTTAAATATACTAGTTGATTTACTAGTTAAAGTATAAAAATATAATCTTAGCCATAAATTCTCCATGAACAATTACATACTTCACATTGTACAAATATAGTCATAGGTTCATCAGCAGATCTAGTTTGTAATGAATAAACTTTACATTTACGTTGTTTACATTTTCTACATTCATATGCATCAGATGTTGCAGTATTATTTTTTTTATATTCAATAAAATCCCTCTTTTTGATAATACTTTCCCAACAAGTTGGATTTAGTTCTTCAGGACTTAAAAAAGGAATACGCGCAAGATCAACTTTTTTGTTTAAAATAGATGCTAATAAAGTTGGAGAGTTCATAGGATTTAAATTATAATACAAATCTTGAATTTTTGAATTATACACACTTTTAAAATGAACTGAATTTAAATTATAACAACTTGCATATTGATTTGTATAAGCAAATACCAAGTCTTCAAGCTGAATAGCTTCATTAGGTGGTAGATATTCGGCTAAATAACTTTGACCTCTAGATCTATAAGTTGGTTTAGTTCCATCTAATATATCAGATTCTGTTTCAGTAGACATTGATTTATTATATAGATTATATTGTCAAATTCTTAAATAAAAAAATAAGCAATTTTTTTATCTTTTTATTTATATCTTGACATAAAAAACATAGAAATACCAAAAACAGACAACATTGAACTAATAGTGCACATTGGACGATAACTAAATGATTTACTAGTACAACTACTATTATTATCAATAATCGCATATGTATGATACTGATTAATTATTGCAAAAATAGCAGTTGTACTAATAATGTCAATTGTCATATTTTTTATCAAAGTGTTTGTATTTTCCATTTATTTATATATATTTAATCTTTAAGTATAAATTAAATAATAATGAAAGATATAATTTTTTCTAAAATTGAGTAGGTTTGATAGCATCAACCATATGATATGTTGTGTCAATTACATAATGTTTCATAGGTTCAATATAACCAAACTCGTTAATAAATCGTAATGATTTAAAAATTGTTGATATATTGGATTGATTTTTAATAGCATATATATTTTCAACAATTCTTTCACTAGTTAGAGAAGAATCTGCAGGTATATTTGCATAAACTGTATTTTCCCCATAAACTTTTTTAGAATACTTGAACATATCATCACAAGGTGATTTAAATCCTAGACATTTTTTAATAGAAAGTGAATCATTTAATTTAATTGAATATATATTCTTCCATTTCTCAACAAGATTATTATATTCAAAAAATCTGACTTTTTCTTTATCATTTAGTATAGTACCAAATCCTCTGCATCTATACTTGTTAATAATTTCAATTGGATCTTTTGATCCTGCAAAGTACTTGTAATCAATATTTATCATTGTCATACATGCACTAATACATGATGGTGTCATCTTTACTGTTGTACCATCATAGAACGCCCTTACAATTGGAAGATGAAAAGAGGCAACAGTTCCAAAATAATCATTAAATCTAATTTTAAATGCTTCAATAGAATGAGGCATAAATGGTGATGATATTTTGAATTTAAGATTTTCATTAATAATAAACAGAACATTAGCTTCATCAATTAATGATACTGGTTCTTGTTCAACTTCTTTAGATTCTTCTGGTTCTTTAAAATATTCTTTATCTTCATCTGCAATTAAATCTTCAGAAGATTCTGTAATTTCTTCATCATTTTCTGTTTTATTTTGAGCACATGCAGCTTCATCAGCTTTATCCTTTTTAGTTCTAGCAAATACAATTTGTAACTGTTCGACACCAACAATATCAAATTCAGGAGCATATAATTGATTATTCCAAACTGAATGATTAGAAGGATCTGAAGCGAAATCTATATTTTTTTGATGTTTATGTTTAAGATAAAATGGATAAACAGCTTGTTTTACTTTAATATTATTAATATCAGTAATAACTTCTCCATAGCTCATACCTTGTGATTCTAAAGTTGTTAGCAAATACTTTTTAATAAAATCTACATTAATTATAACAGCAACACTTTTAACTGGTTTAATAGTAACTAGTAAATCTTTTTCATATCCAGTAATTTTGGATGTTTCAATAAAAGTTTTAATATTTGATTTAATTGTATTAGCAACCAAATAAACCTTATCAATAAAAGCACTTCCATCTAAATTACATAACATATCAATATCAGCATCTCGATAATACTCATTAATATAGTCAAGATATGTCTTGGAATGAGATTTAATTTCTGTATTTGACATAAAATTTAACATCAAAGGATTAAAATTAGGTAAACAAGCAGCAATTAAAGATCCAGAAACAGCAATAGAACTCCAATCTAATCCTTTAAAGAGTTCAAAATTGTGTTTACCTGTTAAGAAAAGTCCAAGTCTGAATAAAAATGTATCTTTTTTAGCAACTCCATATCTAACTTGTTCTCTAATTCTTGGTTCTACACCCATAATATTGTCAGAAAGATTATAAAGTTGCGATGAAACTAAAATAGGTAAATATGCAGAACTTTTAACAATATCTTCTTTAGTTGCAGGAGTTTCAGGAAGTAACCAAGCAGTATCAATATCAAAAATAAAACGATCTGTTTGTACAATATTTTTCTTTTTAATAGATTCTTCCAAATACATAGTAACCCATGCATATGATAACAAATACTTGAATACATAATAATATTTGGAATAGAAGCCATTAGATAGAAGTTTAATAAGTAGTTCTTTATTATTTATTACTAGATGACATAATTCTTTAGAACTTAATAAATTCATTATCAAATAATAAAATTCTTTATCACTCATATGGATATTTTCATCTAAAAACTTGTTAAAAGTATCTATACTCATTGAATCACAAATTGTATTTGATGTAATTCTATATAATTTATAACCTTTTTCTTTTAAATTAGATGCAGCATCTACATAAGTTTGTTTTCTATATAAATAATTAAGATAATTATCATCTTCAACAGCATATTTATTTATTTTTTGTATAATTCCTTTAATCTGTTCATTTTCAAGTCTTTGAGTTAGATGGAGATTAAAACCTCTTTGCATAAACTGTAGACTAATATTTAATCTGCAATTAGAATATAATGCCCAATAAGATCTTTCATTAAATGTTTGTAATATATTGATACGATTAAGTCGCATTGCTTCATTAGTACATGAATAAGCCATATAATCATCAAGTAAACAGGCAACCAAATAGTCTTTAAAACTACAAATACCATTAAATTGCATTGAGTAAGATCTGACAGATTCTTCATTAATACTTGATAAATTTAAAACTAGTTCTTTTTGATCAACAGAAGAGAAATATTTTCTGTCAATATTAAATTCTTTATTCAAATATTCATAGTCTAGCAAATGCAAGAAATTCTTTATAAAAGTATTTTTTATTATTGTAACTGGCATAGGTATCAAACTATATCCTAAATGCTCAGACTCAGGATTTAATTTCGAACGTACTGAAGGTTTGGAACAAAGTACTAATACTCGACCAAAAGATCTATATATGTCTTCAATAGACATATCTTTAACACATCCATCTCTAATAGGGCTATATTTAACAATACTCGATAACATGTCTAATTTAATTAATAGAATAAACTATGATTAAATAAATAAAATATAAATAAATCAATTTTTTTAGATCAAAACAAGCTCTAAATAAATTGCTTGTTAAAGTCAATTTATTTATACATCATATATATATAAAGAATTTTTAAAGACTATATAATCCTTTTTTTCAAGAAATTCTAGTCTTGTTTTTACATAGTTTTCATCAACTTTAAAGTATTCGTTAAAAAAGTTAATTTTTTCTGTCAAATCTTGAAGATTTAATCCAGATCCATTTAATCGCTTGAGTGATTTGATTATCCAACAGTCTGTTGAATTGGCTATGTCAAAACTATTAGTATCAGTTTTAATTTGTTTTTGTTTGGATACTGATAATTTATTCAAGTTAATCATTGGAGGAAGATTAGAGTTAATTGAATATATATTAGATTTCTGTTTGCTTATAAGTATAACACCAGATAACTCTAGTAGATCAATATATTTTTTAATAGATTCTAAACTATCAACTTCAAGTTTACTAATTAGTTCAGATTCTATGATAGTATTATCTTCAGAACTAATAGCTACTAAAATAGATATTGGAATAATTGGTCCACTTATAGTTGTGGAACCGATCTGAATATCAATTGTACTATTTTCATAACACCAATCAACAGATCTAAAACTATGTTTATTAGTATAAAATTGTTCATAAACTTTAAAGTATATTAGAATTGAATCAGGAATTTTAATTTTAGGAGTTTTAGATTTAATTTTCCACACATCCTTATTAATTAGAATTGTATTTGATAAACTCATATCTACAGACACATCTTTATTACAGTTAACTTTAACATTTGAAACTTCCAAGTTATAGCACACATTAATTTCAATCTCGTATAAAAATTTTTTAATCTTTAAATAATTTGATTCATTATTATCAAAATGATCAATAATAGTTGAAATATATACAAATAAATCTTCAGTAATTTTAGATTTGATCAAATTGTTTTGTAAATTTTGATTAAATAGATCAAGAAATTGTGATTCTTTATTAGACACTGCAATACATTTAGAAACATTAGAAACAAGTTCTTTTAGTACTCCAAAATTATTAGTTGAAATTTTCTTGACAAAAATAATCATAGAAGTAACCAGATAATTAATTAAAATATCATCTTGTGACAGAATACTATTAATTGTTTGAACTATCCAACTTTTAACATTTGAATTGATTGATGACCAACAAACTAACATTTTTGCAAGTATTTTAAAAGTTTTTGCAATATCTAAAAATAGTAATTCTGATGAATATTTCTCCTTAGTAATAATAATATTTGCTTCTAGACCACAAATAAGTTTTTCCAAATAAATATCAAGATCAAGATCAGTATTAGGATTATTAATTAATTGAGACGTAATTATATCATAAAATATAGGTTCGCATGTAAATATATTAGTGTTTGATAAAATTTGTATTATGGGTGTTTTAGAAATAAGGTTTCTAAATTTATATTTATAGTCAATATTTGTAGCTTCGGCACCTCCGGCACCAAAGGTACCTCCAGCACCAAAGGTACCTCCAGCACCAAAGGTACCTCCAGCACCAAAGGTACCTCCAGCACCAAAGGTACCTCCGGCATCTTGGATATGTTGAGAAATTTTCCCTTCATATTTACACATAGATTCAGCCAACTTAAAATCAGTAACAAGATTATTAAATTTTTGTGTTTTAAATGATTCAAAGTAAAATTTGATAACATTACCAAATTCTTCAAGGATCTCACATCCATAGGTATTATAGAATAATAAAGAATCTGAAATAGCTTTTTTCTTTTCATTATCTGTAAATTTTTTATTTACATCCCAAGATTGATAATGATAGTTTAGATCTTGTACAAGTATATTAAAAGATTGTTCTGCATGTTTAAAAATATATTGTGGGACAGATTTATCAACCAAAGGTGTAAAAATATATATTACAAATACATTAATATGTTTTAGAACCATTTGATAATATATATTTAAAAAATCTACAAACAAATCTTGTGATTTTCTATTTTTTAAATAATCAAATAACATTCTAATTTTTAACATTTTATTATTAACATCATTAAGTGATGCTAAACATGTTGTTATAGAATTTATTGAACTAAATTTTAAGTCAATATATTTGCTTGTATCTATTATTAAATATTTAATTTTTTCTGGATTAGATGAAATCCCATTAGATCTAATAAAATTATAAGTTGAAAGAATATTTCCATTTGATTCAAAAATATTATCAACATATTTAGGAAATAGGTCTTGCGACTCCTTTGATTTAAGTATACAAAAATTATCAAATAGTATATCCATTATTTAATATAGTATTAATTCAACTATATTAAATATATTAAAGATTCAATTTTTTTATAGTCCATTTTTTATAATAACCATCTAGCCAAATGATAAATTAATACAAAAAGTATAACTTTTGTTGCAAAAAGAGCTAAAGGATAGGTTTCAAAAAATGGTATATATCTGATACAAAGTGGCCCAATATATGGATTTGCTATTAAAATAAATAGTACCATTACCATAATAGTCTCATTAATATGCGAAGTTAATGTTTTTTCTTTTTCAGATACTGTTTTAAGTGTAGATGTATTTTTAATTTCAACTTGTTTACTTTTTGATGATTCGCTTGAACTTATCTCTAATTCTTTCATTACTTTTTCTTTTTCTAAATTAATCTTACTATGTTTACTTGAAGATGGAAATTGTTGATTACTCATAAATACTTGATTTTGTTGACCTTGACTTGGCATTTGCATAGGTGGTAACTGTTGTTGCATTTGCATAGGTGGTAACTGTTGCATCTGTATAGGTGGTAATTGTTGTTGACCTTGTCCTTGCATTTGCATAGGTGGTAACTGTTGTTGACCTTGTCCTTGCATTTGCATAGGTGGTAACTGTTGTTGACCTTGACCTTGCATTTGTTGTCCAGATCCAGATATCACCATTGGTTGTGTTTGGGGCATTTGTTCCATTTGTTGAATTAAATTATCCATCATTTGAGTTCCTGACTGATCTGGATAAGGATTTTGTAATGTACCAATAGTTGTTGACATATCATTCTTATCTAAATTCATATTAACATATTCATTTATATTCATTTATATAAAATATAAATCTATATATTTTTTAAAAAAACACACTTATTATATATTCAGGATCTAAATCCATATATATTCCTCTCATGTCACCATCTTTATTTTTTTCATATTGTGTACTTTCTAATGCTTTATGTATATCACCAATATGAGTTTTTACTTTTAACCAAATTAAATTATTAAAATTTTTTATATCATTATTAGACTGTGTTAAAATAGATAAATTTGACTTGGAATCATCAGAGAATACCATCCAATCACCAAATTTTTTTACTTTGTATCCTGTTAACATTCTGTTAATTTCTGGTTCAAAATTAACCATTCCAATCTCTTCAAATTTTCCATTTGATAATTTGAATGTCTTCAAATAATAAAAATTTGCTATTTGCGCTCCAAGCTCTTCAAGCTCCAAGTTAATTAATTTTTGACCATCTGTTTTTAAGAATATAACAGAACCAAAAATATTTACAGACTCTATATTTACTACTGTTGAAAAATAATTAAAATCTTTAGAATTTTGAAAATTTAAATCAGATCTATAAGAACATTCAATTTTATATTTAGGATGGGTATAAACTTGAATTGTACTAACATAAGATTCTGTTGTACATGATAAATTTTCAGATAGTTTATTAAGAAAATCAGAACCATCATCTGTTTCATCAACATTAATACATTGAATGAAATTAGATTTCTCTAACCTATCAATCCAATTTCCGAATGTTCTTTTACCACCAACAAGTTCAAGACCTGAAAAATCCCAGTCTTCTGGAACATTAGATTTAATTAACCAAATTTTTACCATAAAAGATATTAATATAAATTATTACTTTCTTTTTAAGCCGATTAATTTGATTCCAATTTCTTTAAGTTTTTTCCCAACATTAATAATCTGTATTTTTTCACAAATTTGTACAGGACGAGTAGTTTCATATTTATATATATAATTTTTTGTTATTATTGGTACAAAAAGTGCTGTATTTGTAATTGCATATAAATATAAAGAACTTGATAAAATATCTAACCCACCTTTTTCAACTTCTTGAACGAATGGTTTATCAGGGTCATCATTTTCATAACCTTTGACAAGTGATTTTGTTTTAAATGCAGAAACTATTGCAATCCAATCATCAGAATAAGCAATAGTTTTTGTAAGGGGTATTTTTTTATTGTAATCAGTTTGTGATGCAAAATATAATATTTGAGGAACTGAATAATTTTGTAGAGATAAACTAAGTAACTTGGTAATTTCATTTAATGATTTTAATGTATATCCATTTTTTCCATATATTCCTGCGTTAATTTCTCTTTTTTTTGTAAGAATAATTGGATTTATTAAATCTAAATTATAAATTCCTGAAATAATTGCTTCTCTACCAGTATCTAAATTATATCTAACAATGTCTTTAATAAATTCTGGATCAGATGCAATTGAATAAAAAATTTTAGTATTTGTTTGAATATGAATAAATATACGAATATTTTTAAAGAAATTGCAATAACCTAACAAAATAATTTTTTTAGTAGGTGAAGTAGAGTTTATAGTATCTAATATATAAAAATTCATTTTATTTTTCCAATAAATACTCATTTTTCTTTCAATATCTTTAGATTTGGTTACAAACTGTTTGGCTTGTAGTCTAGTTACACCTTGTGATTTGGATTTTTCACAATAATACTCATACTTTTGTATAAGTAATTTCATATTTTTATCATTGATAATTTTTTCTGTAAGTTTATCTAAATCTAAAAAAACATAATTAGAATAAACAAATGAATTGGATAATTGAGTTTTAAGAGTTTCAGATAGTCCAGCAATGTGTGCAAAAATCATTTATATAATTATTTATGAAAAATATTTATGTGATATAGAATTATATGATTTGTACCAGTGAAATAAATACTATAACAATTATTTCTGTTCTTGGAATAATAATATATTTAGTTTTATCTAATAAAGGGAAACAAGAAAGTGAATATGAAAATAAACTCAAACTACTTAATAATATGATTTCTCAAACTCAAACTACTATTGCAAAGAAAATTGATTCAAAAGAAAAAAAACTTAAAGAGGGATTAGAAAGAGAATATGCATCCGCAGATACTATTTATATTCCTCCTGTACAAAGTCAAGTACAAAGTCCTGTACAAAGTCCTGTAGCTTCTCAAATACAAAAACAAGTACAAAGTCAAGTACAAAGTTCTATACAACAAACTCATCCAATGTATCTTCCATCAATGATTCCTCTTCCTGCCACTTTAATTCCTCCAGAAGATCCTGTTATGTCTAGAGATCGTGCAGTTGTATCAGATCAACTTTATCCTCCATTAGGAAGAGTAGAAAGACCAATTTTTGATCAATTGGCATCAAGATTAGCTACAGGTTTTATAGGTTATCCAACTAGAGGTTCTCCAGATACATTTAGAATGGTTGGATATATGGTAAATTCAGATAATAAGAATGATAGTTGGAAACTATTTGGAAGACAGAAGTTCCCAGGATCATCAATTGGAGAATACTATGCAGTACCATTTGATGAAAGAAAAGCAGATATGAAAATAACAATTAAAGATGAAATTATGCCTAAAGAAAAAATTAGAGATATTTATGCTCTACCAAATGAAGTATCATTTAACTCACCACTATTCTCAGAAAAACCATATAAACTAGTAGAATTAGATAAAGCAGATTTAACTTCACCTTATTTATAAAATGTATGCATTTTTAATTAAGCACTTAAACCTTATTTATAAATCAGGTTTAAGTTCTAAACCTTCAACATCTTTGATATCATAAAATACATAATATATATAGAAATTTATCTCTTTATAATGTTCGATTGCATATCTGTGAGCTTTTGTTAAATAGCATGCTAAAGCCATTATAATTATTAGAAAAATATTATCTGTTGTTTGAATAGAACTATTTGTTAAAATTTTTTTAATATAAAAATCACTCATAGTAATAGGTTCAATATTGATACCATGTAAAATAAGTTGATTTGTTTTAGTATGTAAATATTTATAATTATTTGTATGCCATGCCCATATAAACTCCTCTAAATCAAAAGAATAATATCCAATTACATTATAAACTTTTTTAACAAATTTATCATCTTCTTTAATATATGCAATAGGTAATAAATTATGTAGTTCATTTGTAAATTTGATTTCATTTGTATTTACTACTCTTTTAATAGTATGAAAATAATCTAATGCATCTAAAATAGTTGAATTCATTTATAAAATATACTTATATTATTTTTTACCAATTATTGTGTCAATTGATATTCCATTTATTTTTTTTGATTTAAATCCTCCATTAACAATAACTTCATTTTCTGTTGAATCTGTTAATAAATTAAATAATGGATTTATTTCTTGTATATTCTTTTTTTTTTCTAAGATATCTTTTATTTTTAAAATATCTTTATTTGAAAATTCTGTTGGTTTTCTTTCATTTATTTTTCTAATAAATTCTTTATCACAAATTTTAATTCGAGGAAATCCTCCTTTAATAGTCTCACTTATTTGTTCATTATCATTTCCACCTTCAAGTTCAACAATATCTATAGTTTCTGTAAGTTCAAACATTTAATATTTAAATAGATAAAAATTTTAATCATTGATAAAAATTTTTAATCATCAAAAATAATAATAATTTTTCCAACTTTTGAATTTGAATCTATTTTTGTTATTTTTATATTTGATGATATATTTTTTTTACTTGGAGTTGTACATTCTATTGAAGGTATTTCATGATCTGTTTGTACTTCTAAAGTATTTTGATTTATTTTTTCTACTGTATGGTCTTGTTGTATTATCTCGTCTTGCCCTTGTCCTACTACCTGGTCTTGTTGTACTACCTGGTCTTGTTGTATTTGCTGTTCTGATTCATCAGTTTCATCATCTTCGCAGACTTTAAGTATATGATTAATATTACAACACTTTCCAGGATTATCGCATGTAAACTTTAAATAATGTTTAATATTAAGATCATCTATAAAATTAATATATAAAATTCTATGTAGTGCTAATTTTCTTTTTTTTAAATAAAAATTAACATAACATGATTTATTGTTGTTACATTTGGTTAAATAACCCTTCCATAACACGCACTCTGTTTTATTAAATATACTGGAATCAATATTTTTTAGAAGACGTATAAGATCATTAAGTTCTAAAAAATATTTTTTCTCAGCTTTTTTTCTTTGTTTTAAACAGAGTTCGGTTAAAAGCTTATTTTTATTAACATTTACCTTACTTGTCATTATAATAAGAACACATATTTTATATTTGATTTATAACAATTAAATTCATTGGTGTTATATTTAAATACATTTTTGTTCCTACATATTTAATTTGAATATTATTCTTATCCAAATATTTTTTATTAAAATTTTCATCTGATTCAGTTAATGTATTATAAATTATTTTATCATCTATTATAAAAAAACATTTGTCATATTGATCAATTAATATAACTGGTATTTGATGATATTGATTTAAAATATATAAATCAACAAGTCCAAGATAATAATATTCTTTTTGTAAAAATAGTTTGGTCTTATATTCAGATATAAAGTTTTCAAAAGGTATTTTAATTATTTTATGATTAAAAAATTCATCATATAGTTTTGTTTGATTATTAGGATTTGAAATCCAATCATATATATATGACTTGAATATATTTGCTAAATCTGTTTGTAGAATAGAATAATAACCCAAGTTTCTAAAAGTAGGATCTGACATATAATTTTTAATCCAGTAAACAGCATTTGCATATGCTCTAAATACAACATTAGAATTAACTATTTTTTGTGAATATGTTGAACCTGCTCTTTCTACAGGATTAAGTAAATTTTCGTCATTAATAGTTTTAGATGCTTTTATAATTTTTCTTCTTCCAATAATAGGAATATTAGATTTTCCAAATATTTCACTAAGAATTTTATTAATATTTAAATTATCACTCTTTATAATTTTCTGATCTGGTCTATATGTATAATCATCATAATTAACTATATCAGATACAAAATATCTTTCAATAGAAAGAATTTCTTTGGATTTAAGATCATTATTAACTAGTTCATCTGTAACTCTAGAAATAAACTCGATTAATTTATTTTGTGTTAAAGAATATACACATTTAGATTTTACTTGTGAACAATGTGGGTTTGTTGCACATTCTGCTTTAGATTTTATATTTGAACATAGTTCTCTATTATTTTTGACTATATAACCTGTTAAATCAGGTTCTAAATTTGAAATTTCTACAAAATCACCAGAAACTCCTCCTTCTTGAACTGATGAATCTGTATCAGATTCAGAATCAGAGTTTGATACCAGTTTTGTAAAAGTTTCAAATAGTTCATCTGATGTTACTTTAAATAGTATACTTTTAATATCAATAACTTTATCAGATTGTCTAGATTCTAAAACTTTTACTATTTTATTTTTAATACTTGGATATAAATTCAAATAGTTAGCAAGTTCAAACCTAAATAATTCGTAGTGTTCTGAATCAAATTTATTTTTTAACGTATTTATTACACGTTCATCTGGTTCTATAAATTTATTTCCCTTTTCTATTTCTATATCAATAATATCATAAAGTGATCTTGATTCAATAATACAATTGGGTACTAATTGATTTAGTGTTGAATTATCGAATTTTTCTGAGATTACAGGTAATGATATTTGGTTATCAATACCAATTGCTTCAATGAGATATTTTGGTGTTTCTTCATTTGATAGACTAGAATATATAAATCCAAGAATTTCTATTCCAATTACTGAACTAATTGATTTAATAAATTGAATTGTTTCTTTTACAGACTTTTTGTATGTATCAAAAGATTTAGTTATTGGAATTTCAAATACAACACCTGATGGTTTTGTTGGAATTAAATATCCATCTGATGTTACTAAATATTTACATTTATTTCTTAAATCAACAATTTGTTCAACTATTTTAATATCAAGATTTGATTGGGCTAATGTGTAATAAATATTTTTAGCATTTGATAACTTTATATTTGTCCATGTAATATTTTCACATGATAATGCCATATATTTTGTAAGATGAGGAATAATTTTATCAGAATTAATTGAATAGATTGATTGAAGTTTAATATTTTTATCAGATGATTCTTTATATACATCAACAATTGGATAATAATTAGAATCCTCTTTTAATAAAATAATATTTTTTCTTAATGGATCTTGATAATATATAATATTTTCTATATTTTTACATAAGAGAACAAAATCAACTTGTTCTGTAGTAGCATGAATTTTCTTTTCAATAATATAAACATTTAAACCATCTGGTACTATTACACCTGGAGCACATATGATATCATCAATAATTGTATGATCAAGTTCTAAATTAGTATTTAAAGTACTAATCAAATTATCAACTGTTCCAAATTGAGTTTTAATATCACCAGAACCAGCATATACAAATAGTTGATCAGATGATTTAATTGCACTAATAAGTTTTTGTTTAACAGTTTCATATTCTATATCTAAACATGAAGCAATAGCTGATAAATAGGGATATTCTTCTTGACCAGAACCAAATTTCATAAAATAACCACTAGTAGATTCTGACAAATAACTATTTTTAACTATTTTTGTCTTATTTAACATTCCATTAAAAAAATAGTCCAAATACTTTGATAAGTAACCAAAACGTCCTGGTAACATTTTATTTGTATCTTGAAGAATATATAGTTTATCACCAGCAAGACTTTTAGTGATGTCTTTATCTTTTAACTTTCCTAAACACTGTAAATGATAATTCTGTTTAGCCTTATTTTTTGATGTTCCTGGATCTTTTTTAAAACAACATGGAGCACAAAGTCCTGATGGATTTGCAGATCTTTGTAAAAATCCCACGTGCATAAATTCACCATTTGTATCTGGATTACATGTATAAAAAATAGTTGTTTGACCTTGAAGTTTAGCAGCTTTGATTATGACCTCTTTTTTCTTACCTTTTTCTGTTATACTAACTTTTCTTTCATAATCCCCTGTTTTAGAATTTAATACATAACCAGTTTTTATCATTTCATCCAAATTCTTTTCAGTATATAAAAATGGTCTTCTATTTTTATCTCCAGATTTTTGACAATTACGAGCCCATTGATTTTCATTTTTTCCTGGTTTATAAGCTAAACGTTCTTTATCTAGTTTTGTTATTTCTTTAATATTAGATGTTTCTACTACTTCAACATCAATAACTTCATCAACTTTATTTCTTCTTTTTGCAATATTTGTTAGAGTTTTTAACTTCTCTCTAATTTTAACTCTTAATGGGTTTTTTATTAAATATGTATCAGTATATAGATACAAAAGTATTGCCATAAAATCTAAAATTTGATCTAACTGTTTTTGTGATCTAGCACCACTAACTCTAATCTTATAATTATCTTTAGATTTACCTTGAATATCAATACCAATTCCAGGAGGTTTAAATTTAGGAATGTTTTCTAGTTTTTTAAGAATTTTTCTTGATTTTTTGAGTAAAGGATGTTTTTTAATAACCTCATCAATTTTTTCCAATGCTATTTTTTCAGTAATATTAAATTGTTTAGAAATTTCAATAGCAAGTATTTTAGGAACAAATTCATAATTTCTTAAAAAGTGAATAATACGATTTTCTATTTTAGCCTCATTATCATACTTTGATATACGTTTATATCTTAAATATGTCCCATATTTAGATTTATTATTCTTTTCAGCAGATTTAGATAAACGTTTTCTTGGATCTGTAACAAGAGAAATATATGGAAAAAAATAACGAGCAAAATCTGATAAATCATTATGATCAATTGCTCTTTTAGCTGGAAGTTCAAAATGTTGAATTGTATTAATAAATGCATACTTGAATTGATAATCCTCTGGTGATACAAGTTTAAGCTTGGAGTTTTCAGAGTTAATTTTATCTATCAATTGTTTAATATTAGAATATGTTGCTCTAATATCTTCTAGAGTAGCTTGATCTTCTTCCTTCCATTGAGTTTTATATTCTAAACGACCTGTTTCAAATAAAGTAACAGCAATATATTTATTATTTGATCCTCCTTTTTGATTTACTTTAATTTTAAAATTAATTCCATATGGAGAATTTTCAAACCATTTAGATAAAATTGATTGTTTATCAAGTTCCTGATCTTTTTGATTAAATTTAAATACTAATTTATCTCCATTACCTTGATACTGAACAAATGGATATATTGGATTAACAATAAATGAATCAAAAATTCTATATAAATTAATTTTATCATTATCATGAGTAGAACTAAAATCTAAATTCACATGAATTACTGCCTGAGTTATAAAATTTGATTTTAAAAGAGATCTATAATCTAATTTTTCTATTTTAACTTGTTCAATAGTTCTTGTTATTTCACCCTCTAAAAGTAAATCATTTTGTACATTTTGAAATACTGATATAATCTTATTTGATTCAAAACGTTTTGCATCTACACTAGTTCCCACATAATCTATTATATTTTTAAATTCATCTTGTGTAATATCATAATAATAAATACGAACATATACATCATATAAGTTTTTTTGTTCTTCTACATTTGATTTATAACCTAAACCTAAATCATTATAAATATCAATCATAAAAATTTCATTATTCAAATAATAACCATCATATTCTGCTAAAATATTATTTTCATCATCTTCTCTTTTTATTTTAGAACCATATTTTTTAATATTATCTTTTAAAAGTTTAAGATTACCTTTAAGTTTTTCATATATATGAAGAGAATCATTTGGTTCAATATCAATTGCAAGTAGTTCATTACGTCTAATCCATTTTTGTCCTAACATAATTTTATCACGAACATAAGAGGTTTTATCTCCTGTTGTTAAAGGATATTCATACTCAGACCATAAATACATTCTTGAAGGAATTATCCAAGGAGTTGATTTGTTAAATTTATTGTCTGATAAAACACCTGTACAAATTTTTTGTTTGATAACTTTAATTGTATCTGTATCAAATATATATTGATTATAAACATAGTTCTTTATATACACATTTTTTAATAAATCATCATATGGTGATGTATTTTTTGATTTATTAAATGAACACATTTTTTCCATTTTATCATCTCTTTCTTCATCTGCTTTATCTATGGCAGAATCAATTAAATCTTTAATTTTTGTAGCATTAGCATTTGAATCAATCTGTACTTCAGGATCTTTAAACATATTATCTAATTCTTCAATATCATATGCTTCATCAACATCAATCTCTTCACCTTCATAGTTTTCATCAACTGGTTTATCAAATTCTATTTTTAGTTCAGACTCATCTGGATCTATTTCTATTTGATTATCATCCTCATCTTCATCAGAATCTTCTGATTTTGATTGTGCACCGCCGATCATTTCTGTTAAATTTGAAGATTCAATTATAATATTCCCAGAAGTCTTATAATTATTTTCTTCAAAATCTTCTTCATCATCTAAATCTTGTTTTTTAGCTTTAACTTTAGAATCACGTTTAAAAATAGTTTGATAATTATATTGTGATCTTGTCATATATTTAATACTTTCAATATGAGTATCATACCAATCTTTTGATAATTTTTGAATAATATCATTACGTTTTTGTACAGACTTGCTAATTGCTTGAATTGATGCACCTAAATGTTCAGTTAAAAAAAAGTATTTATACCAAAACTCTCCATAAAATTCAACAAGATTTGATATTTCTTTTTCAGATAAAGTAATTATAGTATCAAAAAAATTTAAATCTTGCATTTTTTTTAAAATTTTTTGTATAGGAGTAGGTAGCAGCGAACCAACAAACACATAGTACTGATATTGATTTTTTCTATTATCATTTTTATATTTATATATAATTTTAATAGGAGAATTCATAATAAAATATAAACAGATTATTTTTATTTAAAATAATTTGTGTATATTTAATCAGTATATTTATCAAAATATGTAAACTATTTATATGAATCTCTATATTGAAATTAAAAAGTATATGTCCATGATAATTTTTTATTAGCATTTTGATCATTTGTTGCTACTCTAATTAATTTTAATTTAGGTAAAAATGGTATTTTCATATTTTTAAATTTTTCAGCAAATTTAGTAATTGTATCAGTATAAACAGTATAAAATAACATAATTGAACCTAAAGAATTATATGCATCTCTCAAATCATAAATATATTTTTTACCTATTTTTTTTGTAACAAATTTATGAACTTTATTAAAATCATCATTTGATATTTCAACTTTATCTAAATAAACTATTTCAACAACAAACATAATATGTTTTTTTGTTGGAAGTAAATTATTTGTTTCATTTATATTAATTATAATAGCATCTTCATTATTTTGTAAACCAAATGTTCTTTTAGGAAAATAAGATATTAATATTTGATTTAAACTATTTTTAACATTATCTCTAATAGCATGATGTATATATATTCCATCATTTTTAGATTTATAAGAATAAGAATATAATAAAGAATCAGATGTAAAAATATATCCATTAGGATAATTATTATTTTCTTCTAAATATTTTTTTATTTTATTTTTGATAAATGATGTGTGACCTGCATATAAAGATTCTTTACCCCACTTGAGATAAAAAAATAATATACCAATCTTTTTTAAATCCTTTGTTAAATCTTTTATTTTAGAAGTAAAAAAAGTTAAATCATAATCAGGTTTTTTATAATTGGGGAACTGTTTATAATATTTATTTGGAGAATTCATAATTTTAATTTTTAATTCTTCCCAATAATAAATTTTATCTTTATTTTCTTTTGAGTAATAATATTTAAGATCATCTCCAATATAAGTTTTATTTTTATATTTATTTGGACTCGGTAGCTCGATATCAATATATTTAATCCATTTATAGATATTATTTTTATCTTTCATTGAAATATAATTTAAATTATCATTACCTTTTTTAATTTGATTTGGATAATCTTTTGCATGAAATGGTGGTGATTTTCTTTT
>Ga0114973_10000361_pt1 | contig 33940 bp, 30 predicted proteins | sample M_140807_MF_Meta_FD_87025 | JGI IMG/M metagenome (GOLD analysis project Ga0114973, IMG submission 87025) | Freshwater microbial communities from Lake Montjoie, Canada to study carbon cycling - M_140807_MF_MetaG | ecosystem: Environmental > Aquatic > Freshwater > Lake | place: Lake Montjoie... | reverse complement strand
TGGAAAGGAGATTCTCAAAAATGAGAGTTTGGGTAAACGGAACATTTGATGTTCTTCATATCGGACATATTGAGTTATTAAAATTTGCAAGTGTTTACGGAAAAGTTCGAGTTGGTATTGACACAGATTCAAGGGTTAAACAATTCAAAGGAGAATCTCGACCGGTTAATACTTGGGAAGATAGAAAAACAATGATGGATTCCATTCGTTATGTTTATGATGTGTGGGATTCTCAACTGACGATGAATTAAGACAACAAATTATAGATTGGGAAACTGATGTTATGATTGTTGGTTCAGATTATAAAGATAAAAATGTTATTGGTTCTGAATTGGTTAAAGAGGTTATCTTCTTTGACAGAATTGACGGATATTCAACAACAAACACATTAAAGAATGTTTAGAGTTTTAGTTGTAGGTGAAACCTGTATTGATAAGTTTGTTTATAGTAAAATTGAGAGATTATCTCCGGAAGCCCCCGTTCCTGTTTTAATTCCTGTGGAAACAACAGAGAATAAAGGAATGTCAGGGAATGTTTTAGAGAATCTTAGAGCGTTGGGTGTTAAATTAAATGACATTATTCATTGGCACCAAGATACCCCAATTACAAAGACAAGATATGTGGATAAGAAAAGTAACCATATGTTCATCCGAGTTGATGAAGGTGAAGATTTAGTTGAAGAAATTGATGATGTTAATATGAATCAATTTTTTAACATCATAATTGTCAGTGATTATAACAAAGGGTTTTTAAGTGATAGTATCCTAAAGGAACTTTGTACAATGGGAGGAATTACCATATTAGATTCAAAACGAAAATTGACACAAGATATTATTGATTGTTTTGACTTTGTTAAGTTAAATGAACAAGAATCCATAAATAATAAAGAATTAACGGGATTGGATAATGTTTTGATAACATTGGGTTCCAAAGGGACGATGTATCAAGGGATTCTTTATCCAAGTCCAAACCCTCAAGAAACGATAGACGTTAGTGGTGCGGGAGATACATTCACATCTTCATTCATATTAAAATATTATGAAACAAAAGATATAAAATCATCAATAACATATGCGAACGAAATGTCGGCTATCGTTGTCTCCAAAAGAGGGGTTGCGACCCCATAAAAATATAAGTAATAACACAACAATGAGTGTAACAATAATTGTACATACTGAGAATCTAAAAAAATTAACGGAATTATTTAACGCGATTAAAAGACATAGACCAAAGACCAATTTTTCAATTAGATTAAACGCGAAAGGATATTTGCCTTGGGACGATAATTTTATTAAAAATGAAATTATGTCGTTTGATAAATATGAAGCCTTCCCAACAAATAAAGATGTTGTTGAATCCGTTATTGAGATGGTAACTAAGGTAACAACTAAACACGTTTTAATTCTTGATGAAAATTGTGGTCAATTATTTTTAAATGAATGGATGAATGGTAAATACGATTTATTATATACTGAGAAAAAAGATTTGATTAGATTAAAACTTGATTCAAAATATCAATCGTTAAAATGGTTTATTATTGATTTATTATCACAATTTAAAAATAGTAAATTAGATGTTATTGATGATAGTGAAGATTGTGTAAGATATAACAAAAAAATTGAGAACCCTATTTTTTATGATAAGATATTTTATCTTGATGGTGGAATGGGTGACCACATTATGGCATTACCATTATTAGAAAGAATTCATAAAGATGTTCACATCTGTTGTAAATATCCGGCGGTTTTTGAACATTTAGAATTTAAAGGACACGTTCATTGGAATGAAGAATTGTTTGGTGGGTATAGAAGATTTGTATACGAACAAGGGTCAACTAATAATTCTAAAACTATCATTGACGCATTTTTTGAATTGTATGGGTATACAAGAAACTCTAATGATGTTTTAAGATATAATGGGTTAAGAGAAAGTAATAGTATTCAAAATGATAGCAAGAAGATTGCCCTTATTTGTAGTAGTGCCGCTATTGTTCAAGGTCAGGAGTCTAATAAAAATTGGAGAGAACTCAGATGGTTAAAATTAGTTAATGAGTTACAACAGAGAGGTTATTATGTTATTCAAGTTGGAACAAGTAATGATAATCAAATACCTATGGTTGATATGAAATTTTTAGACCAACCATTATCTAAATTGGCGTCATTAGTTGATGAATGTTCATTATGGGTTAGTGTTGACACATTTTTTCATCATTTTGCTGCGGCGATTAAACCTAATGTTGGAATTTGTTTAACTCCATTTTATAACGACCACGCAAAACATATTGGTGTAAAATATGTTGAGAAAGATTGTGGTAAAGACTTTTCTTCAAGAAAATGGTGGTTGGATTTACAACAACCGGAAAGAAAAGAATGTATGGACTTAATTCAATTAAATGATATTATTGTGTTATTATGATAAAAGTTAAAATTTTCTGTGGTAATAATAATTTTGATAATCCATCAAATTGGAGAGCACATATGCAATACGGTGATGAAATTGAGGGGGTTGATGTTAAATATTATTCTGATAACATAGCAAACCTTAATGAAGATATAAAATATGATGTGATAATTTTTTCAAGACCTATAATGGGGTGTTTGGATTATATTAAACAATTAAAAAAAAATAATATTAAAATAATTGTCGATTATGACGACCCACTTCCATTAGTGTTTAGTGAGGTTAATTTAGAAACTCATTTTAATGAGACTCTTCAAATTATACAAGAAGTTGATGTAATTACAACAACAACAGAACAACTGAAAGAGTATTTTTATTTACATAGTTTTAATAAAAACATTAAAGTTCTACCAAATATTCTTAACAAATCTTTTGTTTCTGAAAATAAAGTTTATCATAATGATAAAGTGGTTTTAGGTTGGTTTGGTAATTCCGGACATTATGAATCTTTAAAAAAAATTAAAGACGTTATAATCAATATTCTAAATGAATATGAAAATGTTTATTTTAATTTATACGCACCAACACAATCATTCTTTGATTTATTTGACCACCCAAAAGTTAATAAAATTATGTATGTTTTTAACTTTTCAGAATTTCAAGAAAATATTGGAGATATAGATATTAATTTGGCACCATTAAATGAAAATTATCACAATTTTTTTAAATCAAACATTAGAATTATTTTACCGGGATTTAAAGGAATCCCATCCGTGGCCGATAATTTTTCTGAATATAAATTATTGGGAAATGAAAATGTGCTCCTGTGTGAAACTAATGAAGATTGGTACAATAATATTAAAAAATTAATTAACGACCCTGAATTAAGGTTTAATATCGGGTTAAATATTAAAAAATACATCACTAATAATTTAAGTTACGAATCTTGGAAATCCGAGAAATCAAAAATGTTTAAATCATTAATAAATAAATAATTATAAAAATATATGAAAACTAAAGATTATAAAATTGTGGATTGTTTCCTTTTTAACGATGAGTTAGAAATGTTACAAATGAGATTAGATTATTACGATGATTGTGTGGACCATTTCGTTATTTCAGAAAGTACAACAACATTTACTGGTATACCTAAAAAATTGGTTTACCCGTCAATTTCTCATTTATTTGAGAAATATAGTGATAGAATTCATTACGTGGTTTATGAACCAACTGAAGATGATTTAGAAAAAGTGAAAGAAGATAGTTGGTATTTAGAAAGAAACCAAGTAGAATCTTTGAGAACAAAAACTTTAGAATTTTCAGATGATGATTGTATGATTCTTCTATCAGGGTTAGATGAGTTCCCTAAAAAAGAATTATTTGATGATGCTCGTCGTATGACAAAGGATTTTAATATGGACGCAATATCTTTTAAATTAAAAACTTTTTATTATTCTCCATTAACCGAAATGTTAACGGATTGTTTTGCCACCGTAGCAATTAATAATTTTACCTTAAGAAATATGTTAAGGTATAATGATTTAAGAGACTACACATTTAATTGTACTCATATTGAAAATGGTGGGTATCATTTATCATTTTTTATGTCTCCGGAAGATATTAGAAAAAAAATATTAAGTTTTTCTCACGTAGAATATAATTTACCGGAATTTTCCGACCTTGATAAAATTAAATATAGAATGGCTAATGGTATTGATATTTTTGACAGACCTGATTATCCAAGTAATCATTATAATAGTGTTTCACCTGAATTCCCAATAGAATTTTATAGACACGAAATATTCTTTAGAAATACATTTGACCGACTTTATTTAAAACCCGGGACCAAACAACGAAGAAATCATTCAATGCAAATCCCATTGGAAATTGAAAATTTACAACTTACGGTGGTAAATCGTCAACCTAAAATTATTGTTGAAATTGGAACCGCAAATGGTGGGACATTAGCAAGATGGTTAGAGGTTCCATCCGCAGAAATTGTAATTAGTATTGATTACCCAATTGGTATTCACGGAGGTCAAGGATTTGAAGAAAGAACTTATGTTATATCCGACGCATTAGAACAATCTAATTTAACTAACAAACAATTCTTTGCAATTAATGGAGATTCAAAAGACCCTTATTTAGTTGAAAGATTAAGAGAGATTTTAGATGGTAAAAAAATAGACTTCCTATTTATTGATGGTGACCACACTTATCAAGGTGTTAAAGGTGATTACGACCTTTATGAACAATTTTTAAACGAAAACTCTATTGTTGGTTTCCACGATATTAATGATAGTCAATTTCACGCGGAGGCAAATTGTTTTGTTTCAAAATTATGGTCAGAACTTAAACAACAATATGAAAGTGTTGAGTTTATGTATCCTCATCTATTAGATAAGAAAATTTTAGAAGGTTTTCATAGTGTCGCCAATCACAAAGGTGGATTTGCGGGAATTGGGTATATTGAACATTCAAAAAAAAAAGATTCATCCAATAACATTTCGTTAGTTGTTCCAATTTATAATAATGTTGACGACACTATCTCAAATGTTCAAACAACCTTATCAACATCAAACCATATTGATGAGGTTATATTATATTCTAATGGTACCGATAAAATCGGAAATGAGAAGTTACAATTATTAGCGAACACTAATCCAATAATTAAATTACATATTGTTGACAAAGCAATAGGTTTTATTAAAGCTGTTAATGAATCCTTCAAACTTTGTAAGAATGAGTATTTGCTTTGTTTAAATAGTGATGCTGTCTTATATGATGATTGGGAATCACAATTACTTGAATTATGTAAAAATGAAAAAAATGGTTTAGTTGGGCCGGTACTGTGTGATGGGTTCATATTAGGTTGTTGTTTTATTGCCAAAAAATCAGTTTTAAATAAAATTGGTTTATTAAATGAAGGTTATGGTTTAGGTTATAATGACGATAATGATTTATCAAATAGAGTGATTGTTAATGGATATGATTTAGGTTACTCTCAAACTAAATTCGGGTACGATTGGGATGACCAATTTATTCAATTCCCAATTAATCACCATCAAGGAAAATCATTTGATTTAGTCGATTCTAATTTATTGAATGGTCAAAAATTAATAAATAAGTTAAAACTTGAAAATCACATTAAAACAAAAAAAGTTGTTGTTTTAAAAAATTTAAGTTATGATGATGTAAAATCTTTATTAAATGATGAGGAAGTTTTCATCACAATCAATAAATCAGGTGATAATTTTGAGAAAATTAGATATGACGATGATATCATTAGATTATCTCACATATTTGAATGTACAAATGATATGATTATTGAGGATATAATTACCTCAACAACAAAAGGAAAAGAGGTTGAATTTAGAGAGAGTAAAAAAAAAAGATTAACTTGGTTAGCTAAATATGATGACCATTCCTCAATGGGGATTCTATCTCAAAAAATTCTTCAAAATTTAAAAACAACCGATGCGTCTTGTAAGGAAATTATTGGTCAAACAGAAACAAGTAATGAATTAATTCATAATTTAATTAAAAAACCAATAAACCATAATTTGGGGATTATGTTTGCATATCCCGACGCTATTGGTCAGTTAAAAGAATTTAAAACTAAAGTTATCTATACCGGTGTGGACACAACCGGTGGTATACCAAATTTTACTACAAATATTAATCAATCTGATTACATCTTAACACCTTCAAATCTATCAAAAGATAGAATGGTTAAAATGGGTGTTACCAAACCAATATTTGTTTTCCCACACGGAATAGAAAAAAATGAATTTGTTTATAAACCAAGAATTATTGGGGACAAATTTAAATTTCTTTACATTGGGGAATGTAGCGATAGAAAAGGGATTTTTCATTTATTAAGGGCGTTTATATCTCTTTATAAAAATAACCCAAATGTTGAGTTACATTTAAAATCAAACTCGGCAATGTTGTTCTATGGTGGTAATGAAGTTCAAAAATATGTTGACGAAAATTCAAATATATTTTGGGATAAATCTGATACCGGTCACGAAAGAATGATAGAGTTGTATAATGAATGTCACGCTTATGTTTATCCATCAAGAGCGGACACTTTTGGTATGACAATATTAGAAGCGATGGGTTGTGGGTTACCTGTAATCTCGACTTCCGAACCGGGCGCGACCGAATTAGTTAAAGGGATGTATTATGAAACACCAACCAAAGAAGTTAATGTTGTTGGTCATCCCTGGATGACTGGAAATTGGGGGGAACCTGATATTAAAGTATTGACGAATCAAATGTTAACAATTCAACAAAATTATAACACATTGGCAACATCTGAAAAGTTACAAGAAATATCAACATACATTAATAAAAATTATTGTTGGGAAAAAGTGACTGAAGATTTTGAAAAAAACATCTTACCTGAATTAACAAAAGAAGTTAAAATTTTAACATTAGTAACATCATATAAAAGACCTCATCACATTAAGAATGTGATTAATTCTCTGAAAGAAAATCGTGAGGGTGGTTATACTAATGATATTTATATTGTGGACAACACTAACGACAATTCAAAAGAAGAGGTCACAAAAGTTATTAATGAAAACATTGATGATAAATTTACCTTATACTCCTCAAGTTTTAATTTAGGCCAACGGGGGGCTTTACACCAAATGTTAGAAGATGTTAATATTGATAATTACGACTTTATACAATTCACGGACCAAGATAACTTATTAATAGAACCGCTAAGTACGTATTGTAATATTTTAATTGAATATCCTGAGATATTTTTTGTTACAGGTTATATGAGTAAAGAACACGGAGAACTTGGGTGGAGAAACACAAGGTTTGGTAATTTATGTGAAAAACGTTCTTTAAGAGCTGGCCATATGTTTATGAGAGTAGATGATTTAAAAAGTCTTTTTCCAATTCATTTGGATAGTCAATATGGTCAAGAGTATAATTCAATTTGGTATGCCGGATTGGATTGGGAACTTTCTTCTTGGAATTTAAATTCGCCTTGGAGACATAAAGGTTATAATTTTGTGTTATGCGTCCCTGGTGGGGTTTTGCATAAAGGTATTGATAGCACATTTAATGTGTGGGACGTTGAGGCGAATGAATATACATTAGAGGAGTTACAAAAGATGAGGTAATCATATTTATAGATATGCAGATAATTGAAATCACTAGTTTAACCGGACATTCCCCATATGATATCACAATTTGTGATATTACTAAATCTTATTGTTATGTTGTTGCATCTGGTGTTACGTCAGCTCCAATTACGGTAGAGATTCCTATCGAACTATCGGGAACACAAGAATTAATTGTTGTGATTACCGATTCTTCCGGATGTGAGACTTTTTCAAATTACAATTGTTTTACTCCAACTCCAACACCAACGTTTACTCCGACCCCAACTATTACACCGACAAATATTTCTTGTAATTGTATAACATTTACTAATACAGGAACAACAGTTGGTGCGTTTAGTTATATTGATTGTGATAATCAAGAAATTAATTTTAAAATTAATTCCGGAACCACTCTTTATGTATGTGGTAAATCACCCTCAATAATTGTTGGTGATGTAATATATTCTATGGGACTACCTTGTGTTAATAATACTTGTGTATTACCTACACCCACACCAACGGTTACCCCAACATCAACACCCGTTACTGTGGACTGTTCAACGTATGTTGTGTTTGATACGGGAACTACCGTTTCAAAATACGACATTAACACAAATACTTTAACTCCGCTAACTTTCCCGTCTCCATTATATATTGGTGATGTTGCGAATAGTTATGGTCGATTTTGGACAACATCGTGGGGTGCTCCTTATGAATTAACGGAATATACGATAGTCCCATCACCTTTTAGTGCTGTTTATAATAAATCTTTAAATTATTCTTTTGAGTTAAATGGTTTAGTTGCGAAAGATAATACAACTTTAATATCCACAAGATTAGACCCGGGGTCATCATCTATTGTTGTGGAATTTAATGTATCAGGTGGTAATGGTAGTAATTTAGTAATTATTGATAAATTTTCATTACCCGGAACTAATAGAAATTTAGGTGGAGATTTATCTTATTTACCAACCACAGATAAATTATTTGTTACAAGTAATGGTGGTGGTAATTGGATAACTCAGTTTGATTATACAACAGGTAATGTGGACTATGATGTTAATATTTCATTATCAGTAGGTACTAATTATGGGATATCATCAAAAGATGGGTATGTTTATATATATGCTTATAATGGAGATGTTTATAGAGTGGATAGTATGTCTGTTCCAACGTTTACATTAGTACAAACAACAACCTCTGGTATTAATGCAGCGTCTTCCGACCCTAGTTGTGCTATAGTACCAACACCTACACCAACCCCAACAATGACACACACAATTAGTTGTGTGACACCTGTCTTAAGTAGTGTAACACAATTATCAGGTTCAACATACGGTGTAATTTATTCAACAAGTTATGGCTGTACATCAGTCGATATTGAATATTCAAGAGATACAGTAACTTGGACTGCAGACACAGGAACTTGTTCAACATCAAGAATTGTCGACACCGGAGATGGTACAGGTACTTGGTATTTTAGAATAATTCAATTATGTAGTGGAAATTATTTAACGGGGAATACGTTAACCTATATTCCAACATCTCCAAATCCAACACCTACGCCAACACCTACACCAACATATCCGTATAATAACTTAAATTACACTTATATTGTTCCGGAACCACAAGATGCGACCTCATTAAGTGATTTAAGTACTTATATGACAAGTAGTGGTAGTACTTTCTTAGGGTGGGGTAATAGTGGTTTACCATCTACAGTTGGTTATTCTAATAATTTAGATATATACATACATTATTCAGGGTTTACTGGTGGTAGTGGTAATTTCATTTCTAATGTTGGAAATTTTAAAAGTTATTTACTCCCAATATTATTAGAATCTGGATTAACAAATCCCGTTGTAAACAATGGTTTGGATGAATATGGGTGTGCATCTATTGGTATTTTTAACACAATACAAATAACTCCATCAGACGTTAACCCTAATATACAATATTTTTATAGTATTTGGGTAGGAATTAAACAACCACTACCTTCATCAATAACTAATATATTGGTTAATATTGGAGATGGTTTACCTTGTACTTCAACAATACTTAACAATGGTATTCCGGATAGTGTTTTATTTTCTCAAGATGTGTTTGTAACAATAGGTGCTCCAATACCTACGGGTTATTATAGAGTATTATGGTTAGACCCATCTTGTTTATTACCAACAACATTACCACCACCAGCATTAGGATTACCTTTATTTTTCAAAGGGGTTGGTATAATATAATTTTACCATTTATTATTTATACCATATCATTATCTTTTGTTTAAAAATAAGAGATATATGAAAATATTTGTGCAGATAGCCGCCTATCGTGACCCCCAACTTATCCCAACTATTAAAAATATGTTGGAGAATGCAAAAAAACCTAAAAATTTAGTGATTGGAATTTGTCGTCAATATCATCCTGAGGATGGGTTTGATGATTTGTCTGAATACGCAAAAGATAAACGATTTAGAGTCGTTGATGTATTGTACACCGAATCTAAAGGCGTGTGTTGGGCAAGGAACCAAGTACAACAATTATATAAAGGGGAAGAGTATACCCTTCAAATAGATTCTCATATGAGATTTAAGAAAGATTGGGATGATACGTTAATCAAAATGGTTAAACAACTTCAAAAGAAAGGATTTAAGAAACCTTTATTAACCGGATATGTTTCTTCATTTGACCCTGATAATGACCCAGCAGGTAGAACCCAAGAGCCTTGGAGAATGTCTTTTGATAGATTCATCCCTGAAGGGGCTGTATTTTTCTTACCTGAAACAATACCTGGTTGGAAAGATATGACTGAACCGGTCACATCAAGATTCTATTCAGCTCATATGGCGTTTACAATAGGTCAATTTAGTGAGGAGGTCCAACACGACCCTGAATTTTATTTTCACGGAGAAGAGATATCAATTGCCGTTAGAGCATTTACCCACGGATATGATTTATTTCACCCACATAAAGTTGTTATTTGGCACGAATATACTCGTAAGGGTAGAACCAAACAATGGGATGATGATAAAGAGTGGGGTAAGAAAAATGAATTATCTCATAAGAAAAATCGTCAACTATTCGGTATGGATGGTGAAGAGGTTACTATGGATTTTAGTAAGTACGGTTTTGGTACAGAAAGAACTCTTAAAGAATATGAAATTTATTCAGGTCTTAAATTTTCAAACAGAGCGGTACAACAATATACTTTGGATAAAAAATATCCACCAAACCCAACAATATATGAAACAGATGAAGAATGGTTATCAAGTTTTGCAAGTATCTTCAAACATTGTATTGATATTGGATTTACCCAAGTACCGGAGAAAGATTACGAATATTGGGTTGTTGCTTTTCACGATGAAAAAGATGAGACTATCTATAGAAAAGATGCGGATATCAATGAGATTAATAATATGATGAGAGACCCTGATGGGTATTGTAAAGTATGGAGAGAATTTCAAACCACTCATAAACCAAAGTATTGGGTTGTTTGGCCGTACAGTAAGTCAAAAGGTTGGTGCGATAGAATAACCGGTAACTTATAAAATATTTATTATGAATATTTTATATGTGATAATGCACGGAAGTAATAACAAAAACCGTTACGATAATGTGGTTAATACTTGGTGTAATAATATAAATTATATTTTTTATTCTGACTATGTTAATGGTGATAAAAATATGATTAAAACTTCTGATAACTCAGGTTATGATGGGTTAGAAGAAAAGATGATAAATATTATAAAGATAATAGATAACAATTATCGTCAATATGATTGGTATTTGTTTTGTGATGACGATACTTTTGTTAATGTAGAATTACTAAATAAAAAAATTGGGAATTTTGATGAAAAATATGTTTACGGACAAGAATTTCATCAAGGTTGGTCTAACGACACTAGTTTAATTTTTTGTTCAGGAGGTGCGGGAACATTGATACATAAAAATAATTTGATGAAATTATCATCTAACATAAAAAATAATTATGTTGGTTGTGCCTCTGATGTTAGTTTAGGTATGAATTTAAGGGATTGTCAAATTATTATAAAAAATTCTGATTTATTTTATTCTGATACACCTGAGTCTAAAAACATTAGTGAGTCGGAATATAAAAATTATATCACTTTTCACAATATTAGAACTGAGGAAGATATGAAAAAAATATATGAAAAAATATGATTTTAATCTCACACAGAGGAAACACTAACGGAAAGTTTGAGTCATATGAAAATGAGCCAAACTATATTGACTCAGCAATTAAAAAAGGGTATGACGTTGAGATAGATGTTTGGTATATAAAAACTGAACCATATGGTTGGATGTTATTTTTGGGTCACGACGAACCACAATACGGTGTTGATTTTAGATGGATACGTGATAGATTTAATAAATTATGGGTTCATTGTAAAAATGTTGAAGCGGTTATCTATTTTAAAGAATGTGGGTATGATGTTAATTATTTTTGGCATCAAGAAGATACTTTAACATTAACAAGTCAAAATCACATTTGGGTGTATCCAGGTAAACAACCAATAAATAAAAGTATTGCGGTAATGCCGGAAATACATAATGAAGATACTTCCAATTGTGTTGGAATATGTTCGGATTATATTGAAAACTACAAATGATAAAAACAGTAATTTTTGATTTAGATGGTGTATTAGTTGAGGCTAAAAAACTTCACTATGATTGTCTAAACGAAGCCTTAATCGAGGAAGACCCTAAATTCATCATTGGATGGAATGAACATCTAAGTTTATATGATGGATTAAAAACAAATCAAAAATTAGATTTACTACATTCCAACAAAGGATTACCTAAAGAATCTTTTCTAAGGGTATGGGAACGAAAACAAAAATTAACTTTAAAATCGTTACAGAATTTAAGACCATCACAACAATTAATTGATTGTATGGTAAAACTATCTGACGATGGATATAAAATTGTTTGTTGCAGTAATAGTATTAGAAAAACAATTTTAACGGTTTTAAGTAAATTAGATATTATTCAATATTTTGACCTAATACTTTCTAATGAGGATGTGAAAAATAGTAAACCTCACCCTGAGATATATTGGAAGGGAATTTCAATAATGGAATGTTTACCGGAAGAAACTTTAATTATTGAGGATTCACCATATGGGTTATTAGCCGCCAGTAGAAGTAATTCAAACGTATTAAGAGTAAAAGAACCTAAAGATGTTACTTATTCTTTGATAAAAAATAAAATAAATAAAATTAAAAATACAAACATTATGAGTTCACCAAAATGGTCCGACAATAAATTAAATGTTTTAATACCTATGGCAGGGGCTGGTAGTCGTTTTGAAAAGGCAGGGTACACATTTCCAAAACCATTAATAGATGTTAAGGGTAAACCTATGATACAAGTTGTTGTTGATAACTTAAATATGGATGCTAACTTTATTTTTATAGTTCAAAAATCTCATAGAGAAAAATATAATTTAGACACATTATTAAATTTAATAACGCCTAATTGTAAAATAGTTGAGGTTGACGGAATTACTGAAGGCGCCGCTTGTACGACATTATTAGCCAAAGAATTTATTGATAATGATAGTCCGTTAGTTATGGCTAATTCTGACCAATTTGTAGAGTGGGATTCGAATGAGTTTATGTATAAAATGAATGAAACGGATTGTGATGGTGGTATAGTAACATTTAAGTCAACTCACCCTAAATGGTCTTTTGCTAAAATTGACGATTCCGGTTTTGTGACAGAAGTTGCCGAAAAAAATCCAATATCTGATATCGCAACCGTTGGTGTTTATTATTGGAAAAAAGGCTCGGACTATGTAAAATTTGCGGAACAAATGATTCAAAAAGATATAAGAGTTAATAATGAATTTTATGTTTGTCCGGTATTCAACGAAGCAATTTTAGGTGATAAAAAAATCAAAACATTCGATATTAAACAAATGTGGGGTTTAGGAACTCCTGAAGATTTAAACTATTATTTAGAAAACAAGTAATTTATGATTGTGATTGCGACAAACAATGGTACAAATTTTTTACCGAATTTATTATCTGATTTAGAAAAATTCAATATAACTGAAGAAGTATCAATAATTGATACTCAGTCAAGTGATTCTGAATTTATGGATTACTTAGACAATTTAAAATCTTTTAATAAATTTAAATTAAATATTAATGTATATCAAACACCATATAAAGGGTTTGACACCGGAGCTTATATTTACGCAATCCAAAATTTAAAATCAGATAGATTTATATTTTTACAAGATTCTATTAGGATTAAAAATGTTGGTTTTTTTAATTTAATAGAGGAAAAATTAAAAACATCAAATGTTGTTACAATACTAACATTTGAAGGTGGTTGGTGGGATAATCAAACCCAAAAAAATTTTTCATTAAAGCATTTTGGAACAACTATATTTGATAAGGGTATTTTTGGACCAATGTTCTCAATATCTTATACTGATTCTCAAAAATTAAATAACTTAATATACCCTACAGATAAGGAACAACAAAAGGCAATGGAAAGATGTTGGAGTATTATATTTAAAGAACAAAACTTTACAGTTGATTGTTTAGAGGGTACACATAACGATTTTAAAATAAACAATGATGGGTATAATTATTTTACAAAAATAAAACCCTGTAGACTATAATTTATGAAAAACACAATAAGTACAGTATTTTTTACTAACGAAAAATCATTTGATATTACTAATTTGTCGATACCTTTTTATTTATCCAATTTTGAAGATTTAGATATTAATGTTTATGTGATATCAAATAAAATCCCCGAGAACTCAATAAAATATGATGGTGTAACATATTATGATGCGGGAATAAACTTTGACGGACAAGGTCATCATTTTGGTCCTTTATTATATAACTTTTTAAAAACAATTAATAGTGAATATGTTTTTCTATTATGTGATGATTATATTTTTTTATCACCAGTTAAACTTGAGGAATTTAAGGGGTTAGTTAATTTATGTAATGATTTACAGATTGATTTAGTGTCATTTAATTCTTTAAGGTATAATAAAGGAATTATGGGTGATTGGGTATCACCGAATATTAATTATGATAATTATTTCTTACCTAAAGATTGTTTAATTGAAACTAAAAGTAATTTCAGACATTTATTTTCAGTTCAACCGTGTGTGTGGAGAAGAACATCATTATTGGAATTATTAGAATACAACCCTACATTATCGGTCCACGAATTAGATAATAGTAATGTTAAAAATAAAGAATTAAATTTTAGACCAATCAAAGGTTCTGAAGGTTTTGATAATCAATTATATGATGAATCAAATATTAAATTAGATTATAACTTTAAATGTTTTTCATTTTATTTAGACCCAATTTCATTTAACATTGATGAAAAACCGTTAAACTCGGGATATATTATTATTGATTATATTGAGGTAATACGACACGGAAAATTTAATGAGGCTGATACAAATTCTAAAACATTTTTAAAACAAATAATTAACAAACTACCTAACAATATATTACAAATAATAAATAAATTTAATTAAATATGAAAACAGTACTAACCACGTTGAGTTTTGGTGAAAACTATACTCGAGACTATACATTAAGAATGATTGAAGATGTCTTAAATATGAGTCCTATCGATTTTTACATAACAACCGATTGTCGTCACATCATTGAGGATAAATATGGAAATAATAATAGAATACACATTACTGATTTAAAAAGAGATGAGGTTCAAATAAGAGTACCGATTGGTGAAAATAAAGGGTCTAGCGATTTTAATTTTAATATGAGATACTTGTCGTTAGTCCCTGTTATGGATTTAGAGGATACTATGGTGATTTTTACAGATTGTGATAATTCTTTTGATTGGTGGGATGAAGAACTTATTCAAACGTATATGTCTAAAATTAATAAAGAAGGGTATGATTTTTTTGCCCCTCGTAATGATTTTAAATGGAAACAATTCTTATCTAACTATAATAATCAAAATAATAGAGAAGACGGTATTTTTTGGCACAAAATATTTAACTATGATTTAAATACTAATCCAAGACCTGAATGGGCGGAAGCTCCATTACCTGCAGAATATTTGTTAGTGTTCATTAATACTGATGGGAAATTAAGAAAATTTGTTGACCAATGGAAATGGTTTCACGATTATTTGTGTAATAGAGAGTTTTCATATGGTACTTGGGCCGAAGGTTTTGAAATTGGTGTCTCTTCATTAGTTGCTGGATTTAAACCATTTGATATTTCGTGGCATCACCAAATTTGGGGTAAAGTATTTACCGCTAACGGGTATAAAACAGGACCAAGAGGTGGTATCGCTCATCCAACAGAAAGATAATGAGATTAGAGTTTAGATTTGAAAATCCACACACGGATTGGGCGGTATTACACGTTTTTAAAAAATACTATGAATGGTTTATAATAGAAAATCCTGACATAGAATGTTCGTACATTAATTCTAGTAAATTTTATAATGGTAACCCGTCCGGAATTTATTCTGCACAAATAATGACAATTACTAATTTAGATACAAAAAAATATTTAGTAGTTTCTTATTGGGATAAACCGATTGAGATGACTTGGGAAGGTAATGGTTGGGATACTAAATATCTAGTTGAACTCATCTCGTCTTCAGGTTCTAGACCTGAAATGAATTTTAAACCATACACTTATTTGCCGTACACTAAAGTGTTTGATGAATTAACAAAATCTTCTAAACAATTAGAGGATAAAACAAATAATAAATTAGAATTTAGAGGGTTTTTATATAACGAAAGATTGTCTTTATCTAAAATTGGTGATATTAAAATTACCGATGAAAGAATATCACCTACTGAAAAATATTTTGAAGACTTAACCAATAACAGAATATGTTTATCTTTAAATGGTGCCGGTGAAATTTGTAATAGAGATATTGAAATTTTGTCCGCAAGGTCGGCTTTACTAAGACCTAAGTTAAACTTACAATTTCATAATGAATTTATACCAAATTACCATTACATTTCATTTGAAATGGATAACGACCCTATAGTCCTAAATAAGATTATATTAGATAGATATAATGAGGTTAAAGATGATATTGAATTTTTAAAATATATTTCAGAAAATGGTTATAAGTGGTATCTTGAAAATGGTACGGTAGATTCTAATGTTAGAATATTAAAAGAAATTATACAAATAAATAAATTACTATAAAAAAATGGAAAAAATAATTATTAGTTTAACAACTATACCTTCAAGACTTAATTACCACGACCCAAATGGTGGGTTACGACCGGTTCTAAATAGATTACTAACCCTGTCATATTCTGATTATGAGGTTCATCTTAACATACCTTATATTGTTAAAAAAACAAATGAAGAATATTCCATACCTTCTTGGTTAACAGAAATTACTGACCCAAAATTAAAAATATTTAGAACTGATGATTATGGTTCTATGACTAAAATATTACCAACAATTTTACGAACAGATGAAAATGACGATACTATTATAATAATTGTTGATGATGATTTATCTTATGAAGACGGATTTATAGAATATCATTTAGAAAAAAGAAAACAATACCCAAACGCCGTAATTGGGTTTGCCGGTATGTCAGCTTTGAATGGTACTTGTCATTTTTGTACAACAGTTACACAAGATGTTAGAGTTAAGATTATAGAAGGTTATAAAACGGCATCATATAAGAGAAGTTTTTTTAAATCCGATTTTTTCACAGAATTTGTTGGTGAATCTTGGAGTGACGACATCATTTTATCGGCATATATGGGTAAACACAATATTGAAAAATGGGTGGTTAGTTATGATAAAGATACTGATTTCAACCCAAGAGTAGAGTCATTCCCAATAATTGGTCATTTGCCAAATGAAAGAGGTGGATGTTGGTGGTACCGTTCAGAAAGTGCATCAGACAACGCAGATAAGTTCTATAAATTACAATACTTAGAAAGATAATATGAGTTCAATTACATTAGTTACCGGTTTATGGGATATAGGAAGAGGGGACCTTCAAGAAGGATGGTCTCGTTCTTTCCAACATTATTTAGATAAATTTGCACAACTATTACAAGTTGATGTTAATATGATAATTTTTGGTGATGAAGAATTAGAAAAATTTGTCTCAAATAATCGACGTAGCGAAAACACTCAATTTGTTCGTAGAGATTTGTCTTGGTTTAAAAATAATGAGTTTTACAATAAAATACAAAAAATTAGAACTAACCCTGATTGGTATAATCAAGTTGGTTGGTTAACAGAATCTACTCAGGCCAAATTAGAGATGTATAATCCTTTAGTTATGTCAAAAGTATTTTTGTTACACGATGCTAAGATTTTAGACAAATTTGATTCTGAATATATGTTTTGGATTGATGCTGGTTTAACAAACACAATACATCCGGGTTATTTTACTCACGATAAAGTTTTGGATAAATTACCTAAGTTAGTTAAGAGTTTTCACTTTGTTTGTTTCCCATATGAAACTAGTTCGGAAATACACGGATTTAAATATGATAAATTATGTGATTTAGCCGGTGCTGAGGTTAATAGGGTTGCGAGAGCAGGATTCTTTGGGGGTAAGAAAGATTCAATATCCGAAATTAATAATATCTATTATGGATTAATGGATAGTACCTTATTAAGTGGATTGATGGGTACTGAAGAATCTTTATTCACAATTATGACATACAAATACCCATCATTAATTACTTATTCTGAAATAGATGGTAATGGGTTAATGGGTAAGTTTTTTGAAGATTTAAAAAATACAACCGTTGAGGTTAAATCGGAAGCGTCTAAAGATGTAACTATTAATAATTTAGACACATCAAAAGTGGGTCTTTATGTAATAGCATTTAATTCACCAAAACAATTTGAGGTTTTAATCGATTCAATGTTAGAATATGATAAAGATTTTATAGATAAGCCAAGAAAATTTTTATTGGACAATTCTACAGATTTGTCTACAACACCAAGATATCTTGAACTATGTGAACAATATGGTTTTGAACATATTAAAAAAGATAACATTGGAATTGTTGGAGGTAGAGTATTTGTTGCCGAACATTTTAACGAAACTGATTTAGATTGTTATTGGTGGTTTGAAGATGATATGGCGTTTTACCCTAAAAAAGATGAGGTTTGTCGAAATGGGTTTAATAGATATGTTGGTAATTTATATCAAAAATCTTTAGACATCCTTCAAAAAGAAAATTTTGATTTTCTTAAGTTAAATTTTAGTGAGTTTTTTGGTGATAATAGTGTACAATGGAGTTGGTATAATGTCCCTCAAGATTTTAGACAATCTCATTGGCCAAACAATACTAAATTACCGGTACAAGGGTTAGACCCAAATTCCCCTAGAACACAATTTAAAGAAATTAAATCACACAAAGGTTTACCATATACCACTGGTGAAGTTTATTTATGTAATTGGCCGATTGTATTAACAAGAGACGGCAATTATAAATGTTATTTAGAAACAAAATGGGCACATCCTTTTGAACAAACATTAATGAGTTATTGTTATCAGGAGACTGTTAAAGGAAATATTAAACCTGGTCTATTATTGTTAACACCAACTGAACATAATAGATTTGAACATTATGATGGTGCATTAAGAAAAGAAAGTTAATATTCGATAATTTGAAGTATTTATAATAAAAAACTTTAGATGGATTTTTTTATAAAGAAAAACGCAACATTACCGGTACTAAAACTCCAAGTAATAAAAGATGGAAGAAGTGACTATAATAATTTTATGGAATTATTGGAGACTTCTTCTATTTTCTTTTCTATGGTTAATCTTGAAACCGGTATTCCAAAAATAATGTCTAAGCCGGCGGGTATTGTTTCAAAAACTTTTGACGACCCAAATACTCCGACAGAATATTATATTTACTATCAATTTACTTCAAACGATACGAACATATCGGCAAGATACGAAGGTCAATTCTTAATTAAGAATGATGATGGTAATTTAATACTACCAATTAATGAACGATTATTCATTAATATTCAAGAATCGTTCATTGCTGATGATTTAGAGTATGATAATTGTTATACATCTGTTTATCCTTGTTGTATAGTTCCCCAAACACCGATTTACCCAAGTGTTACACCTACAATGACACCTACAATGACACCTACAATGACACCTACAATGACACCTACAATGACACCTACAATAACACCAACCGAAACTCCTACAATGACACCTACGGAAACTCCAACAATGACACCTACCCCAACGATAACACCAACAATAACACCGACTGAAACTCTTACACCAACACCTACATTAACACCAACTTCGACATTCCCATACTGTGGAATACAATTGAATAGTGTTACTTATGGTAGTGGAAATAATTGGATTTATACTTTTACAAATTTATTTGTTAGTTGTTCTCAATTATTCTTAGAATATTCTCAAGACTTTGGGGATAACTGGGAAGCGGTTGATTGTGCTTGTGATTCTCCTCAAACATATAATATTGGTATTGATTTACACGGGGCAACTTTATTTAGAATTACACAAGTTTGTGATGATTCAACAACGACATATTCAAATGTTTTAACTTACAATATTACACCCACACCAACTCCTACACCAACATTAACACCAACACCAACTCCGGAAGTATTAATTAATCCAATTTTGATTGGTAATGGTGAATATTTGAGTGTGGGAAATAATGAATATTTAGAATATTAATAATCCATCTTTAAAAATTAAACTATTTATAAAATAAAAAACAAATTATGGCATTAACAGGTAAAACAATTGGACAACTAACATATCTTTCGGGAGTAACAACGGATACCTTATTTCCCGTAGAATTAAGTGGGGATACATACCATATAGCATATTCGGCATTCACTAATTCAAACTATAACGAAGGAACTTACGATGAGTTATATTCATTCGCCACAGGTGAAACACTAACCGCAGGAAGTTATTATTTAATGACTGACTTCCAAACGTGTTACGACCAACCAAACTATGATGTTAATGGTACCCCAATAGCTACCGGTAATTATAAGACAGGGTCAACAGAACCTATATTATTGTTAGCGATATCAACAACAGGATTCTCTCCTACGGTATACTCAACATTATACCCACAAGATAAAATATCTTATGATATAACTTGGAATATAACAGAAGTAACAGGTGGACCGGCTAAAGGTAGAATTACTGAAAGAATTGACCAATTTAATAACAGAGCCGACTATGATTTCAGAGCGGTTCAATTTATAAGATATGTTGGTTATTTTTCAGAACAATTCTATAATGGTAAAATTAATTTGGATGGTACAACCGGACAAGTTACTACAGCACAATCAGGAACATCATTCACAACCGATTTTACTGTTGGTGATATTTTTGGAGTTTACTCACCTGGTATTAATGGGACAGCTAGTTTCCAATATTATGAAATTTCATCGATAGTTAGTAATGTTGAAATGTATGTCACAGGTAGAACATTAGCAAATGTGAGTAATGTCTATTATTCTGCGGGGATAAGATTACCTAACTATATGAATCCATTCCAATGTAATATCACAGGAACAACTAATGATGAATTTGCTGAGTATTATACATTTAATGAAGGGGATAATTATAACACATACTTGGGGGATAATATTGATTATAATATTTTCATATTATCAAATAACGTATTTCTCAGCGGACCATATGAAAATAACACATTTGGTGGAAATGTGGTGAGTAATACTTTCAATAATGGTATGGATTCAAATATAATTGGTCCGTATTGTCAATATAATGTAATAACAAATGATTTTGACGGAAATAGTGTAGGTTCATATTTCCAATACAACATTATTGATTGTGATATGGACTCAAATCAGATTGGTAACTATTTTCAAAATAATATGTTAGGAGATGCCGATGGACAAGATTTTGATTTTAACCGAATAGGTTCATATTTCACAAATAATTTCTTAACGTTTAATAATAATGATTTCATTAACAATAATATTGGGGACAGCTTTAATAATAACCTCATAGATAGTGGATTCCGAAACAATACTATTGTTGGTGACTTTTATAGCAATCTTATTATTAATCAGTCCTTCAATGACAATTTTATTGGAGATAATTTTTATGACAATATCATACCAAACTCTTTCTACTCAAATAGTATAGGAGATGATTTTAATACTAATACCATATATTTTGAGTTTAGAAAAAATTCAATATTAAATGGTTTCAATCTAAACACAATTGGTGCAGTTGACAACTTACTTACTTTTGAAAACAACCAAATTATGAATAATTTTAAGGGTAACGACATTCAAGGTAATTTTTGGAGTAATCAACTTAAAACAGATTTTAAAGGTAATGATATATTTGAGGAGTTTGGATATAATAACATAGGATTTGGGTGTTCACCTAATTCTTTTAGTGGTGTCACAATACATAACAATATTGGTGATGATTTTTCATTTAATACTTGTTATGGTTCATTCTCATATAACACAATAGGAACTGATTTCCACTCTAATGAGGTACAAGATGGATTTGGTTTTGGTGCATCATCTTCTCAAGGAAATAGAATTGGAAATGATTTTATAGATAATACCATCGGTGAATACTTTTACAACAATACAATCCCTGATAATTTCCGAAGTAATGAAGTAGGAGATTCATTCCAATGGAATGTTGTTAATACCGAAGTTATTGGTGTTTGTTTAAGTACAGGTATGTTATATGATATCACAACAGTTAATGTATTCAAAAATAAAAATGGAGATAATAGATTATCGTATTACGATGAAGTGGATGTTCTAACAATAGAAACATTAACTGAAGCTCCTTGTTTAGGTGGACTAAACGCATTAGACATACCAGAAAATGATTTAAATTTCGGATTAATATTATAAATAAAATAAAAAAAAACAAAAAAAAATGATACAAGGAATTAGAATAACAAGCACAAATTTATCAGGACTAACGGCAAATGTTACTTTTTTACCAACAACCGGAGGAACGATTGATTTAGGGTCTGAAGTAATACCATTTGACAATATTTCGGACTATCCTTACGGAACATACGAATTAGACGTTCCATTATATGATAGAACATATGAAATAATTGTACCGGCACCATTAACAGGTCAGAGTGCATATACTGAAACAGTGAGAACTGTTACCGTTGACGGAGGAGCTCAACCATTTTCAGGAGCCGTATTATCTGAAGTGTGGGGAACATATACAACAGAGTATGTCACAAATGAAGGAATACCATCAACTGATATTGTTTTAGCTGAAGGTATTTGTTCTGATGATGTGGACGCGGCATATTTACCTGGAAATATCGGTGGATGGCCAACTAGTATTAACTCATTTTTAGGACCATTTCAATCAGGAGGATTGGCAGGTTATCCATTTGTTGGTAGTGTTGGGTTTGGAGCCTTTTCAAGTCACGTAGCAACAACTCTTGGAGGAACTTTGTTTGTAACGAGTATGCCACACATTGGTGTTACTGAAGATGGTCGTTCAGGTAGAATGTTACGTAGAGGTAAAGCCGATAGTATTACAGATAATACTTGTGGTGCCGTTGCGGGAGCAATTGACCAAGTTGTAAATCAACTAAGTTCAGCTCCAAGTCAAAGTAACGCACCTTTTGATAATGAAAATTATTCTTTTTGGAAATTAACAGATATTTTATGGCCACATAAGGCGACATTATCAGGATTCACAGGAACTACTGAAGAGATTTATAATAAACAAATGATATTTGCTACAGAAACTATTAGAGATTCTGCTTATGATTATATTATTGCAAATTTACCTGCAGCAACCGAAGCAAACACTGAGAATGACGTATATTTTTTAAGTGGTATTTTTATTAATAGTGATGTTAGTTCGGGTACAACACAATTTGAATCATATGTTGTTGTTGATAAAGTTATGAAATATGTGTTTGATGACCAATGGTATGATATAACGGTTGATTATATGGCTGGATTACCTATTGACTAAATAAATTAAAAAATAAAAAAATGACAACAAAATATATAGTAGATAACTTATCGGGACAAACCATAAATGGTGACCTAACAATCAATGGTAATCTAACCACTACTAGTCTAAATAATAGTGGAACATATAGAGCATTATTAACTCAAACAGGTTCTCTTAACGGAGATAGTATTTATTTTAATAATAGATTAATAATTGGTGAAACATACGAAATCACAGATTATCAAGATTATGATGATTTTAGTAATGTTGCAAATGTGATTAGTGGAGGAACTTTTATAAATTTTGATTATACTTGGACCTCATCGGTACCTTATTCGTATTTTAATGGTCTTACAGGGACAACAAGTGGTTCGGGTAGTGGAGCCTCTTTTTATGCTTATTGGTGCGGAGCAACAAATAATCACGTTTATATTATAACTAGTGGAGATGGTTACGTAGTAGGTGACACAATAACAATATTAGGAACTGAACTTAGTGGTAGTACTCCCGCAAATGATATGATAATTACAGTTACTGAAGTTAATCCTAACGTAACAGGTTGTGTCTTCATTGCAACAGGAGACACTCCAATAGTTTGGGGTAACTCTATATTAACATCTGTTGGAGGTTTAGTTGTTGATGTTTTAGAAAATACTCTTGGTGATGAGTTAGTGTGGCTTTATGACCCATTATTTCAAGAAGGTTTGTATCTAGTATCTTTTAGTGAGTATATTAACAACAATAATGTATGTTATATTTTTCCAAGAAATAAAACTCAAATAACTACCCCAACATTTATCGCTCCTTTTAATTATGATTTTTATTCCCCACCACAATTTAACTTAATTGTATCATCACAGATTGGTTACTTTTTGGGACCAATAGATGATACTATATTTTTATCCGTATATGACTTTGGAACTTCTAGTTTTTCAGGTAACTCTTTATACTATACACCTATTGAAATTAAACTTAATTCTAGTATTACTCAGGAAGATACACCATTAACATCAATCAATTGGTCAACGTATAGTGGAGAATCCGATTTTGACACTTACGATATTGTATTCCCACCAATCTTGAATGTTACTAGACTTACGATAGGTAAATGTGGTGATGCAACCGCACACGTTCACGATGATTACGAATCCTCCGACCTTACAATAGATTTATATGACGACTCAATTGATAATTGGGTTACAGTATGGTCATATACATTAAATAATCCAAATTATGATTTTGAAAGTAGTCCCGATTTATACTTCCCTGGTAATATTGATGTAACATTTGCAAACATTACTTCAGTAAGTGGTATTAGAATGTATTCAGACCCAGGTCAAGGAGACACTTATCACGATTGGGAAGGATTAGTGTTCAATTTTTTTAATTAAGAATCGTAACCCTTAAAAATACATTATATAAAAAAAATAATATTATGATAAAGTTAATACAAAGAACAACGGATAACAAATACCTTAAATCGGTTGAAACTGAAACTTGGGTTGATAACGTTAAAGAAGCATTTGAAATGACTCATAGAGAATGTGAGGCGGCTAAAACCGCATTAGATGGTGTTTTTCTTCCTGAACAATTAAAAGTAATTGTTGATATGAGAAAATACAAATCAATCACTAAAGAAGAAAAACAAGAACTACTTAATTTACTAAAAAAATAAATAATATGAGAATAAATATTTTAACAGAAAACGATAAGGTAGAACAAGTAAGAGAAGCTTGGGTAAATAAAAATGTATTAAAAATACCTTGTTCTCCAACAGGAGAAGAACCCGCCACTCATTGGTTTTGTACAATGGCTGGTTCTGAAGAAAAAATGATGTCTATTTACGATAAGAAAAACTTATCTATAATGGAGTTAGGAATCGGTCCAAAAGAATTTCTTAATAAATGGGGTGTGAAGATTATAAAATAGTAAAAGGGTTTATTAACGATGATGAGGTTTTACAACTCGTTAGTTGGGTTGATTCGTTAAATCCGGAAGATGGAGACCCTAATCACCACTTAAGTGAAATTTCAAAAGCACTCAAGGGAAAATCTTGTATTATAGATATTTCAAAGACTGAATTTACAAACTACATTACAAACTTCCAATCCGTTTCTAAAGTTTCAACGCAAGAAGTTCCACAAATTATAATGACCATCTTTGAAAGAATTTCAAAGGAAAATAATGTACCCCTTGATAATATATTTCTTCAAGCGGTTGATATGAATAAGGGTGGTAGAATACAACCACATTATGACGCATCTGTTGAAGGGTACATTAATTACAAATGTAATATAAGTGTTTTATCTGAAGATTATAAAATTTTCATAGATAAATCATCACCAACTATAGAACAAAAAGATTTATATTGTTTTGAAGCCTCACTATATAAACATTGGACAGAGGAGTTTAACTCCCGAAGAGTTTTTTTAAGTTTTGGGTTTTTAGTCCCATACAATGTTTTAGGTAGAAATGAAAATGACCCAAGAATTAGATTAAGCCGTAGAATTGAAAGTTATTTCCAAAAAAATAATATAACCTAAAAGTTTTTACCCATTTGACTTAATCCTTTAATTTGAATATATTTATAGAAACAAGACAAACCTGACTTAAGTCGGAGCTAATATGTCATTCTAAAAAATATATTTATGGTAACACAAGAAGAAATCAAAGCATTCCTTGAGGGGAATGACCCTGAAGAGCACATAGTTGCTATCGAGTATGATTACGTCACCGACGCAATCTACAAAATCAAAGAAATCCCTGGTCAGGGAAAGATAATCAAAAAAGATACATTTACGGCATTTGCTTGGGTTGGAGACCTTAGAGATTTGAATTTTTATTCAAAATCTAAAGACCAACAAAAAGAGGCAATGAAAAAACACGGAATCATCATTGATAAGTTAGACACCAAAGGTAATGAAAGATTAGAAAAAGGTCTTAAGTTTATGGTTAAATCAATGAAGGGTTATCGTTCACTCATCCAATTCTTTAGAGATGGTGGTGTTGACCCGTGGGGCGAAAAAACAAAAGGAAAACTAACGGTACTTCCACCGGTTGAGCAGTTTCTTATCTCAAGAGAGAAGAGGTTATTCAAAGGGTATGAAGAATACAATGATATCACCCGACTCGGATTTGACTTGGAGACGACCTCTTTGGAACCAAAGGATGGTCGTATATTTATGATTGGAGTCAAAACCAATAAAGGATATCAAAAAGTTATTGAATGTGCTGACGAAGACCAAGAACGAAGAGGGTTAGTTGAGTTCTTCAATATTATTGATGAACTTAAACCATCAATCATTGGTGGATACAATTCGGCAAACTTTGATTGGTTTTGGATATTTGAGAGATGTAAAGCTCTTAACTTAGATATCAAAAAGATATCAAAATCACTAAATCCAGCAAGACCTATCTCTCAAAAGGATGGTATGTTAAAACTTGCCAACGAGGTAGAAAGATTCTCACAAACTCAATTGTGGGGTTATAATATTATTGATATTATTCATTCAGTTCGTAGAGCACAAGCAATCAATTCAAGTATTAAATCAGCAGGACTTAAATACATAACTCAATACATTAAAGCGGAAGCTCCCGACCGAGTTTACATTGACCACTTAGAGATTGGTCCAATGTATGCTAAAAAAGAAGAATATTGGTTAAATGTTGAGAATGGGAAATATAAAAGAGCGGACAATCCGGACTTCAACAACTTAGACACAAGGTTTCCGGGAAAATACCTAAAGGTAACCGGAGATAATATTGTGGAGAGATATCTTGACGATGACTTAGAGGAAACGTTAACGGTGGATGATGAATTCAATCAAGGAACGTTTCTATTAGCATCTATGGTACCAACAACATATGAAAGAGTTTCCACTATGGGGACCGCAACTCTATGGAGAATGATTATGTTGGCTTGGTCATATAAGAACAACTTGGCAATACCTCAAAAAGAATCTAAGACTGACTTCGTAGGAGGACTTTCAAGACTACTTAAGGTGGGTTACTCCACCAATGTACTTAAACTTGACTACTCGTCTCTATACCCGTCTATTCAGTTGGTACACGACGTGTTCCCCGAGTGTGATGTAATGGGTGGAATGAAAGGAATGTTAACTTACTTCCGTAATGCTCGTATTATGTATAAAAATTTAGCGACCGAATACAAATCAACAGATTCTAAAAAATCACTTTCATACGATAGAAAACAATTACCATTAAAAATCTTCATTAACTCGATGTTTGGTGGATTATCTGCACCACACGTTTATGAGTGGGGGGAAATGAATAGTGGGGAACGAATTACTTGTACCGGAAGACAATATCTTCGTCAGATGGTAAAATACTTTGTTAAAAGAGGATATACTCCTTTGGTACTTGATACGGATGGTGTCAACTTTAGTTTACCTGAAGGTGGTGTTGATGATAGAGTTTACATTGGAAAAGGATTGAATTGGTTAGTTAAAGAGGGTCAAGAATATAGAGGATATTACGCCGACACCGCAGAATACAATGATTTGTTTATGAAAGGTGAAATGGGGTTAGATTGTGATGGGACTTGGGATTCTTGTATTAATTTAAGTAGAAAGAATTACGCAACAATGGAATCTAACGGTAAAATTAAATTAACCGGAAATTCAATTAAGTCTAAAAAATTACCACTATATATTGAGGTGTTTTTAGATAAAGGAGTGAGATTATTATTAGAAGGAAAAGGTCAGGAATTTGTTGAATGGTATTTTGAATATCACCAAAGAATATATGACCAACAAATACCGTTAAAACAAATCGCTCAAAGAGCAAGAGTTAAATTGTCTGTCGAAGATTATAAAAAAAGATGTGAAATGAAAACAAAGGCGGGTTCGTTGATGAGTAGAATGGCTCATATGGAATTGGCTATCAAGTATAATTTAAAGGTATCGTTGGGAGATGTAATCAGCTATGTTAATAATGGATTGAAAGCGTCACACGGGGATGTACAAAAAATAACTAAAAACAATTATACTAAAAAAGCGTTAGATTTGTTCACTTCGGTAAATGGTGTAGAACCTGAAGATAAGTCTACCTCAACAATACAATTAAATTGTTATATGTTAGACCAAACTGAAATTGAAAATAATCCTGACTTAACAGGTGATTACAATATTGCAAGAGCAATCTCAACATTTAATAAGAAAGTTGAACCATTATTAATTGTGTTTAACAAAGAGTTAAGAGAAAGTTTGTTAATTGCTAACCCTGAAGATAGAGGGTTTTTTACTAAAACTCAATGTGAGTTAATTGGTGGTATTCCAAATAAAGAAGCTGACCAAGACACAATTGAGGATTTATTAACAATAACAGATTTGGAATTAAAGTTTTGGGATAGAGTTGGTGTTAGTTCAGAATACATTTATGACTTAGCCGAACCGGGTTGGGAAGAACATATTAATTAAAAACAGAAAAGGTGTCAAATATGACACCTTTTTTTATTCTAATTTTAAACCATCTGAACTCAGAATGTACCAATTCCCGTCAACACGAAAGAACTCAACAGCCGCACCTTTGTCTATTAGTATTTCATCGTATTGTTCATCGATGAGACCCATAAACGGCACAATTAAAACTTTTGTTAAAGCTTTAATTACAATGTGTTCCGTGTTACTTTGGTCTAAAATAATTTTACTATTAGGAACATCTTTAACCAAAATAAATTCTTCACCGTTTGTTCTATATTCAGGTGTTGTAACTATTTGAATAGGGTTAGAGGTATTTAAGTTGGACATTGACCCATATAAAATATTCCCAATTTTTTTTCTTGTTATAAATGTCATATAAATTAAATTACGTATATTTGTCTTGGCATTGCTCTAAACTTTAATTGTTTGTTAAGATTCTCAGCAATTTGTGCCTCTCGTTCCATAACTTTTTCAGGTTTTAACCTTGTCAATCTTCCTTCAGTACCAATTAATTCTTCAATCAATTTTGTTTTTTCATCTTTAGCTTCTGTTGCTAATGATTGGTAATCCATAGTTAACTCACTATCCGGTGTTTTAACATTACCACTAAATTTACCTCTAACTCTTGATAGAGTTTCTTTAACATAAGCGGTGAACCAACGACGAATCCATACTTGAGCAGGATTATTTAAATCAACCCAATCAATTTCTTCAAATGGGACATCCGATGGTAATTTAATAATATCCGGATTGTCTTTTAAACATTTATCTCTATCAGCAGGCCCGACATCGTAATACCAATACCATACTTTACCTCTCATTAAATTTGAGTTTCCAAAATCAAATTTACCACCCGGTGTTTGCATTAAATGTAACGCTTTTTTCCCTTCAGGTAAAGCAGTTATTTTATATGTCATATCTCCGGAAATTATTCGTCTTTGGATATTAATTTCTTGCATTCTTAATAACATATCAAAAGCCGGTGCCATAAAGAATGACCCTGTCATCCCTACTTGAGCACTACCACCAGCACCTCCAAGTCCTCCTGCACCTAACGCCCCAAAAGACCAAGGGTCAAATAACAAATTGTTAAGTGTTGCTGGTGTATACCATAACACTTCATTTATTTCTCTTCCCGCAGGAATTTCATAAATTTGTTGATTATGTTCTAATTGCACAAAATCTTTTTTAATTTCCCAATCACCCCCGGCTTGTAATCCAACAATTTTAGAATACGCATAAGTGTATCGAGTCTCATAATCTAAACTTTTAGTTATGAATGCTCGGGATAATGATTGTGTATCTAAGTTTAAGTTCGCCAATGAAGTCCATTGGGATTCAATTAACCAATCTTGGATATACTGTGAATAGTCACTAATGGATAATTCTAATAGACTATCCATCATTTCATCTTCAATTTCAATTGAACGAAGAGGTGCACCTAAAAGGTGTTTAATTCTTGTATAGAGTTTGGTTCTTTCCGGTTCTGCGATAACTGCCATATAGATTTGTTTTTCTATATAAATATCATCTAAGCGTATAAATTAAACTTTTTTCAGGGAAAACAAAATTACCGTTAACAATTGCGGTATCATTATTCTTAAAGATTAATATTTCTTTATTATTTTTGGAGAAAATTAACCAATCTGTTTTGTATTTTTTAACATTACCGGAACCTAATACAATTATAAAGTGATGTTCTTCACTGATAGCGTTAAACGGTTTAATTTGTGCGGTTTTAGTTACACCATCAACAATTATCTCACAATCAATTCCGCCAATCATATCTTCGCTACTTCCGAGTTTCCCAACAGCATTAACATTATCTTGACCAAATTGTTTTTTAAGGATTTCAACTGTTGTGTCTTCACGTTTTTGACCCCAAGCGTGAGTTTGACCTAACACCATCATAAGAGATTGGAATGTTGACGATTCCGTGTTAAAGATTCTTGTTTTATATTGGTCAATTGCGTTAACAAATCGTTTAACTTGATTAATTTGTTCGGTTGGAGTTATATTTTGAAATGAAATTGGTTGTTGCCTTTGTGAAACTAAAACTTTGTTGACATCTCTTAGTAATACACAAAAACAACTATAATTTGTGTTTAATTTGTTAATTACTGAACGACCTTCTTGTTCTAAGTCGTATATTCCGGACATTTCACCTTCACCATACGCACCTCTATTATAGTAATTATCGGGAAAGACATCTCTTAATATTCGGTTGATTGCAAATTTAAATAAATCTTTAACTTTTGGATTTGTGTTAAATACTTGTCTTATTTCTTCAACTTTGGAGGTTGAACATTTCTCAGCTTTGGATTCAGATAGTATTAGGGTTACTTTTCTATCGGTTTCATTTTTGTTAATCTCTTCAATTATAAGATTAGCTTTGTTTTCTGTATTTTTCATATAGGCTTGTGTTATTATGATAAATATCTAAACAACCGAATTAACCTCGATTGTTTATCTTATTCATAATGTTTGAGATAAAATCTCCTTTGTCTTCTAAATCATCCCCCATAACGGTTCCGATGTTTTGTTTCTTTTGATTTACCATATCGTAAATAATTCCTTCTATTGAATTATCAAATATTGGGTAGTAAACTGATACCGAATTTTTTTGTCCGTATCTGTATGCTCGGTCTTCTGCTTGTGCTAAGTCACCCGGAACAAATGATAAGTCATTAATGATTACGGCTTCAGCGGCGGTTAATGTGATACCAACACCTGCGGCTTTAACATTGCCAACAAAGACTTTAATCTTTTCATTATCTTGAAATTGGTCAACAGCATATTGTCTTTGAGGTTTTGATGTTGACCCATCTAATCTTACGGCTTGTTTCCCAAAATGGTCGGCAATTCTGTTTAATGTTTCAGTAAAGTTGGTAAAGATAATAACTTTTTTGTCTTGTTCCAAAATATTTTCAGCTAATTCTATGGTATCTTTAATTTTTTCTTCGGCAATTACTTGACGAACCTTCATTAATTTACTGAACTGAACCGTTAAAGATGTTGATTCATCAGGGTTCTTATTATACCAATCATAGTATTCTCCCATCAATCCTTCATAAAGTTTTGACTTTAATCTTAGATAAACCGGAGTAATAATTTTCTCAGGTAAGTCCAACACTTCTGTTTTCAATCTACGTAAAACTTGTCTTGATGTTCTATCTCTTAATTCTTCCAAATTAGACGCTCCGGTCACATTCCATATTTTACGAGTTCCTGCCGTGAACTGATAACCTTGACAGTATCTAATAGCGTAAGCCATCCAATTCTGTGCTACCGGACTCTCAATAAGTGCCAATAGGTTAAAATAATTCATTGGTCGGTTTGTCATTGGTGTTCCGGTTAATAACCATACTCTTTCACAACTTTTAGAAAAACTATTAACAAGTTTGGTTCTTGCGGCTTGTCCATTACTCACATAATGAGCCTCATCCAAAATAATTAAATCAAAATTTCCTTGTGTTATTAAAGATTCTGATTTACCTTTCAAATCGTAGAAGTTTTTAAGAATATCGTAATTTACAATAACAAAATCGTGTTCAATTGAGAAATTCTTACCTTCGGAAATATAAACACTTCTATCGGTATAATTCTCAATCTCTCTTTGCCAGTTAATTTTTAGAGATGCGGGACAAACAATTAAGATTTTTTTAGCACCTGTCTCTAAAGCTGCAATAATGGTTGCGGTTGTTTTACCCAACCCCATATCATCAGCGAGAATAAATCGTTTGGAACCCGCTAATTTCTCAATTGCCTCTTTTTGATGAGCAAGTGGTGGTCGGTGTGAATACTTTTCGTAATCAATCTCAACATTTTTAATTGTGTGTGTCTTAATTAAAGCACCTTTTGGTAGCCAAAAATCGTGGATTATTTCAGAATCTAATACTTTTCCCCAGACGTGGTAGGATTTTTCTTTTTCAACTAATAGCTTTTCCACCCATACCTGTTCGGGGATTTTTAGTAATAATTTTTCGTCGGCAATTTTTTTGGCAAAGTAGGGGTCTAAATCAACCCATCGTTTGGCTACCTTAGGTGTAACTTCGTAATAATTTATAATGTAATCACATTGTGCTCTTGTAGGAAAGAATCTTTTGTTAGTTTCCTTTTGATGTTTTAATTTTAAGATATAGTTATTCGCACCCTGATAAGTTTCAAGGAGAGATATTGCTCGTTGTTCTATTGTTAAATTAGAATTTTCAGATGTATTGTTTTCCAAATTTAATCTTTTAGTAGAAATATAACATATTTTATAATATTTATCAATATGAATAATAAAGTACCAATTACAAGAATAGGTAAGTTCTTCGGAGCGGAGGATTTTACATTAGAACAGGATTTTGGGTCTGAGTGGTTACATAATGACTTAAACTTTACATTAGTTCTATACCGTGTTGATAGATATAAGACCAAAACGGACGATGTCTATGGTGAGACCGTATCTGATGGTATTAAATTTTTACCACCGGTTGAGTTTAAAGGTTATGTTCAAATTATGGCTCCTGAAAACAAATATTTGGGTAATTCTAAAATTGACCAAATGGAACCGGGTAATATGAAAGTTTCTGTATATCAAAGAGATTTAGAAGAGTTAGAAATTGATATTAGTTATGGTGATTACATCGGATACTATGAAACGGAAGATAAAGTTAGATATTATACGGTTAATAATGATGGAAGGGTTACTTCAGATAACAAACATACAATTGGGGGATACAAAAGTTTTTACCGAACTATTATGGCATCTCCGGTTACAAATAATGAATTTAGAGGTCTATAATGAAAGTAGTGATAACAGAAAATAAATTAACTAATTCAATCTATAACTATATTGATGAAACCTTTAACCCAAATGAAATGGATAGGGTTTATGGTATGGATGATGCGGAAGATGAATATTCTGAGCCGAAAGAAAACAAAAACTTTTTAATTTTTTTTAATGGAGATAGGGAAGATTC